>Ga0209367_1008557_pt1 | contig 13978 bp, 8 predicted proteins | sample WorMetLIZISLAND2_FD_187412 | JGI IMG/M metagenome (GOLD analysis project Ga0209367, IMG submission 187412) | Marine gutless worms symbiont microbial communities from Max Planck institute for Marine Microbiology, Germany - Olavius geniculatus... ... | reverse complement strand
ATAATTTTCTTTTGCTCCCTTGTCAATTCTTTGCCTGCCGTATCGACCGCACTTCAATCGCTTCGTTTGTCAATATTTTCGATTAAAATGACGTCATGAATGATGCAACGCATTTTACATAGATAAAACTACATGACCATAGATATAAATCAGCTAGAGATGTGCTCAAGTTTAACATTTTACTTATTTTACTTGCGGTGCGCTTCACGACTTTCTGGCATCGTCATTGCATTATGACACACTTTTGGCCACCCGCTGTAACTCAAAAAATTCATATCAACAGCAAACTCAAGATGCCTAGCAATATTGTGCACTAACTTCAAGGACCTGGTCTGGTTTTGACTGAGCAACCTTCTTGGCACCAACAGGATTTATGTGGGTGACGTGGATGAACAAATACTTCGAATCTGTGGGCAGGCCTCGGATTGATGTTTTGAGTGCTCTGGAGATGTCAAGTGATGCATCCATCCTTGCCATGTGACCAAATTGTCCATGGTAAAAAATATTCATTCATTTATTATAAAACTTGTACAACAGCACACGTATGCTCATTTGATCACAAATTATGTTTTGCAATAACCCAAAACTCTGTGAAATTTCTAATAGAAGGAATTGTCAGACACCATTTAATCTTAATAAAACTGCCATTACAAATGACGATTTGCAACAGCAGGGAATAAATGTATCAGGGCCAGGAAACACGTACCCGTAATATGTTCGAGGTGTGGTACTGAAATGTCGGCATACTTCTGAATAACAAAGCCCCACAAAGTGTTCATGCACTGCTGATCACTATTCTCTCTGCTCGTCAGGATGCTGTCTGTGAATAATGAACCCCACTGTCTCGACGTCAAATACTTCCGCTCCAATGTACACGGATACTGTCAAATAATTAGCACACAACAAAACATGACGACGCCACCGATGGTCTACAGACATGATAATTAACTCATTTAATCCACATGAAATTGAACATAAAACAAATAATGCAATACATGTGTGAAGTAAATACACCATTATGACAGCTATTTTTCAGGTAAATCTGTATTATTAACCCCTTAATTTTCATTGTCCATTGATCATTATATGATTGCCTAATAGGACAGATCAAAGCTCCCATCTCTCCTTGTAACAATCACACAAAGTATTCATTCGGACATCCCTCTGTCTACTATCTAAACCTCCATCATCATAACAGAAGACGAGATTTAACAAAATGCAACCATATGGTCAAAAATACAAAATGGCAACTGCATAATGACACAATATCATGAAATTGTGAAAAAAACAGTCAGTTAAACTCGTAATTTTGCAACTAAATAACTACTAACAAGTGTACGCTGTTGTTTTAGTGCTAAACCATTCTCGGCAGTGTTGCTATCAGAAATATCACAATAATCATTGAATTCTGCTTCCATCTCTTCAAGAACTAGAACCGTATCCCAGTTGGTATACTTCTTTGCCGGGCTGATGTCTGAACGCATGCTGTCGCCAAAGAAGAGAACCTAGACAGAAATGCCAAACATTGAATTAGCAGGTCATCAGCATCATTGGTTTCTGAAAACAAATTAAAAACAGACCAGAATTTTAAAAAAAATTACCATAGCCTACAATAAATATCTGATAGCATTAGAATTACTTGACAGAAAAACGTCAAAAATTAATGTCACCATAAAACAACAAAACAAGGATACTTTCATGTCTGTTTACTACTGTGCTGCATGATTACAGAATGAATTTAGCTGTCTTTCGAGTATAACTCCAATTCGAATAATATCCATCACCAACACTCTGCATTCATAATTAATACTTGTTTTAAGGCAACACCAATATATAAAAGCACAACAGTCACTCTAACAAAGAAACTTATGCCAGTTACAATTACAGTTCCATGCTAACAGTACCTTTGGGTTGTTTTTGCCTGTAATTTGTGCTAGAAATGCCGTCAAGGATTCACTGTTTCCTTGTGTGTAAAACTTTCCTTCTTCCAATGTTGAAACTTCTTTCTCTTGCTCATTATCTGCAAGATGTTACCACCAAAGTCACTGTTTCTCAGGTCCATAAAATTTTCTGAAATCAAACACAGCTAAAATGAAAAAAAAAACAATATATCTTCCTTGATTTTTTTGCAGTTATTATTTTAAACACACATTAAGTCATACGCAACAGTTAAGAATCACAAGTGTAAAGTTCTACTTGTACGTACTGTAATGCTTCCGAAATGAACTGTATTCAGAAAACAGGGGCAACATGCAGCCATTTTGACAGCTACTACCAGGAAAACAGATGTTAAAGCAGTTACAACTTGTTGGCGGTCGACCAAATGTCTCCAAGAAAACTATACATTGTTAAATTAACTTGCAGCAACAACGTGCCACATGCATTTTTTTCTGTTATATAATGGTGTAAAAGCAAGATATCAAAAATGTGTTTAACATCAGTAAACTGTATAAAAATAACAGAAAATTTGTTTACTACATGTAATGCAATCAAAGGTCAGGAAAGTGGATAATAAACTTCTCACTTCAATGCTGTTGAACATGGACCACAAATTTCTTGCTAGCAGAAAGTAGTTATCACTACTACACTGTAGGCCATAAAAACGTGGCACTATCCTTTTGTCCATATCTTTGCCAATTATTGACCAATTTTCAAAATAAAAGAGAAAACTAATGACAATAACAAACATTTAGCTAAATACAAAAAAAAACAATTCAGACCAACATTGCAGTGAATGACCTGTATGACACTAGACTGTGTTAGACCCACACAGTCTAATGCCATATGGATCATTCACTGCTATGTTGGCCTGAAGTGTTTTTTTCACTTACCAAAATGTCTGTCATATCGTTATATATTTCAATTTCATTTATAATTTACAAGGTAGTGCATTTACAGTGTGGTGGAACATACAATAATCACAAACCATCCGCAGAGTGTGCCAGTGAAAGAATTTTGAAAATCGGTCAATAATTGGCAAAGATATGAACAAAAGCAAAGTGCCACGTTTTTTGGCTCACCACATATGCGCCCACGCAACAGGACAAAACAGCATCAAATGTATATAAACGTCCCAGTCTTACCTATGAACAAGAATGGTCTAGCAGCTGTGAAGAAACTTGGCTTCTTTGCCAACGACAAGTACACATCAAAGTAGCTGTGCCAATCATCACTGCACAATTTACAAATTGCACAAATCAAATCTTCCGTTGAGTGGTAAAAGTGCATAAATGCACTTATGCAGTTTTTTATACCATAGTGTACAGAAAAATGCATAGAATTTATTGGCAAAAGTGAAAATGTCACATTCACAACTGTAGTTGAGGTATATACATTCAAAGTTAAGCAAGAAACCCATCGGCTGTCTGCAGCAGATGGTAAAAATGCACAAGTGCATTTGTATGCTTCTGGGGCCTAATTTACAAAAACATTGTATGACAATCGTAAAACTGTCGTAAAATCTTTGCAACTTTGTCATATCTTTGTCGTAAATCAACAAGTTACGACGTCATAAGATTGTCGTAAAAACATTGCATCCGAATTTTGGAAGGTGAGTTTACGACTTCGTAACTTTCTCGCAATTTTGTCGAAACTCCGTAGTCACTAAAATTAGCCAGCCAATCAACCGCCGTTAAGTTGACCTCAACTACAGCCTCAACCAATCACGACACAGTCACTGAGCCAGGCGGTGCACGGCGCTGAATGCCAATCGTCTACTTCTGCCAATGCCAATTGTTACCAATGCAAACAATAACAAGTGAACTGATTTCGCGGCAATTTCGCTGCCTGAAGTTACCGTAAACGAAATTTATACGTATTACGGCACTATGTGAGAATTATATAATCATGAAAAATCCAAATAATTACTGCATGCATGCTTGATGCTGTCATATGACAGCTAATGAGCTGTCGTACATTTTGTCATAGCTTATGTGGTAACTTTGTCGTATGCTTTTTTGTAAATCTCGTTTTATCGTACATTTGTCGTAAACCTTCCGCAATCCGCATATCGTAAAATTGTCGTATATTTGTCGTACAATGTTTTGTAAATTAGGCCCCTGGATTCCATTACGGGAATAGGACATTTTTGACATTTCTTATGACTGTAAGAAGTCCACAAGTGATTATAATAAAACTGTAAACTTTCAACATCATTTTTCTCAAAACTATAAAAACGCTACTTTAACCACTCAAGAGACGAAATACACCCATTAAAAGATGACTCTTGATCCATGCTACATCCATGTGGACCACACGGATAGTAACAATTGGCTTGAAAGTTGTGCACAACTTGTTCACTTTCTGTTCTGCTTACATGCAACGAACTAAACTGTTCATCCATCGGCAAATTTAGCATGCATCAAAAGTACTACATATTTTTTTCAAATAGATGAAAAATATCAGTAAATCACATGCTACTCTATTAGACGGTGTACAGCAGAAACAGAACAAGATATGACATCAAGTCATGCGACAGACCATATAAAACAATTAACAGATATCAACTGAATACAAACCCTAGAATGTGCTCCAGTGAAGCACATGCAAAATCATTCAATGATGAGCTTAGAACAAACAGTTTTTTGCCGCTTGCATGCAACCTCCGCAGCCATGCCTTCACATCATCACTACACCGGTACACATAGTGCCCAGTGTCTTCTTTGAACTTTGGAAAAAATGTTCCTCGATTAGCTATAAACAGGACACATCAGAACTATCATCGATTTCTTTCACTGCTAACGAAATCTAAAATAGCATGACAGAATGCTGTGAGTTGATAACAAATGCTTTATATTCTTTAATAGAGTTTAATAATAAATAACAAATATATGACTGCAAATAAGAATTTCTTCTGCAAAACACGTTACAAGTATCTTACATTTCAGGGTTTCAACACTGCTGGGAAAGAACTCTAGCCTATAAAAAATTACAAAAAAATTTCAAAAATTCACTTTAGTGAACTGAGCCTACATTGACAAAACTCCGAAAAATGACTAGCCACAAAAAAAACGAAACCAATTACATTAGATTAGATTACCTGCAAAATGCTGTGGATTATAGATTAAATCAGCAGCTGCCATGGCATCGGACCAGAAGTTATACACATCTAACCTACTGCCTGCCTGTTAAACAACCATTACATAATAACACCATGAATAGAATGGAAGTTCAGACATATCTGACTACAGGCAGGCATTTGCTTCATATAACATTTAATAATAAACTATAAATTTAATCTATACAGTATACACGCATTTTATTCACTTCAGCATGTACATACTGTACCGTATGTATACTTGAAAGCTTAAAGTCCAAGTCGCATCATTTTACGTAACTGTTATAAAGTGCTAATTTTATTAATCAAATGCTAAATGTCAATATTCATTAATCTTCTGGTTGTTAATACATCTTAATACCTTAAAAATAAGATTTAAAGTACTCATTTTTTGCCTTTTCACAGCTTCGGCCATCCATACGACGTCACATACAGGAGGGTTACTACTAGCTTTATTACACTGAGGTTAAATGCAGCTTAACTTATGGCAAATAGCCTCAAAAAAGACCAATTTTTTTCATCAATAGTAAGCCCAATAAAAAAACCACAATATTCCAGCACATTGTTAATTTTACAAATCACACACCTCTAATATTGAACAGATAAACAATTACGTAATTTCTGATGTCACCTATGCATCATTACTTGTACTATAGATCAACATTATTCTGACTAAAATCAACATATTTGCTATGTTTTCAATGTGAATGTCAGTGTGTCAACAAAACGCCCTAAACGTGATGTCAACAGTTATTGTGGCACAGTCAGATGAGTTCGACTGGCGCAATATATTTCTCTGAAAATTACTTCAAAGTGATGTTTTAATTTCACTGGATCAGCGTATTATTAATTAGTGTTACATTCTACACACATTTAGCCAACAACATTTTTTTCGGGTGACCTGGCCTTTAATGATGTGTAATCAGAACAATTGCATCATCTGAAATATCCAGAACATTGATCCGTGTGGCAACTGGCATTACATATTTTCTATGTCAAAACAGATTCATCATCATGAGAAATTGGAAATTCAAACAAATTATCAAACAACTTATTACATCTTAGCCTGCCTACTGCTAGGCTGAACAGTTTTTGCTCATAAATGCTGTCAAATTCAATGCAACTAGAGATCACTCAGATAGCTAAAACCTTGGCAAGGACTAACAACAACACTTAAAACATCCTTACTTATAGGTCGACTGAGGTACACCTATATGTGTACGTAATTATTACATGACATTAAAACAAACAAAATCCAGCAAAAGCCAGCAGGACCTGATTATCAACACAGTCAACAATCCTTGCACACAGCAGACCAACCGGCATATCGAAGAAGTTCTCAAATATCCAGAATTTATCTACAACAAATGAAAGATAATAACTTCTTAACACATATGACAAGCTAATATTACAATGACCAAACAACTATGTGGCATCCATATTTTCAATCGGAAAAAAATGGCTATGAAAAAATCAATAATCCTAAACGTATTTTTAAACTGCAAGCAAAAATTACAGCCGTGAAAGCAAAACCTTTCCACTATTTGTAAAAATACTCCAATGCAATCCAAGACTCTACTATCAAGAAGTGCAAGACTAAATAAACTATTTCATCAATTAGCCAGACAATTAGATACACACCACGAATATTATCCACTGATTCAATAAGCAACTCAAAATGTTCCCAGTTTCGTTTTGACCCGTACAACTTCTCAACTTCTTCACTAGTCAAAAACTTTGTCCCGTGACTTGCCCTGCGAAAGTTAAAAACCAACAATGAAACATACTGACAGCTAAATTCACAGATTAAGGCATTCAAGTTGACCTGAAAATAAAGTCTACAGATTATATAAACTGTCCTTAAACATTATGCTAAGTATTGCATCATGCACAAACAAGCAATTCAACACAGTGAACCACACGGGCATAAACAGTCATTGGGAAAAACAGCAATACAATAGGCAGCCAGGGACACAATTATATCCAAAAAATTCTGGAATAACAATAACAGCCTTGTATTATATTGATAATGAGAATGTGGACTTAGGCTGGTTGCTATGTATACGGTTAGAATTGAATTGTTTATTTAGCTGATTTACCGCACAATTCTAGCTACCAATGGCGATGACAACCAACACCCAGTTGACGTTTTAAAAAATAATATTTTGCAACAACACAAAACAACATGTGAAAATAGTTCAATTACTCAACTATCGACACATTCATTCATTTAATGACTGGCAATATACTATTGATTTGTCCTTTTATAGAGGGAAAGCAAGCGGCAAAGCAAGCTAGCAAATGCATACGCCTGAACCGCTGTTGAATGGCTGTTCATCGATTCAAATTCTCCAAGCTTCTACTCGTCATCAAACAATATCCATGCAATCTGCTGACGTCAGCTGAAGTTCACTGATAATAAACTAAACGTCAGGTTGCACGGTACACTTTACACTGTACCGGAATTACCCAGAAATTCGTGGTTTGTTGACAGCACCTTCCTGCCTTGTCAGGAAAGGTATTTATTCGCATATGCTCAGCCGAAACATCACAGATTGCTTCAAACAGCTCCTTCAACGATCAGCATAGTCTCTCTGCTGGACTACGACCACGCTCATGGTTTTCAGATATCAATACTAATTCTCACATGACAAATCTGACTTTTCTCACTCAAAATCAACGTTTTCATGATCCTATAACTCGGCTTTTCATTTCCCTATGACTTGTAACTCTTGTAACTGACGGTTAAATTAGTGATGCATGGGTTTCACAATTCTGTGAACATTTAATTCTGGCAATGTTGAAGCATTCTGGCTGATGCCCAGGAAGTATATGCCAGCCTTACTATAAAATATTGGTGCGCATATTTCATAACCTTACAGAGAGTTATACAAAATGACACAAATGCTGCAATAAGTCAGTAACAACAACAAAATCTGCAATGACATGCACCATGTTGTAGACTCAACTTAAGTTAAGCTTCTTCACTGCTTAGATGCTATTTGTGTTATTGATTGGACACCAGAAAAGCCATGAGACAGAGACCAGCAAAGAGTATAAGAAATTTGAGCCAATGCTCATGAGACGTGTGAAAGCCTATAGCAGTTCCTGTTCAGTAGTTTAGCTAAAAATTGGGGTGTTCACGCTAAGTTAGTATACAAATACCAAATTCTCTATCTGGATCGCATAACGCTAGTTCGGTGATGCCACCTTGTGAATGATATAGACTTATGTCGCAGCCCGAAATCGCCAAAAAAATCCATAAAACCCCTATTTTGGCATTCAAGGTCATCCAAGGTCATTGAATTCGGTAGCAATCGAGAGCCAGTGTATGACTTCCTATTAGTGATAAATAGCAACCTAGGCCCTATCTCGCATTGTTACTGAGATACGGCGAGTTATTCACTAAAAATCGCAAATTTTTCCCACCACCCTCTCATTTAGTGCTTTTGTTCAGGGTGACCCCCTTCGAATTTATGGAGAAGCTTTACGACTCCTGAAACCAGAGTCTTCCGAGCAGCCAACGGTGAAAATTTGGTAATACTAGCTTGCACCGTTTTTGACTGATCCACCCATTTGACAGACGGACAGACAGGCGGACTGACAAACAACAAAATTGCGATGGCTAAGACGCACTGAAAGCAGTAGCTGCTTATGCGCGTAAAAATTCCCAAACGTTCACTTCTGGGGATTGACCTGACCTAGAAAAACTTTGGCAAAGTAAGACAATTAAACAAAAGAATGCCAAAAACAAACACAACTTCAGTTTTGCAACCACAGCATGCACTATAGGATGTACATTTGCTCAATTAAAGCAACATTATTACAAAGAACTTTATAAAACTGAATTAACTAATGTAATAAAAGTTGTTTCAATCATGAATTGCATACAGTTTTATATTCTATAACTGTGATCATATTACACTTGCACTTACTATGATGTACTACATGCGCAGTGACATATCAACATGTAATTGACACTGTGCAATGCATATGACCATATTATGTACACAGTACTGTTAACTGTGTTTTCATTTCCAACTACCATCCAGTCACACAATAATAATTAGAAAAACAAAAACAAAATTTGTTCACAGAAACTAGCATAACAGCTTTAAAAAGTTTAAAAGAAACACATAGAAAATGACCATGAAAACTTACCTCAGTATAGTGCCATCTTTTGCCAGTTTTAGAAAATTTCCTCGTTCAATATCAAGTACCAATCCTCTCATGCTAAGACAAATTATATGTCTATTTAGATTTACTGCCACAGAGCACCAAACAACTATAGCAAACACTTAATGTAAAAACAAACATATAAGAAAATAATCAAACCACTGTGGACACTGGATAAACATGTCAATGTTATTGTGCTAAATTTAGTGTTTTCACTTGTACATTTACTACATACTATCACAACACCTAATAACAAGAAATTTGAGCAAAGCTCACGAGATGCGCGACAGCCTATAGCAGTTTCTGTTCGCAGGTAATCTTAGTCTATCTCCATCCATTTCGTCGTAATTCACTCTTTTGCAGCCAAAAATCGCCAAAAAATTACGTTAAATCAATATTTTTAGGGTTCAAGGTCATTCAAGGTTATCGATGTTGACATTCGTAAGAAGCCCCTCATCAGTACTTGTTATGATAAGCAGCATGGCTGTGCCTATCTGCAACCATTTACATGCTAGACAAGCCAACAGAGTACAAATAACCACTTTTTACAGGGGTACCTCTCGTTGACACCCACGTGCGCAGGCCTGCTTGAATCTAGAGGGCCCAGACTTGGACTGCTAAAATCTACATTCCATGCTGAAAATTTTATTGCAGGTTGTCTTGGTCTATCTCCAGCCATTTTGGCGCAATTCACTCTTGAAATGTGTGTTGCAGCGCAAAATTGTGCAAAAAATTCATTAAAAACCCCTTTTGGGAAGGTTCAAGGTCATTCAAGGTCATCGATGTTGATAAATTTAAAAAGCCTGTCACTAGTGCTTGTTATGATAAGCAGCATGCCTATGCCTATATGCAACCGTGTTCATGCTACACGAGATAATTGCGGTAAAATAACCACTTTTTAGGGGAGTAGCTGTCTTTGACGCCCCCTGCACCGGCCTCCTTGAACCTAAGGGGTCGGGACTTGAACTGCTAAAATCTACATTGAATGCTAAAAATTTCATAGGCAGGTTGTCTCGGTCTATCTCCAGCCATTTTGTCGCAATTCAGTGTTGAAATGTGCGCTGCATACAAAAATTGCGAGAAATTCACTAAAAACCTCTTTTTGAGGGGTTCACGGTCGTTCAAGGTCATCAATGTTGATAAATCCAAAAAGCCTGTCACCAGTGCTTGTTATGATAAGCAGCACGTATGTACCTATCTGCAACTGTTTTCACATTATTCGAGCCAATAAAGGCAAAATAACGTCTTTTTTAGGGGGAGGGGGTACCCCTCTTCGATGCCCTCGTTCAAGGGGAACCCCTTCACCCAGTGGCACGAAATTTTGTCGCGATAAACTAAAGACATGGGGCAGCACACATGGAAGATTTCGTGATCCTAGCTTGCACCGTTTTGATACAGATCACGAGTGTGACAGACGGAGGAAGAGACAGACAGACGGACAGACAGACAGACAGATGATGGCAAAGACGCGCGAAGCATTCTGCTTTCACGCGTAAAAACCATACCATCTGTTTCAGCAATTGTCATCTACTCTACATTTAGATAATGTCACTACATTTGTACTGCCCATGCAATCCAAAAAATAACAATAGTGATGCAGTAATGTGCCAAAATATATCATACACAACAAATGCTAGACATCTAAAGACAGGCAGCTCACTGAGCTCAGTCCACCATACAGAACTGAACAAAATGTCATTGAATAAACTTCTTACTAATTTACAAGTGTCGATAAAAAACTTGATTAATCACTTACAGAAAATCTTTGTCAAATGACAGCAAGTCTCTGGAGTAACCTTTCTTCTCAACAAGATGACTTGCCATGGCTAAGTAACAGTCCTGCAACAAAATGCCAGAACGTAACTGAGCTGGCAAATTTCGTTGAAACCTATCAGCTAAGCATTGACTGTCAGCAATCGTATTGAGCCATTGGGCTGGGGTGTCACAATAGACAGCACTAACACCAAATACATGATCATATCAGATCATTAGCCCTAACCCTAACCATAACCATAACCATGACCTTAACCCTAACGTTCCGTACTCAACGATCTGCCAGTTCAGTTGATTGGGTTGATCCTGTCCTAGTTGGTCCCTGTTCTTGAGCTTTGAGTTATAATCCTGAAGCTTACAGTCCTCTTGAAAGACTGTGTGTAACTAACACTGATGTAATAACTTTCCAAAGACGCCTGACATAAACTGTGTCAATGTGTATTCTCAAATGTTATTGTCAGTGTAGATCTGCATTGACAAGTGAATGATTTCTAGGCTATTGTCAGTATGACTGTGTTATTAAAGCACTCCTTTGTGTAGCTTAATAAGTATTAAAAATCTAAGTAACCGATCTACTGTATAAAGAAATTCCTATCCTGTTTGCAAGAATATAATGTCACTCAGCTTTAATACAAGTAGACTATTTATTGATGAATGCCTGTAAAATACAACCAGAATACAAAATGAGAAAAATGAACCACAATCAACATATTTTAATTACCTGTATACATACTGAAAACACAACTTTAAAAAATACAGAAATAAATCTAATTCATTGCACCACACTGACGACTAAAATGCAGCACCAAAAAACACTAGATAATAGATATGTCAATAGCAAATCCGACACTGATATTTCTATACTGTCTTTCAAACAATGTACGTTACTTGCAGCCTATGCAGAATAAGTACCCTGTAGGTTTTTAAGAAATGACAAGATATGAATAATGCAACCATGACGAGCATCTTTGTATTTTGTGTCGTTACACTGGAGACTGAGTTAGAAATTCTATCTTGTGCAATTAGTTGCATTTGCAGTATTTATTCTTTTATCCTCCTTATTGCAACAGTTTACTGTTCTTTACAATGTTGGCTGTTGTTGTAGCACGTGCAAACGCTTGTGTACGGCGGGCAGGCTGCATTTGATGCCACTGTTCAAACACTGGAGGCACACTATGCCCGCACTGACAATAGCCTCACAATAATCCATTTGTCAATGCGAATCCGCACTGACAAGTGACTGATTTCTAGGCTATTGTCAGTGCAGATCTACACTGACAATAACACCGAGCATGTGTATTGGGTACCTTGAACAGATTAGGCAGGTTATACTTGGCCAGAGTGTGATCAATGTCAAATCCATAAGCATCATATGCATCAAAAGACAATGTGCGACTCAAGTATGCCATTCTTGGCGCAAGAACACTGAATCTATCTCGACCCAACTTCAAATATCGCAAAAATGAACGTGACACAAACATTTCATAATTTCTATTTGTTTACATTTTGATATCCATAGACGTGTTAACTAGTGCTGGGTCAATCTTTGATTTGAATGCCAACTTTGGTTTACTGTATTTTCGGTCAATTCTCAAAAAAGTTGCAATATATTCTAATTATTTTTGCTGCACTTTTACATACTAAAAACAACAACAGCAAATGCAAAATTAAAGTCACTTTTTGGTAGAAGGTGCACAAAGCCGTGAATTCCAGACGGTGGAGAAATTGGGCCATTACGGTGTTTACTAGTGTTTATGAGGTATTCTTTGGAGTGAGTTTGTTTACTGTCTGTAACTCTGTATACACGCAAAATGTGATTGCATATCGTTAACGTTTCAACATGTCGGAACGCAAAGTCTTAAACGTAAGTAGTAATTTCAGTGTATGTGTCGTAGTGTAGCGACACTCAACACAGCGTAACGCCTCGCAAGAGAATAGCTGCAGGTTCTGTTTACACAATGGTGTGTGGCTTTTTCGCCCCTTTGCCGTTTCGCCCCCTGGCTTTTTCGCCTTCTGGCTTTTTCGCCCCCTCCTTCTCGCCTCCTGGCTTGTTCGCCCTCTGGCTTGTTCACCCTTTGGCTCGTTCACTCCCTGGCTGATTTGCCCTTTTGCCTTGGACGATTCGCCTCTGGCTCTTTCGCCCTCTGTCTCATTCGCTTCCTGGCTTGTTTGCCCCTGGCTGATTTGCACGTTTTTGGGCCCTGCCAACTAACTATCCAGACCCTGCACGATCCACCTCCATTGAATACCAGTAATTCAATGTCGATTAGTACAACGGTGATTTAATGTTTAGACAGTTTGTAGCATGGCGATGAGAATAAACGAATGTGTGACTGTTTAGTGGTTTGTTCAGTTAAGCATAGGCATCGTAATATTTTATTATACAGAGAGTCAGAGATCCCATTTGCTTTTTTTGTTGCCCTATAACAGTGCTGTAGGATGCTGTCTATAGATGACTTTCGTCAACATGCAGTAGCGGTTACCCAAGTATAGGCTATGTACCGGGTATAAGAATTCATTTCAAAGGAAGGTACAATTACACTTATTTAGACCAGCTTCACATTTCACCAGTGAACTCTAACTGTTGAGTGCTACATAAGATATCATTACATCACCATTTAATTCTGTCCACAATTACCAGAAAAAAACACTGTAAAGTACCGATCTCACTGTTGTTATAGCGACCACAGGAAAGACATTCTCGCATCAATATTGCATCATCGCAGAAAAACATAGAATAGCTAAGCATTGAAGTCGCAAACATGGATGTAATATAAGTAAGTAAGTAACGCATTCCAAAAAGAAAATGCTTGCTGCAGAAATTAATTCAGAATGAATTGGAATTCAAAATGAAATGAAATTAAATTAATTTAATTGAAATAAATTTTAATATAAAATGGAGTCAAAATTCAAAATGGAATAAAATTCAAAATAAAAATAAAATTTAAAATGAAGTAATATTCAACATAAAAA
>Ga0209367_1008555_pt1 | contig 13980 bp, 9 predicted proteins | sample WorMetLIZISLAND2_FD_187412 | JGI IMG/M metagenome (GOLD analysis project Ga0209367, IMG submission 187412) | Marine gutless worms symbiont microbial communities from Max Planck institute for Marine Microbiology, Germany - Olavius geniculatus... ... | reverse complement strand
ATTTTATACACAGCCAAAGTTATGACCGTTTTAATAATTGTTTAATTTTCCCCATAGGCCCCATTGTAATTTTTTTGAATTTTTGGAATAAATACCTTAAATATTAATTTCAAATTTTTTAACCCCCAAAAGGCACATCCTTGCGCGAGACCGCGTCGTTTGAGCCACAGCGCGCAAAAATCGGCCGAAGGGTCTGACCTGTAGGTGAGTTTCTGAAAAAAAGTATATGTACAGCTAGAAAAATTTTTGCGTATATTTCACCCATTTCCCGGGAAGCCCCCATTGGAGGGATTTGCATAAAATTTTGCATGACGGGTCCCCTCGCCGATGTAATCAACCCTGCCAAATTTTATCTTAATCGGGTCAGGGGTTTTGATTCTGTGGGGGGTCAAATTTTTGGCTTTCCCATAAGAAAGAGAAGTCGCCGTTAACACAGGGCTTGAACTACCGTTCAGCCTGTGATCAGTAATTGGATTTGCAACTATAATCACTATAATCATGTAAAACTTCTAGAACGATCAATAATATGACAAAGAATATCTAAAAGTAGCAGATAACAGCACGGTATGCAATATTAAACAAACTACAAATTGTACGAGGAAGTAGGCTTAGTCCATAATCTTTGCACAGTGTTTTTGACCTATGTATCAAAAAGTGCAACAATTTTGAGTCAATTTATTTATAATATGTTTATTTAAAATAAAAAAAATTAAAATTGCATGTTTAAACTATAATTTAGATGCTGCAATATATGCTACCGGTATTATTTTTTGGCTGCAGTCGGTGCCGGATATATAAACACTCCTGTGTTCTATAACTAAAGCATTTCATGTTCTTCGTAAGGTATTTGTGAAATTTTGGCTTTTTAATACAAATAAAAACAAAATAAAAGTGACAACAGGTAAAACACAACTTGTCTTGTGCTAATTGATCAGCTCTCTGGATGATGAGACCGCACACCACTTTGCAATAAATATCCGACCGACCTCATCTCTTCTAACGTAGAACTGATGTAGCAGACACCACTAACGTGCAACAGTACGCGTTTTATTAGCTAATGTAGATGAAACTCAAAAATATGGATAAAGCAGTTGTATTTCTTTGCTTGTGTGTTTCTGCAGGTACTGTGGCGTCTGCTGTTGCTGTGGCATTGGGCGATATGGATGCTGAAGATGGCTGGGATGAATATCCCGAGTCTCCAGAAGTGGAAGATATGCCGGAAGAGAATGATGAACTTGTTCAGCAGGACTGTGTCAAGGCATTTTCATCACCAGATTATATTATGGAACCGGAGGTGTTCAACCAGCTGAAGAGATATTTCAAAGCAAGCGGTTCCGCAGAGAAGGTTGTTCAGCTTCTTTCGGACAATTATACAGCAGTGGCACAGATGACGAACCTGATAGCTGAGTGGCTGATACAAGCGGGAATCGATATAAAAGAAGTGCAGGAAATGGTTGAACGTCACCTGCAGGATATGATCTTGCAGCACTTTGACATGAAGAAAGCTGATTCCATCTTTACCGATGAGGGCGAGACACCATCGTGGCTGGCTGAGATGATTGAATTTCCAACATGGAGGAACCTCTTCTACAGATTGGCTGAAGAGTACCCAGACTGTCTGATGCTAAACTTTACTATTAAACTTATATCCGATGCTGGCTATCAAGGTGAAATTACATCGGTTTCAACGGCTTGTCACCAGATCGAAGTGTTTTCGCGTGTGTTGCGTACTTCTATCGGTTCTTTTCTTGAATCTGGTGAGGAAGCAACAGTGGAGAAAAATCTGTCAGAATTTTCAAAAATGGTTTGCCATGGTGAACATACGTATCTGTACAGTCAGCTGGTTATGCACATTTTGTGCCAAGAACCGCGAGGAGGCTCAAATATCCGTCGTCTTTGCCAGGAAATACACAAATCGGCTAAAGCCCGAGGAATGGATGTGACTCCAATCACACTGGCATTAAGTGGAGCTGCAGCCTATCCTCGTGCTTGTCAAGCTTTGTCCTCAATGCTGTCACGCAATGCACTCAATCCAGCTGACATTACTGTTCTACACAAAATGTATACATCTGCCGACCCACCTCCCGTGGAGCTAATACGCTCGCCCCAGTTCTTGGACATGTTTATTGAGGCACTCTTCAAACCTGGGGTTAAAATAAACGTTGAACATAAGCCAAAGTACATCTACATTGTCAGTTATGCATCCAGCGTTGTGGAGATGTGGAAGAAAGGAGTCCGCAAGTCGGTAAATCGTGATGAGTTGAAAACAACTCAGCAGGTTCTGGAAAGAGCACACAGTCTGTGCAGCGAACACAAAGGTGCTTCTGAACTGACTGCTGACGTTGCAACTCTGTTCCAGTGCCTCAAGCTTCAAGTCGTTGCGATGGGTGTCCTGAGATGGATTCAGTACACGGTGACAGATCCCAGTTATTTCCAGCTGAATACCGACCACACCCCACTGCATTTGGCTTTGCTTGACGAGATCAGCAGCAATCACATGTTACTCCACAAGGAGATCTTGATGCTGCTTGTTCAGCTATTTGAATCAACATTTCCCGAGCTCGACGTTCTTGTTCAGCTCGAATTGAAGAAGATGCTGCTGGATAGAATGGTCCACCTGCTCAGCTGCGGCTACGTAATTCCCATTGTCACGTACATCAGTAACTGTTGGAAGAAAGGTGATACGGACATATCACTGATAAGACATTTTGTGTCTGAGGTGCTTGATGTGATCGCACCCCCATACACTGCGGAGTTTGTGCAGCTCTTTTTCCCGCTAATTGACAGTACAGAGATAACGGGGTCGCTGCGCAGCATGACAGACAGTGATCAAGTTTCAGATTTCATACGTCATTGTAGAGAGAACTTTGTAGTGTGAACATTTCATTTTGCATGTCTTCATGCCAAGTGTCTGGTGGCATTTTGAATGTTTCATTCTTGTTATTTTTTTGTAAAGTGTACATTAATTAACTAAATATTTATCTTCGTCTTCAGTTCAAGTCTGAAGCATTGTAGTACTTTGAAACATCTGTTTCTCTGTCACAACAGTGATTAACTTTGTTGTGCTAGTAACCATGTTGTTTGCTGTGTTTTGGCAGACAGTACTGCTTTAACTGTGGTTTGTAATCAGTTGTCATGAACAGAATTCTTTGGCATTAAACATTAATAACATGTCAGTAACAGTGGTACCCTATGAGACTGAGTTTTTTCTACAAATGGAATTTGAAGTTATTGTGCTTATACGTGTATTTTATATACACTGTGTCTAAAAAAAAACATCCCTGACATTTTTGACTGTAACTTGAAAACCAATTATCAGATTTTGATAATTTTTGGTAAGAATATTCCTGACACAACTTGCCATCAAATGACCGTTCAGTTTCCCACCTCACCCAATGTATGCTTCTGCACTACCTAAGGAAAGCAGATCAAGCGAAATATGTGTTGAAATAAACAGAAAACCTGAAAAACATCCCCAACATTATCGATCGTAACTTGAAGAAAGATCAGTAGATTTTAATCATTTTTGGCAGAAATATTTCAGACACAACTGGCTACTAAATAAGTGTTTTAGTTTCCACCTCACCCAACGTCTGCATTTGCACTACCTGGGGAAAGCAGACCAAGCATAACACGTGTTAAAATGAATTGAAAAAACGTCAATAAATTTCATCTATCCTAATCTGTGGGCCCCAACAGCCAGTCTATTACAAGGTTTGACTGTCATGCAGCAATGTGTCTACTAGATGAAGTTTAGGAATGTTTGAAGAGTCAAGAAGCGACTGGTACAGCCTGCATTGGTCTGGAGCAGAACTTTATCGATACTGCTGTCAATGAATGGAGAAAGCGTCTCCTTGCCTGTGTTCGCATAGTGGGCCAACACTTCAAGCAATTTTACTGCAGGCAGTTGGAAAATGGACAACTAGATGAAATGTCAGCCAAAGTGTCAGGAATGTGAACAAAATGTGTTTTTACGCATTATGTTAATTAAGCAATCATATCGCATTGGATAAAAAATTGATATTTCGCTTGTTGTGCTTTCCCCAGGTAGTGCAGAAACAAATGCTGGATGAGATGAAAAACTGAATGGTCATTTGATGGCAAGTTGTGTCGAGAATATTCGTACCAAAAATTATCAAAATCGGATAATTGGTTTTCAAGTTAGTCAAAAATGTCGGGGATGTTTTTTTGAGACACAGTGTAGTCCCTACCATACAGTGGCATAGCTAGGATTTATCAAGAGGGGTTTGATGCCTTAGTGCTGTGGGAGTGGTGTGGGACCACAGTGAGGCTGATTGGGGGTCAATGGTCAAAGCCCGTTGATGCCAAAAGCCTTTTAGCTTTCTGATGTTCCATGGAAGCACCAAATTGGCCTTATTCTGTTTATTTTGCAAAGGTATAATGTTGAATAACATGCTAATTTTTTGTCAGATGAGTCATCGGGTACAGCTTTGAACCCCACCCTGAATATGCCACTGCTATCACATATATTTTAAATGTACTCTTTCATTCAGTTCCACCCATGTAGTGGATTAGGCTTGATTTACATTTAAGTTGATTTACATGCCTTTCAGAAGTTGAAACATTTAATCAATGCATGTAATCCAACGCTTAATTGCACTAAACAAGATTAGTCAAGTGTTCAGTAATGAATACCAGGCTGGCAGTAAATACTCTGTCACACTGATACATATGACTGTAACCAAAGTGTATTCTATACACTTTGGACTGTAACAGCATCTCACAAAGTATTACCCAGTAATATGGTAAACAAAATTTCGTCAGCTGTCACATATCGGATAAATTGCAAAGCACACGTCGGCTCCAGCACATAATGTTAGTTGTAGCCATGCAGTGAATTCACATGTCAAACATAACCATCAAGGTAACCATGTCCACAGGGTCCTCATTCCTCAGTGGAGCTTCAGCCAAATAAGTCAAAATACAACTATGCACTGTGTAATTTGTCTAAACCTGACCCCAAATTTTCAATTTTTGTTGACTTCATGAAACATCTAGGTCACAAATAGGATCGGCATCAACTTACCAGTGCATGCAAGCTTCAACTTAGGTCGAATGTAATTCCTGACATACAGTTTCACACAAAAATGTCATCCAGTGATCCACCTATCAGAATTATCTCAATTTGTCATGGTAGCACCAAAGCTGCACTGAAGAAGAAGTCTGGTGATACTGGATATCAAGCTGCCTTAAACAAGATACATAATGTTAAATGTAGCCATCGTAACTGATGACAAAGAAAAATGAAAACACGTTGATAATAGTAGAAAATTACAAAACAGCTATCTTTAACAGTCTAACCTGGTCTTCAACAAGCTGAAAAATAAACAATTTCACAAACAAATCATTATACAACCATATATGCTGTTGCAGAACAATGTCATTTCCCAGGCACTTCAGTCACAGTTGCAATTATTAATGTGTGCATACAAATGTGCAGTGGTAATCAAATACAAAAGTAGCAAAAGTGTAGTAATGCAATGCACCGTGCCATCAAAAATATGCTACTATTATTTTAATCAGCACCAATGCCTAAGACACAAAAGTTAACAATAAACAGTTTGGCCTACCATATTTGCCCTAAAAAAATTTTCTGAAATTTGCAGTTTTTCTATTCAAGTGGTCAAACCTCACCTCGCATCCTGTTTGAGCACTGTCTTTAACAAAAAATGTCACAACAATCGAGTCAAATAAACATTTACGTAAGTGCCATAATGTTCAAGAATTAGCAAAACAAACACAAAAACCTGGACAGCTTTCATAAAAGTTCAGTGCGGAGAGCAAAACTCAGCATTTAATAACATATCATAAAGTGAACACTCTTCATGAAAGTTGTCCACGAAGTCGTCCTACCACATGCTGCTCATAAATAAAATTATCACGTCTACATATGATATTCATAGCAGTTGACATTCATTCTGCACAAAACAGTAAAACGCAGGAACAATTTCAACACTGCTTACTATGGAATGTACTAATTCTATGGTTATTGAAAATACTTTATTAATTACAATATACACACGCAGCAGCATTTTTATTTTTTCGGCAGTTAAGTTTGTAAATATTCTTTGCAAATATTCTCACTAAAAACACCCCCCCCCAGTCTTCCAATAGACAGCATTATCACATTGATAACTGTCTGGAGGATAACAGGGAAGATTATTAGAACTAGTATTATGCCAGTTACATATGCATGCATATAATGGAGTTCTTACGATTTTAGGTTAAGCTCATTTTTGTGCTTCTGTAAAGGTTAAACTTTCTGTTTATTGTGAAGTTTAAACTTACCATTCCATTATTATGTGTTTGTGTGCATTCTGCCTGAAAAGGCAGTCCCCGAAATGACCTATACTGTGTCGGGTGGAACGTTAAACCCTACTCACTCACTAAAAACAACCGTGTCTTAATCACCATTAGATCGAGGAGGCTTCAGATAAATTTTCATAACTAATATCCAATTTTAAGACTTTTACAAACTCAAAAATTCTAACTGCAATTCTGTGATTTTTTGACTCATGAAAACCGTGAAATAAGCCGAAAAGCCATCAAAGATCAGTTTGTGAGATAAATTAACTTGAACGCAATTATGTGAACAGATAACCAGTGCAGTTGCAACTGAAAAGCAACTACAAACACCAAAAATGAGAGTTTGCAAGTAATCACTGACCTTCTCAATTCAATTTTGAATCAATGGAAGTGGATTTCCCCACTCAAGCAAATACTTTCAAAAATTTGACACATCACGCATGCCTCGGATGAGCAATAACAAAAGTGCATGGTGCAGAACAAGAAACAAAATGCATGCTGCCATAACATCAGTCAGTGCAATGCGAGGAAAACATCTTCCAGACAATCCAGCTGATGCATGAACACGCAGATGTTTGGTGACTTCGTCAACCTGTCAGCTTTACAGTACTGCTCCAGCAGTGCTGACAACTTGTGATGCAGCAGATAAATGTTTCGGATCTCCTTCGATCTTGCAACATCTGCAAAATTGCACAAGTCACGCTACACAAAGTTGGTCAGTTTGTGTGAAAATAAGTAAATAAGTCTGTAATACCGGTAGGTCTATTTCACTAGCAAGAGAATACAGCTGGACTGCATACGCAAATACAATACATAATACGAGGTTCGTTCGATAAATAAGTTACAAAACAGCATCATTCTGTTTGTTTTCCAAATCTAAAAAATCCAAAATATATGTTTTGCAGGGAATTTCATTCTGAACACGTGTGGAAATTTTTTGATGATGACATCATTATTGTGACGTCATCTGTTTACAGAACACAGTACACCAGTAATCTGTTATAATTCACAAGTGACAAACAGCATTGGAACGAAAAAAAATGAATAAACTTTACAAGTCGCTCAAACATTTGTCCTATCTGTCAGCAAAGTTCGGAATGCCCGATGCAAAGAACAATGCTGGAGTGGCTGCTGTCCATGCCACTGAAGAACGACTGACTGCATCTTGGTATATGATACAAATTTCTGCCCACCTAGCATTTTCTTACACTAAATGTGAACCGTCGCTTTATAGACCACTCGTTGTCATATAATGGATGCATCTCAGAGTGAATCTGATTTGCATCAAGTCATTTGGTGACAAAAATACAATAACGACACACTGTTCGTTACAGGAGAATTTCAATGGCCTCGTCACCGTATGTAATATTCATAAATGACGTTACAGTGACGTCATCGTTATAAAACTCACAGCTGCTACTCAGAATTAAATTCCCTACAAAAAGTATATGTCGGATTTTTAATATTTGGTAAACCAACAGAATGAGGCTGTTTTGTAACTTAATTATCGAACGACCCTCATACACAATATGGAATACAAAAAGATAATAGTGCTAAAACAAAATAAAACGTAAAATTATGCAATGCAAAGATGATATGTCACAAGTAAAGGCAACAAGCTTGCTGATGAATAGATGCATGTGTACACAATTACACCTTGTAAAATGTACATACTGTAAAATGTCTCATTCTAACTGCACTGAATGTACAAAAATTGTGACATGTTATGATATTCGCAACTCCAACACTGAACAGCCGTCTGCCAATATCATGATATTGATATTATGCCACACTACTGCCGTGGATAATTGAAATATTTTAATATTTTGTATACACACTACAAAAATACTGTACTCTCTGACCAAAGATAAATAAATGTATGTCATGCACCAAAAGTATTACTGAGGTAATCCAGTAAGACTATGGAGACTATAGACTATAGCGCAACAGAGATGCTTCATGACATTGCGCTATATGAATTCAATATTGACACTGACATATGTTATTTGCTACACATATTCTTCATCAACTAATAACTTCTATGTAATTCGGTGACTTCATCTTTCAGTGCTTCGATATGTTGGATTGTCAACAGGAAGTACATAATTATGGCCTGTAAAAACTTGCTTCAAACCTCTTCTATAAGAATCAATGAAGAACCAGCTAACCCAGAGAATGTGTGAGCATGCCTGAAATGTGAGTTATAAACACCAACCTTTGTGTATGTGAAGATTACTCTCCAGATAGGTGACAATAACTGACAGAAATTCCTCCACCTGATTGGTGGTATTGCCAACTGCAGCTGACGAACTACTGGCATTCAACCATTCTGGTAGCAGTGAGCACAGCATACATACACTGTCCCTGCTGAGGAACTGCTTCAATGGTGTGCTGGTAAAGCTGCTGCACCGTTCGCTGAGAATGTGCCTGGCTAGTTTAGAGCGCAGCAGTGGCTTGGCTACTGAGGACAGCAGCTGGTGTCGATCCTGCACAGAACGAGTGTGTCGATACAGCCTGTACAGCTTCGTCGTTAGCTTATCAATGAAAAGCCACTTGTCGGACTGACCGACAGCCACCACAGCTCTCTGTAGCAGTGCCAGCCTCTTCACATCAGAGCATCCACTCTGCTCAGTCTCATGCATCAACCTGCGAACTAACGGACTGTCAATTGCCAGCAGCTTGCTGAGTTCACGGTCACGATGCCGAACCATGGGATAATGAAGCAGCTCCAGTTCAGCGCAGCTGACGATGTAATCAAGAACAAGAATATCTCGGACACTCTTTGTCTCATCTGCGCTTTTCTCTGGCAACTTGTCAAGTATGTGACAGTTAACGGCTGGGCTGCTTCTTGGGTGAAATGCAGCCAGCGCTTTAAGAGTGGAATACAAAGCACAGACATCAGTCATTTTCTTGCAACTTGTGAGCTTGCGAATGCACTGCTTTAGCGTCTGATCTGACACAGCGCAATAATCATTCGTTAACAGCCGTACAAGAGAGGGAAAACGATATGTGGAACGGCCCAGATTCACCAACTCATTCTTCCAGATTGGAAAAACACTCACATATACTGAATTAGAATTGTCCTGAACATTTTCTGAGCCAGGGACTGTCTTCAGTGTCGCATGTGATGCTGGAAACTCTTGCAAGTACACATAGCGTCTACTGACTAGTCGTTTGCGTTGCAATGTTTGTGGCACTGTGGCTTTGTACTGCTTAACTTCCTCATGGCTCCGGTAATCATAGCAGAAATCATCCTTTGGCTCCTTCTTGACAGATTCAATCAACGGTGGCTCTTCCTCCAAGTCTGGTAAGACAAAATCACATTTTTTGATGTGTAGACCTACTGGCAACTTGTGAACGAATCTGTCCAAGAAAAGTTGTTTTTGTGGAGATGGAATCTCGAATAACTGAAACCAATCAGAACAACAACCATCTTGGTCTTTGTCTGGTTTGATGGCCCAACATTTGTTGTCACTCAACCTCTGGCAAAGCTGCAAACAAGTAAAGTCAATGAAGTATGAATGTACACCGTGTCTCAGAAAAAAAACCAGTCAAAATTGTTTTTGTCATAACTTTGTCCAATTTTTACTAACTTTAATAATTTTTGACACGCTGATGGCTAAGACAACGAAATTTTGTAAGGTAGGTGCACTTATTTTCCACCTCACCTAATTTATGTCAGTGCACTACCATGTGAAACATAGATGCTCCAAATTGTTGCATAATGCTGAGTTTTTGTCTCAAGTAAATGCTGTAACAAGTTAATTAGGCAAAAAATACATCGAAATGTGAATTATTTAACAGAATTATAAGTTTGTATAACAGTCTGCTTGCAAATTAAAATATATGCCAAAGTGTGCTCCGCATACAAAGATGCAATGACGTAGATGCAATGCCAATGGCTGACAGCAGAATCAATGATCGACTGACGATCAAATGCATTCATTCATCGATTAGATTTAAGCTCATCAGCCAGCTATTTTGTTGTCTGCTGTTTTCAGCATATAATATTTAATACCTCAAAATTATTAAACCATGTCGCACCCTCTGTCAAATAGATGATGCAAAGATGAGCCATCTGATAGGATTACAAATAATAGCAGCGTAGGCCTAATGTAACAATTAAGAGCATCTGCGTTTCACACAGTAGTGCGTTGACATAAATTAGGTGAGGTGGTAATTGAGTGCACTGTACATAATAACATCATCTTGACCATCTTTGTGCCAAAAATTATCAAAGTTGGTGGAAAATGGACAAAGTTATGCTAAAAAACAATTTTGACCGTTTTTTTGAGACACAGTGTATAATGCAGCTATAACAAGATGCACATCCAATAACTGCTGTTAGCAACCGTTATCGTGTCGCATAAATGTAACAAAAATCTCCGCATCACCAACACATAAGCATAGCTAGAAATAGCAGTTAAGGGATGCGATTTATACAAGACTGGAGGCCCGTCGGGACGACCATCTAGGGCAAAAAAAATGACTCCTTGGGGAAGAGACAGTGAGTCACCTCCCCATCAGCTAAAGGTCTGGAGCAGAGCCCCAGCCACAAACATATTTTTGAGCATAAAAAACCCTGAAATGCAAGTAGCGGGTATGACTTTTTGTCACTTTACAGTACAAATTTGTATTCACAGCAGTCTTTCATGCCAGCCCTTGGCTATAGGCCTACCATTAGAATTAGTAACAAAGAGTAATATACGGTACATGACCAACTGCCAGTACCAAGAACAAATTTGTAAACATTAAGATCAAACTGATCTTTGAAAACAAGTCGGCAATTTTTGGACTTAATATTAAGCACAAAATTATTAATAAATAAAACATTGTGCAGGCTGCAGCAAATGTCAGCACATGAACAACAAAAGCCATGCAACCAGCAGTATAACAGCAACAACAGCTGCCGGGGTAATCTAGTTTCTCAAGAACTTTAATGAGCATTAACTTTGTAAGACAGGGAAATATTTCATTCTCCAAAGTTGAGGTAAAAAGAGTTGACAAATTACAACCAGCATAAAAATGGCACTGCTGTCTGTGCCAAATAAAAATGTGGTAATACTGTAAAAGTAACTTGAAATCATCTGCCTTGGCCGCAATCATGGTCATGGTCTTGACTTATTATTTGTGTATGTGCATCTGTTACAGTGTTTTATATACGGTAGCTGAGATGTATCATACTGCACTAACTACTTGTTCTACAGCTTTTCCACAGACTGTACGACATCAACTTTAAACCATACACTGACAGCAAACAGTACAAGAAAAGACTAGCTAATGCAAACGGAAACGCACAACAGCAGTGCATGTTTGAAAGCCCAGTAAAACAAAGTCTAAGTCAGTCGCCAGAGGGCGCCAGACGACCATCGGCAAATTATCTGGGCGTGACCTAACTTGCTCAGCCAACGCTGTATGGGCTGGAAATCGCAAATTTTGCCTACCCCCTATCATTTAGCACTCTCGCTCGAGGTGACCCGTTTCAAATTTATGAAAGAGCTTCACGGATCGTGAAATTAGAGTCTTCCAGGCAGCCGACGGTGAAAAATTGGTGATCCTAGCTTGCATCGTTTTGGACTGATCCACTCGAGTGATGGCCAGACAGACGAACAGACAGAATTGCGATGGCTAAGACGCGCTACAGCAGTAGCTGCTGTTGTGCGTAAAAACTTTACATGAAAACCAAAATTTATTGCAACCAAAATTTACTTGCTTGCTTGACTAATAGGGTGTTTACATGATCCAGCAAACGTCCAGCAAACTTCTAGCAAAAGTCCAACATTAGCACGTGTATTTTGAATACATTTGCTGGAAGTTTGCTGGATCATGTAAACACACCATAAGTCTCCGATCACAAATCATGCCTAATCAACTGGTTTTGATAACACTGGCCTGACCTACTGCAAATTACTCCTACAATGATTCTAATAATGCAGCAATCTATATTATGAGACCATCAGACAGTGCTATGACACAGATCTATAAATTTAAATGGAAACACCCCCACTCCATTATTAGCAGTATATCCAATGTTATTGCTAACTTCAGCAATGTCAACAGATCACAGTGTTCTCTGGTCAATATCCTGACATAAGTGCTGTATAAAGGATTCCAGTGTCATCCAAGACATCGCAACTATTGTATCATAATTACTGCATCACAATTATTGCCAGAATTCATCATCAGCAGTGCTCAGCAGATATGATGCTCAATATGTCAACGTGTTAATACTAATCACACAAGATGCTCATACCACTTCAATGTCATCATCTTCTTCACTCGATATCATGATCAAATCATCGTCAAAATTACTATCCATCTCTGCAACGACAGTTAAATATCCTGAAATGACCAAACATAACAAGAAATTTGAGCTAATCCTCACGAGATGCGCGAAAGCCTATAGCATGGCCATGCTTATTTGCAACCGTTTTCGCGAAAGACTGGCCAACATCGAAAAAATAGCGACTTTTACAGGGGTACCGCTCTTTGATGCCATCGTGGGCAAGTTTCCTTGAACCTAGAAAATCGAGACTTAGACCATCAAAATCTACGTTCAATGCTGAAAATTTTACACACAGCTTGTCTATATCAATTGATTTCAGCACAATTAGCTCTTGAAATGTGTCTCGCTGCCCGAAATCGCTAAAAAAAATCCATAAAAACCCCTATTTTAGCGTTCAAGGTCATTAAATTCGGTGGCAATTGAGAGCCAGTGCATAACTTCCTATTAGTGATTAATAGTAACGTAGGCCCTATCTCGCACCGCTATTGAGATACAGTGACTTATTTGCTAAAAATGGCAAATTTCTCCGACCCCCTCTCATTTAGCGCCCTCGTTCGCGGTGAGCCCCTTTGAACTTACGGAAAAGCTTTACGGTTCCTGAAACTAGGGTTTTCCAGGCAGCCGACGGTGAAGATTTGGTGATCCTAGCTTGCACCATTTTTGACTGATCCATCCGTGTGACAGACAGACGGACGGAGAGACAGACGAACAGAACTGCAATGGCTAAGACGCGCTGAAAGCAGTAGCTGCTTTCGCGCGTAAAAGCGATTTATTAAATGAACACATCAGTGTATAATACAGTCCACATAAGCTAAAATCAGCACACAAAACATCGGGGCAAAAGCTTGTATTGGTTGTTCTCAAATAAACAATATTATTATGAACCTCCTTGCCACGGGAAAGACATCAGTCTCCCGCTATCCACTTATCTACCATTACTACATCAAGAAGTCAACATATTTACATGAATTTCAGAACTAAGTCCTGAAGTGGTTGGGGTATCTATAACCACATGCCTTCCCAACATCAACATGTTACACTGATGAATGTATCATGCAAAAAAATCAACTGTGAGACAAATTAAACAGCTTCCATTACACTAGTATTTTACAACTAATGCTGATCTAACTTTAACACCAGACAAGTGTACCATAGGCCCACACTACATCATAGTTATGACAGACAAATTCAATAAATACTCAGGGGCATCGTGCTGTTGAAATATTTTTTTGGGGCCCGGTAAATGTCAGGGCAAGACGATGAAGGAACCGAAAGTCCTGAGCAAGGTGCGGAGGCACTAAGTGCCGAAGTGCCAAAAAGGTGGGGTCTCTGGGGAGGGGTGCCATAGCCCCTCCCCAGTATGGGGG
>Ga0209367_1008554_pt1 | contig 13981 bp, 9 predicted proteins | sample WorMetLIZISLAND2_FD_187412 | JGI IMG/M metagenome (GOLD analysis project Ga0209367, IMG submission 187412) | Marine gutless worms symbiont microbial communities from Max Planck institute for Marine Microbiology, Germany - Olavius geniculatus... ... | reverse complement strand
GTCCGATTTTGTCCGCATTTGGCTTAACCCCCCTCCCCCTCGCTGCGGACGTCCTTTACAGATGACCCCTAACGTGTATCATATGGACCTGCAGAAATGCTGCAAAAAGATGCATTTTGTGAGCATACAGTGCAGCAAAATGCAACTACAACCGGGGCTCCGTCACAGGCCCCACCGGGTGAGCTTATAGTGCTTCCCCAAACCCCGAGGCTGGATTTAAAGGGCCACTATGCAGTGGAAAATGGGAGAAAAAGGAAATAAAAAGGGAAGAAAAAAAGAGGGAGTGAGGGAGAAAGAGGTGCTTGACTGACACTCAAATGGATTGACTAAGAGTGGCTGTGTCCACCATAGTCCATTTTTCGATGCACAGAATGGGCGACTTCACTTTCCAACTTAGACTTACGCTAAGCCTTTTTGCTGAGCCAAAGCTAAAGCTAAACACTAAAGTCTGTACTTAGACCAGAGTTCAACTGAACGATTAAAAATGGCGGAAAACCAGTAAACCTAACAGAAAATAAATCGACTAATTATGCTTGAACTTGCTTACTTAAGTGTGCCGCGCACCAAATGACGTAATTACATAATGTATTGCATCATTGTGTAGCCATTACAATGTTTATTTTTGGTACCAGACTGTTTTAATTTACTAAACTATACGTGTTAGTCGTCATGTTTTCGCTCAGCGAAATCACTTCACTTTTTGACTTGAGTAGGTACTTAGACCGAAGTTTAGGCTCAGCAAAAGTCTAAGCCAAAAAATGAAGTTGCACAATGGGTTGCTAACTGGAAATTATTTTAAAATGCCAGACAAGTCAAGTTTGGAATTTTAAAAAACTTGGCTGTGAAAATTCTGCATTTGGCAGCTTGCAGGCACATTATTCTTCGAACTGGGCATTAAATTTTCTAGTCTGGCAGCGACAGCAACACTCAATGTTGGCATTAAGTGTGACATTAATTTCACTACGGTATAGTTGACAAGTTGGCACTTTTGTCACAAATCACTAAAATACGTGATTTTTGGTATTTTCAATGAAACAGAGCTGGCAACCAGATGGTGAGAAGGAATCACTGATACACAGTCAAAGTAGATGATATAGATTGATAGTCGACTAGTTAGCATGTCAGATCCAATGATCCCAAGCTTTGGGGTTCGATTCCAGGCCACTCCACTATCAGGTAACGACCCTGGGCAAGTTGTTCACACACTACGGCATGTCGGTGCGATGCCCCAGTTTGGAGGCGCAGTCGACAAAGTATCAGCCAAAACGAAATCAAACCAAAGCACATTGTGTCTAATCAACATTGTTGCCATACACTAGGCCAGGTTATCACACACACTGAACAGTATACATGGTGTTTCAGAAAAAAGGGACCCCTTTGTTAGTCCGCCCGAAAACAATAGTTTTCGGAAGAACTTAAGTTTTACCCATGATGTTTTATTTATCCGAGCACGAGATCTCCGAGACGCGTGGGCCGACCGACGTGAAATTTTGCACGATGGTCAGTACTAGGTCGAATTTTATAATGCCGGTCCAAAATTTTTGGGGAGGCACACCCCAAAAAAATTTCAGGGGCCAAAAACATGCAAAATTTAGCCCGATTTCGGACGACTTCGAAGTTCGGCGGCGAATATCTCCGAAACGGATGAATATATTCAAAATCGGATATTTATTCTGTCTACTGCAATTCCTCCTGCATTAGGCGAAACAAGTCTGGTGAAGTTTGGTCCAGTGACCTTGGAGATCTCGATGTTGAATCGTACCCACCCAAAGTGCATTATTCGGAAAACTATTTCGGCCCCTAGAGGGTGCTGCGCTCCCAAATTTTTACACGCGCTAGAGAATCACCAAGTCTTACTAGCGCACCCCCCACCTGGGACGGGGGCCCCCTTACAACTTTTTTCAAAAGGGGGTCAAAAATTCACTTAAAATGGAATAAATGAGCCATTATAACTTCGGAGTTAGGGGGTGTAGCCCGACGAAACTTTGGCACTTGACGTGTCTCTAGGTGGGGGTGTTAACGCAAGTACAACTTTTGGGGGCACCACCCCCTTAAAATTTGGGAGAGCAAAAAATGTGCAAAAATCGGTGCGATTTACGACAACTTTCGAGTTTGAACGCAAATATCTCTGGAACCAACGAAGATAGCGACAACATGTAAATGGCGTTGACGAAAGCGATCTTTTGGGCGTTGAACAAAAAAAATTTTGTGAAATTCGGTCCACTATGAACAAAGTTATAAGCGCTCATGTTGACCTAACCTAAGTCGACAATGCGCGTTCGGCGTATACCAATGCATCTGAGTTCGGGCCACGTGAATTTGATGCCAGGGAAATTTTACCTGCCCCCTAATTTGCCCCAATTGGACTTAGGGCGCCGGGCGGACTCACGTTGGGCTTTGCCTCAAATTTCTAGTTTCATATGACATAATCCTGGTTGTTTTCTCTTGCATGTAGCAGAATGAATAACAATCAGTTGCAGGCCTATGTGGCCCACTGGTCAAACATTGTGCATTATCCAAATTATCTAGCATTTTTTCTTTTCTGAAATTGTCTATTATCTATTTGGTTGTTTACTTTCTACTAGTGATGGTGAATAAAGATTTTCATTATGCAAATACATCAGTAGAAAACAATCATCAACAATCTGTCTGTTAACACTGAATGCCGAAATTCAAGTCTACTTTAAATCATCATCTCTCTGTCACACCGACACCAAATATTATTGCATCAAGTGCGGAAGGTTTCCGATAAGAATAGAGTAACATTAAGGTTAGGAATCACATGATCACATATGGTGCTGCAGTGCAGTTAGTATGGTTTTCGTTACAACCCGCTACCCTCCATGTTGACGAAATAAACCAATGGCTGATGGCACACAATAGGATAACGGCTAACCACCAACAATGGGGCTGATAAGCCAACAAAATGCTTGCAGAAAGCCAGTGGTGGGTATTTGTAAGCAATGGGAGCAAAGCAGCTCCACACGCAGCGAATGCATCAAAGTTACTGGATGGTTCACCAAAATTCTTTCGTTAGCAACGCTTAATTTATTACATCATATATCTGTCTTAATTTACCGAAAAGTGACAAATATACACAAAAGATAAAACGACACACACAAAACAAAGATATACACAACACTAAAAAGCAGTCAATGCCACATTAAAGCGAATGGAAACGAATAAAATAATGCCAGTTTTGCTCAGTTTGAGAAAGTCTTCCATTTATTTGAAGTCTGCGCGCCCAAGGGATTCTTTCTTAGATTCGGGAAGTGGATTTTCACTTTCACTTTCTGAGAGACTACATGGTTAGCCAACATCCATTCTTCCGGATCGACAGGGCCACGCCCACTTTTCTGTGCTTCGAGCTTCTAAGCTCAATTGTTCTAATGGTAATAAATTATTTTCGTATGTACGATACATACGTGAGGCTTGTCTCCTGACATGACGATGATGGAATGAAACTGCACCTATTTAAAGGAAAATCACAAAAACCATGCACATTCACAACTTCAAAGAAAACGATGCCACAACGTAGCCAACTAATTTTAGCTGCAAATGTCAAACGTAACGTATTCTACTGCCAAACGAGCCGGAAAATGCCCAAGATCGTTCAGCGTCTAGGGCTAGAAAATAGGTTTTAAAATCGAAGATGTTCAAGTATGCTGCAACAATTACACTGGCTTTCGGCGCAATACCGCATGTTTTGCTGATGCATTTAATTCACACGTCACAAGCACCATCTTATCTTACTGATATTGTCACACAAACAGCCAGCGGTCCGGCAGCAGTCTCCGCTACAAGCAACCACGTACATGACTATTGTTCGGACAACGAGCGTTTCTCTACGCTGCACCAGCTGCGTGGAACAGTCTGCCACCGTCACTTCAAGAACTATCTGACACTGAGTCATTCAAACGAAACTTAGAAACTTTACTGTTTCAGCGGGCTTTTTTTTATCTCTGAGTAGTTTTTACTTTTTGTACATTATCCTTAGGTTTTATTTTAGTTTTTAGGTGTGTTGTACACCACTGGTCACTTGTAAGTGGTTTTTTCGATTGATTGATTGATTGAAAAATCTAAGATTTTAAGGTTCTGAATAACCTAAAACGCAAAAGCCTAAATTTAAGGTATTTTATTTGTTGTAATCTGCAGGTAATCCGTTCGAGCACGACATTTACCGGTACTCAACTCTGCATTATTGGCAAAAAAAAGACAAGAAGCCCAGCTAACGCTAAGGTGGGCTGACCATTATGCCAGTGTCCAAAAGGCCGCAAATGTGAACGTTTACTTATTAGTGTTTAATAGCAACATTTGCTCCATCTGTTACCGGTACCGTTTCTGGGATACAGCGAGTAATAGGTTAAAACCTTGCATTGCGAATTGGGGCCAAACCGCTGCACATGGAGACATGGTTACTATTGACAGCCTATATACAACGTCACTGTCGCCGACCCCCTACGTCTTACCGTTTAGCCACAACAGTGCGTAATGACTCTTCAAGGTCATCCAATGTCAATGATGACACTATGCGACTTCCTGTTAGTGATCGATCGGCCCAAAAGCTAAAGAAGAAAAATAGCACCATCATTAACTCAAAAAGAGTTTTCCACTTCTGACCTTCAACCACCTTTGATATGTTCTTTTTTGGTCTCCCAAATAAGCTGAATATTTCAATATTTGTGACAAGTATTTGCACAGTAGGCAGCAGTTGTAGCAGTTATCTAGTTACTAACGCGATGTTGAATGCCGCCAACTGATTGAATGTGATTACAATTTTCACAACGTGGCAAGTGGTAACGATGATAATAAACTGCTGAAATTCGAGGACGTTCAAGCTACCCTATCTGGCTGTCAAAAACTTTCCATGGCATAAAAAATTAATTCTTTTTAAACTACTTTCAAGCATCTGTGGCCACAATGTAGTAGACTGCGCTGACCGTGGGTTGGAGAGTATGTATAGTGTTTCATAAAAAAGGGACCCCTTTTTGTTTTTCTCATAATTCACTCAAATGATGATCAATTTACACAAAATTTATAGCATAACAAGAAATTTGAGAAAAGCTCACGAGACGCGCGAAAGCCTATAGCATTTCCAGTTCAGTAGTTATAGTTTCGAAAATCGCATATCACTTGGACTCGGCCCATCGGGACCATAATACACATCGGCCACAGGCGCGTGTGGCGATGGTGGCGCCTCCTTGTGAATGATATAGACTTGCGCAGCCCAATATCGCGAAAAAAAAATCTGTAAAACCCCCTATTTTGATGTTCAAGGTCATCCAAGGTCATTGAATTCGGCGCCAATCGACAGCCAGTATACGATTTCCTATTAGTGATTAATAGTAACCTAGGCCTTATCTCGCACCGTTACTGAGATACAGCGAGTTACTGGCTGAAAATCGCAAATTTTGACCACCCCCTCTCATTTAGCGCCCTCGTTCGGAGAGACCCCCTTCGAATTTATGGAAAAGCTTCTGAAAAGGTTCCTGAAACTAGTCTTCCAGGCAGCCGATAGATGGTGAAGATTTGGAGATCCTAGCTTGGACCATTTTTGCTGATCCACCCGTGTGACAGACAGACGGACAGACAGATAGACGGACGGACAGATGGACAGAATTGCGATAAGACGCGCTGAAAGCATAGCTGCTTTCGCGCGTAAAAACGACAACACATTGTTAATGTAATTCATTTTAGCAGTCTTATTTACACTGACTTTGGCAGAAAGGAATGCATAAGCAACGCAAGCTATATACACAGTGTCCCAAAATCAGCGCCTCCTGGCTCAAAAACGCTTGATCAAGTTTGTAGTTCATGGATTTCACTGAAATACCATACCCTGCACTGTCTTAACATTACTTATGGTCACATCCATTATGATATACGCACTTTACCGCATGTTCTCAATGTAACGTCATTATGACGTCAGAGTTTGTTTATATTAAAGTTACGTTCAACACATCGTTGTTAACAAAGGGATCAAGCAGCAGCATACCTGTTTTAGACTCATCGAGGCCAACGTTGGCCACTTTGAGCTCAAACTTTAAATGCTAGCTCAGAATGATTGTCTCTGTGATTGTTTCAGATTTTGTAAAAATCTGTCAGGTATTAATGATTTTAAACTAACTTATCTGTAGAAGGCCACTGATTTTGGAACACAGTGTACAAATACAATAATGTGCAATATGCAGTGACCAGCATTCAAAGGCATTTGCAAACTTGGTGGTTATCTGACACTGGAATGATGCATCATTCTTCAATCTTCAACATACATATAAAATTTTATTCACAAATTTTTAGAAAAATCACAAAAAAGCACTAAAACCTCTTATTTTGGGGTTAGAGATTGTTCAAGGTTGTTGATTTCGATGTCAATCAAATGAACTGATAAATTTAACCAGTTCTCGTTACAAGCCATAACAAATTTTTAAAATCAGGTTAAATTTGTGAATTTTTTAAAAATTCGCTTTTTTTGTTTTCGTTATAAGTCCACATGAAACAAAAAAACAGGTGGGGAAGACAAGTAATACTAATGGCCGCATATAAAATTAATGTAGCGCTCAAAAGTGGCCAGTAAGTAAGCTAATTACGTACGCTAATTTTGCAAGTTGGAACACCAAAGTGCTATTGTATCAGAAAGCCTCAAAGACTTCTTTAGAATACGTGCTAACTTCAGTATATGAAAGCTCCGGCTCAGGGCAGGAAAATTGGTCCGAAAAACCTAGAATTTTAGGTTTTTTTTATAAAAAAACCTCAAAAGTGCAATTTTAGGTTTTTTAGGTTTTTTATTTGTTGTAAAATTTATTACATGTCATACTTTATTTCCTATTTTAATCATGACTTTTGATTACTTTATCTTTCTACAATTTATAGAAAACAATCTGATTATGCGACGGATAAAATGTTTTTTCTGGGTCAAAATTTTGTGTACGGTGTTCATTGGACACCAAATCCAGAAATCTGAGCTAACGCTCAAGATATGCATGAGAGCCTATAGCAGTTCCTGTTTGCAGGTAATCTTGGTCTATCTCTATCCATTTTGTCGCAATTCATTCTTTTGCAGCCAAAAATCGAAAAAACACTAAAAACCCATTTTCTTAGGGTTCTAGGTCATTCAAGGTCATCGATGTTGATACCATTAAAAAGCATGTCAATAGTGCTTGTTATGATAAGCAGCATGTCTGTGCCTATCTGCAATCATTTTCACGCCAGACAAGTCAACAGCGAATAAATAACCACTTTTCAGAGGGGTGCCCCTCTTTGACACCCACGTGTGCAGGCCTCCTTGAACTTACAGGGTCCGGATGTAAACTGCTAAAATCTACGTTCAATGCTGAAAATTTCATATGCAGGTTGTCTTGGTCTATTGTCTTGGTCTATCTCCAGCCATTTCGGCACAATTCACTCCAGAAATGTGTGCCGCAGCCCAAAATTGCGAAAAATTCACTAAAACCCGCCATTTTTGGGGTTCAAGGTCACTCAAGGTCATCGATGTTGACATTTCTAAGAAGCTCGTCTCTAGCGCTTGTTATGATAAGCAGCACGTTTGTGCCTATCTGAACCTTTTTCACAGTAAGCGAGCCAATAGTGGTAAAATAACGCCTTTTTAAAGGGAGGGGTGCCCCTCTTTCGCCCCCCCCCATCTGTGGGGACCTCCTTTACCCAGTGGCATAAAATTTTGTCACAAAATACTAGAGACTCTCAGCTATCATACGGTGAAAACCCAAAGTCTCTATCTCACTTGGTCTCTAAACGGTACTGGGTTGTGACAGACAGACAGATGGACAGAATTACCGTAGCTATTATGTGCTATATCTCGCACACAAAAGAAAACCAAAAAACTTTAAAAACTTTAAAACAACCTTAAAAAACTAAATGTTAAAAATTTTCCTTAAAAACCTGGGTTTTTCCAGCCCTGCTCTGGGACGACTTGGTTGGCAAATAATTGCAAATAACTGGCAAATAGTCGGTGAAATTAGTCATCAAACGTCCAGGAAACTCCAGTCCCGAGTGAATGCTGCCAACTGATGCTGGTGATCCACCGACAGATCTTGAACCAGTTCCGTCAACCTGCATTCACAGCATTTCACAGCCTCATATCACATAGGCCTACCAAAGTAAGTAAGCAACACAACAGCAGGGCTTCGGACTCATCATCAAGAGGTCATAGGTTCAACTCCTGGTCTCTGGTGGTCGGGTCGCTATCAAGCGTCTAGTACTCAGATGGGTGACTGTATGTGGACAGGTAAACCATCTTGATATATAACCAACACCGAGGTAAACTCAGCCTTTCATCCCTCTCGGGTATGTAAATAAAATATGAGCCTGCTTGTCGAGCAAAGACAGGGTGTGTTCACCTATGCTGAGTGGCAGATATCATTGTGTGATACCATATGGCAGGTAATGCTCCATAGCTCCTATAAACAAATTTAACAAATCACGTATATACCGGGTGACGCAAAAAAACGTCCTGAACATTTGCATGCGCTATTCAGCCGCATGGTCAAAATGAATCAGCACAAAAGCATTTATGAATTACCAAACATCAATGAACATGTGTACGAATTTTCGTTTATAACACTTCTGTATTAGCTGTAAAACAAACAAAATAGTGTTACATGCCATAAAGCAATTTTTGCAAGCTGTTCAATCATTTGCGTTGCCGCTCGTATGCAGGCTATGCCAGAACATCACAGTAGGCTGAATCATCAGTAACTGATTAGCAGAAAGTGCTGAATAGATCCTCCATTCTCCTTTGCCACTGCTGCTAGATGCTTTTCACACGACTATACGGCTTTTCTGATTGTGGCTGTCTGATGGTGACATTATGACATTTGTCTGAGATAACATAAACTTCGCAAATGGTTCACACCTTCCTTCACAGACAGGTTGTTGCAAGGTATCCCAAACTGAGTACTGTAGTGGATTTAAATCTGCTGAATGTGGTATTCATTCTTTTGAGCTGACAAAATCGAGCGTGTTGTGTCGAAGAAAATTTTGAGTTGCTTTGATGTGGTGTGATAGAATGCTGTCTTTACTTAACTGGATTTTTAACTCGCTTTACGTCACTGAGCGGCATTCAGTGGTGTCATAAGTGAGATCACTGAAATTTATAAGCAAGTACATATTGGTCTACAAATGTACAAAAGGAAATTTATCTCCGTAAAGTATACACGCCATTACAGTTATGCTAAGTTCAGGACGTTTTTTTAGCACCACCCGGTATTAAAAATGTTTACTTTTTTACCACACGAGGGTCATCCCAAAAGTTTCCAGCCTCAACAAAATAAACAATAATATTTTCCACAATCTATACATCAGTGAAACGCACATTCTTCACTGATTCATAATCATATGAGTCTGCATTAGATATGACACAATAATATTGTAATTTATGATGTCATAGAGCACTAAACTGAAACGATCTAGAGCATTAACGCAAACAGCATAATATCAAGCTCCTTGTTGCATGACAATTTTCTAGTCTGTAACCGGACTTGTGAAAGAGGGGCCCCGTGGCATCTGATTTTGTGTAAACCGATCAGCAGCAAATGCAATGGATGGTACACACAAAGCTGCTAATGCTGCACCTGTTGGTGAGATGAATGCTGTGAAACTGCAGGTCGAACAAGGCGACGTCATCAAGCATCTCCAGCGACGTCACTGAATAAACGTCACTGTGGTTATTAGCTGAGCATTCAGTCTCATTACACTCAACACCATCTCCAACAGCTGCTAGTTGATTCAGCAGTCTATCCTTGCTGACCTGTCTCAACACACGACAAACTTAGCTCCAGAGGCATAGCCAGAAATGTGAAGAATTAAAGGGCCTCCCACCCACGTTCTCTCCTTTTCCATCCACTTCTTTTTCTTCCCTCCCTTTTCTTCTCGTCCTTTCCCCTTCAAAGTAGTCCCCCTAAATTCCAGCTAAGGGGTCTGAGAAGTGCTGTGAACTGGTATGAAACAGCGGCCAAAATCGAATTCAGTGCAGTATATACTGTATAGGTTTAAAGTATAAGATCTGGTGGCAACAATTTACATTATTTTGCTGAGTCCCTAAGATCTATTTTTAACAAACAATTGTGCCTGGCTACTTGCAGCTAGGCCCCTTACCACTGACATAATCGGCCCTACCAAAAAAGGCACAGTATACCTCGGATGTAACCAGTGTCAGAAGTCGCCAGACTTGCTTCTGTCTTTGTCTCTGACACTGCATGACCTGGTCTTTGAGCCAAGACTGCTTTGTAAGCGCCGACTCACAGTTCTGCCTCAGTTCAACCGCTTCCCACTTGCACTGCGTGATTTTGCTGCACAAAAGCGAAATTCGGTTATGCTGACTTTCACCAAAACCGCGAGAAAGTTTCAGTGAAAGTCATGGACACGGACCATGAAAGTCGTGGACCGACACGAACCATCTCCGACATGTCGAGATGGTTGCAACAAAGTGACAAGTCCACGACAAACCCATTTCTGTCGCTCTGATGCTATTTAGTCTGCGACAAAACACAGAGAAAGTCCACAGTCTTTCATGATTTTTGTCCACGCTCACAAAGTTGGCGTAATAAAATTTGGGCTCAGTGCAAAGTTATCCACCTGTCAACTCAAGCAAAAGTTAGGTCCAAGTACATCCTTTGCTAAAAAAGCAAAATAATTTCCCTGAGATTTTCGCTCAACAGAAACTTTGGTCTAAGTCTGAAAGCAAAAGTCTAAGTCCAAAAGTACGGTCTAAGTAGATACTGGAACTGAAATTTACTAGAACTTTGTTTTATGAAGGTACTTTAGCGTTATTTAACTGACAAAAAATGGTGCATTTTCAACAACACCATGCATGATAATTAAGGGTGGTGCTAAACTCTGTTTCCATAGCCCTCAGCCAGACACCAGTTTACACTGCAAGAGCAAGGATACAGCTTTCGCTGGTACACATTACACCTACCCAAGAAGGGATGGCCAGGCTGAGTTGACCTAGGTGGCTGGTAAGATATTGAGCTTGCATACATAATTAAAAGATCAGTATATCAAATTATATAAATCGAACCAAACGTTGGCGTGAAGGTCGTTAGTAAGCCTGTTAGTGACGGCGACACAGTCCTCTATACAACTGAGTATGTCCGACGTCAACGCTGCCTTATGACGCTGTTCTATACATGCAGTCATAACACAGATGTTAAAAACATTAGAAAATAAAATTTAAAAACATATGTAAATGCACTTTTATGGAAAAAAAATTACAAAAAAACGTTTGTGCAGATTTATTATAACCATGTTTACAAACGAATGCAGCTACAATATGAAATGAACATTCCAACAGATACAAGAGACATTCAAACAGTTTTTGGAGCCCTGATGAGAGAAAGGGGGGTTGACACACCTCCCCTAAATCGAGTACCGCAGTCCAATCCCCGTCATTCACAACGTTTAAAAGAATAAATGAGAAAATGACCCAGTGACATCTAGCAAAGGTCAAAGGCATAGAAAGAGAGCTGTATCAAATAATAATTCAACCAAACACAATACTAACAAAATATTTGCTACAGCCATAATAAAACAAAAACTTGCAGATGTTCCTATCCCTATACCTGACAGGCGCTGCTTGTGTTCAGTGAAAAACTGAGAGGAAGATTGTTAAGAGTGTACACAAAATTGCTATCAGCAGAAGTGCTGTTTTTTTTAGCTCAAAATGCACCAAAAACCGTTTGGCGGCTGGGCTCTGCCCGGATCTGGGGGTAAGAACGAAAAGATGGGGAGGGCTTAAACCCGATTTCAATTTTAGCTTAGACAGGGATAGAAGCCACTGAAAACTGATCAACAGACTTGCCTTGTGGCATATTACGAAGATGCTCATGAAGCTTCTTTGCTTGCTCAAGCCTGTTGTCATAACAACACGCCAGAATGATCATAAAACAACAGGGGCACAGTATCAACAGTGTCACTCAGCAGTCACAGAAAATATTAGTTTAATTAGTTTACAAAAGACAGCGCATTAAACAGACAAAAAGCATCTGTGGCTACGGTAGTTATTTCCAAAACTGAAGGCGTACTGTAACATAACATTTGTCAGCAGCAGCGTGGTGAGTGAAAAAACAAGGTGGGTAGGAAGTGGCAATTTTGGGTCAGTCTCTGCAAATTTCCAACAGAGAAGATGATGGGTGCTTTAATTTCAAATTTGTCCCTAACGTTCTCCAAAAGAGGGGGAGGGTTTTGGCCCCAAATTTCCCTTAGTTTGGGTGCATATTTTCTGACAATAAAAGTTTTTCTGACAATTTTCCAACAGCGAAAAATTTAGAAAAAAAAGCCAATTGCCAGGCTTCCTATCCATGTCTCCAACCTATACAGGCTTCTAACTCAAAAAGAAAAAAGAATTTAAAAAAAACCAAAATTAGTGGCATGCATCTTTCCTTCCTAAAATGTACGTTCTTTGTTGAACACAACTACGCCATTGCAGTCAGTAATTCTAATGAATTTGCCCGGCAAGAACAGACCAAGCAGATAATTACGTATTATCCAGCTGACTAGAAGGTGTATCTCTTGCAGAAATGCAGTGTTCAAGTTCTTGAATCTGAAGACACAGATCTGCATTTACTCGCTCAAGCCTCTCCATATCAGCTTTCTGTGCACAGCAAAACACACGAGCCAGATGATTATAGGTCAATAATCTAAGGGTTAAATGATAGATACAAAGGTTCAATAATCCAAGGGTCCAATAACCTAAAAGTTCACTAATGTGAGGGTTCAATAATAATAATTCAATAACAGTTCAATAATCCATATCTTCAATAATCCAAAAGTTTAATAATCAATAGGTTCAATAATCGGAAGGTTCAATAATTCAAGAATTCAAAAATCAAAGGTACAATAATCTGACAGTTCGATAATGCAAGGGTTCAAAAATGCAAGGGTCCAATAATCCAAGTGTTCAGTAATCCAAAAGTTCAAGGGTTAAGGGTTCAACAATGCGAGGGTCAATTAATCCAAGGATACAGTAATCTGAGTGTTTGATAATCCGAGGATTCTATTTTGCCTAATTCCTAACCTTAGCTCTAACTCTATCCCTAACTCTAACCTTAACCGTAGGCCACCACCCCACCACATGGCAGTCGGAATTGGGTTATCGAGAGCTCGGATTGTCAAACCCCCAGATTGTTGAACAATTGGACTATCAATATACTATCATACCCAAAAATTATGCAGCAACTTGCCAGCAGTCAAGCCATAAAAATTGGAAAATTCGACATCTCGGGACATCGCACGAGTCACAATATGATAATGTGCAGCTGTCCCAATAGGTTACATTACCAATCCGTCTGACTACACTGTACTATATGGGCCTCTTCTAACTTGAAAACAAACAGGCTATGCCTAATCGGTGTTTAACTGATATGCCAATTTTCAAAATACCAAAGATAAAGCGTACCAAATACCAAAAACATCCAGAAAATCATGTATATGTAGCGTATTTGTTAGCACAGCAATGGACAACATAAAAGTGGACTTAAACTAAAAATCCAAATAAGTAAGTGTCGACTAGGTGGACAACCACATATTACGTCAACACAGAACTGACATCTTTGCTGCTTAATTTTCTCCATCTTTCGATTCCAATATTTTTTCTTATTTATGTCTGGGGAACAACGGTTTACAATGATATGCAGCAGAGGCATAGCACAAAGGCTACTAAATACTATAATTTTATGACTTTGGTTTTGACTTTAACTACTGGTAAGTCCAAAGTCAAGACCAAAATCTAATGCCAATTGAGTCAACAACACCATATGCTATAAGCCAATCTCTTGAATAATTAAACACGAATATAAAGCAAAACATTAAAGGCTGATAATACTAACACACTGCTGCATATTTTCACAGATTTCATGGTGCAGCAATGACCAGCTGTTGTACATCTTCTGTGAAACTGACATCAACAGAAAAACACACAAAAACACACACACACACATACACACACACACACACACATATATAT
>Ga0209367_1008553_pt1 | contig 13982 bp, 10 predicted proteins | sample WorMetLIZISLAND2_FD_187412 | JGI IMG/M metagenome (GOLD analysis project Ga0209367, IMG submission 187412) | Marine gutless worms symbiont microbial communities from Max Planck institute for Marine Microbiology, Germany - Olavius geniculatus... ... | reverse complement strand
TTACAGGCTGCGCGGTAGCGCAGCACTGTTGTAAGGGTGACCAGCCATTTCAATGGGAGACTCCAATATTTGGCCCCCCCCATATATCCCAAAGCCCTTAATTTTTCAGAACCAAAATTTGCACAGATGATTATGTCCAGCATATCTCCTGATGTGCAAAATTTGGTGAAAATCCGTTTACGAAGGGGCTTCCCCACGAATAGGTGAAATATAACGCTTGCGTGACTTTTTGTGCCTTTCCTTTTTTTCTTGCCATTCTGTTCAGGAAAAACGACTGAACTGATTTTAAGGCACGATAGCTTATATGACACGGTTTTGTGCAAGGAAGTGTCTTTTGGGGGTTACAAAATTTTTATTCAACATTTTAACCTATTTTTCACAAAAATATGAAACATTACAATAACGCTAATGGGAAAAATTAAACAATTCTTTTAAATGTCATATATCCGGCTATGTATAAGATAGAGTCGTAATTTTTGGTTCTATGGTATGATTTTCAGGGTGGGCCAATTTAACAGTGTCATTCATATTTACCTCTGATTGACCCCCATTGCCATGGCAACAAAATTTGGGACAAAATTGGCTATAACTCGGCTCCCGTGAAAGATAATTGCACGCTGTTTGCACCTACCCCCCTATTTTCGGGCCTGGGCTATCTGAAAGTGTCATGTAAATCTCTCCCCTGCCAACCTTTGTTGACATGGCAACAAAATTTATGACAAAATGGGTTATAACTCGGCTTGTGAAAGAGATATCTGCAAGATTATTGCGTCCATAGGAAGGTTTTCAGGTATGGGCCATCGAATGATGCCAGGCAAATTTTTCCCCGAGCGACCCTCGTTGCCATGACAACAAAGTTTGGGACAAAATTGGCTATAACTCTGCTTATGTAAAAGACTTCTGTGAAATTTTTGCCTCTATAGGGCAGTTTTCATTGATGGGCCATCGATTGCTGCCAACCAAATTTTTTCCTGAGCAATCCTTATTGCCAAGGCAATGAAATTTGGGATATAAGGGGTTAGAACTTGGCTTACGTAAGAGATAATCGAAGATCTTTGCATCAGATAGGGCGTTTTCGAGGTCTCGTTATTTTGGTGTGGGCAGTGCGCAAATTTTTGAAAGCGCACATATGCACCCCCACAAAAATAATACGTTAAATATACGAAAAATTGTTATTATCTACTAACAAAACATTTATACATTTTCTGACATTGCTATAATTAATTAATCAGACGTTGGATTAGTATGACATTCAAAAAGTTAACGACAGAATCGTCTAATTCAAGAGCTACTTAAAGCGAGATAGAACACCCATCCGCTTTTAACGTAAATGGATAGAAAACCCTTAGAATTACGCGAAGTAGCCTGTATTCCAAAATAAAACCAATTTTAAATTTACTTTATGCACAATAAAATAAATAAAATACTGGCGAAAAGTAGAGTTTGAAGACAAAACAGACGGATTTTGAGTCATTAAATTTAGCAGAAGTTGATAGTATTTGTAATGATGCTAGCAGACGACGTTGGTGCTAGTGTTGGGTCAATTTAAATTATTAAGTAGTAGTAGTAGTAGTAGTAGTAGTAGACTAGTAGTAGTGGAGATAGGGGTAGGATAGTGGTAGTGTAGGTGTAGGGTTACTTATAGTCGAAGAAGAAATAGGAGTATAGCAGTAGTTGTGGTAGTAATTGTAGTGGTTATTCTACTGTCCGATTTTATTCAGTTCCAGATTACTTCCAACGGCAATAAAACTGCAAATATTTATGTAAAAAAAACTTTTCAGTTTATATAGTGTAAGGGTGACATCATGGTTGTATATATAAAACAGCACAAATCGCAGTTTCGTGATTTAAACATCACCATCACACAATGTCAGAAGAACTTTGCTGACTGTGTAATGGTAAAGTTTGAATTATTAAATTGTGATCTGTGCTGTTTTATGCGCAAAAGCAGCTACTGCTTTCAGCGTGTCTTAGCCGTCGCAATTCTGTCTGTCCGTCTGTCTGTCACACGGGTGGATCAGTCAAAGACAATGCAAGCTAGGATTACGAAATCTTTACTGTAGGCTGCCTGGAAGACTCTAGTTTCAGGAACCGTAAAACTTTTCCATAAATTCAAACAGGGTCACCCCAAACGAGGGCGCTAAATGAGAGGTGGTGGGAAAATTTGCGAGTTTTGGCCAATAAGTCGCTGTATCTCAGTAACGGTGCAAGATAGGGTCTAGGTTACTATTGATCACTAATAGGAAGTCGTATGCTGGCTTTCGATTGCCACCAAGATCAATGACCTTGAACATGAAAATAGGATTTTTATGGATTTTTTGGCAATTTTGGGCTGCGAAACAAGTCTATATTATTTACAAGTGTCGCCACGCAACTATCATTATGCGGCGCAGATAGAGAATTTGGTATTTGTATATTAACTTAGCGCTAACACCCCAATTTTCAGCTAAACTACTGAACAGGAACTGCTGTAGGCTTTCGCGCATCTCGTGAGCATTAGCTCAAATGTCTTGTATATCAACAACCATGATGTCACCCTTACACTGTATATAAGGTGATCATTTTGTTTACATAAGTACTTAGTAGTAGCAGATACTTAGGGGTAAGATGTTTAACTAATGTACCGGTTAGTTATTTATGTGAACATGTACTAGTAACAGCAGCGGCAGTGGTAGAGACAGTATCAGCGGTGATGCGCTCAACTAACATCTTTATTTTCGGTTTAAGATTTTTTCGCCATATTGCCCTGCATTTATTAGTATAGTGGGTGGGTGTCGGGAAGGGCGTCTATGGTCCAAAAGTTCGCTACAGTAATTGACTGGCGTGGTGAAGAAAAACTCTGTGCATATGAACATGTGTGTGAAATATATCTGTTGACTTTGAACGGTAGTAAGCAGCTGCTAAAAACTTTTGTTTAGTTGTTGATCATGCAGTACATTGGGACTGTAGTTGTTTAAATTACATCTACCATACCAAGTTTTCTTTTACTTTCATACTTGCTTAGTTATGTTATCCAACTTGTGTCTTTCAAGTTATGCTAATACTTGTGTGCTGGCGTGTCAGACGATATGCTGATAAAGCTGTGGGACTGGGAAAAGAAGTGGATCTGTACGCAAGTGTTTGAGGGTCACACGCATTACGTGATGCAGATTGTCATCAACCCCAAAGACAACAACACGTTCGCCAGCTGTTCTCTCGATAGAACTGTCAAGGTCTGTACTTTACCACACTATTTTTCATCGCTGTACTCTTGGTATGTATTATCGTGTTGGCCCTGTCACTGCTCGATGCATGTCTGTGACTAGTGTTTGCAATACCGGGATCCCGACCGTTTGCACCAATCCCAAATGTCGGGATCGGTGGTATTCCATTCCCGGGATTTTCAGGGTGACCTCTTGTCTGGAAAACCTGGAAATGTCAGGGAAATGTCAGGGAAAAAATCTTGTCAGGGAAAAGTGTCCCAAAACTGTTTATTACTAGTTGAATATTTGCGTTCAACTCCATTTTTTTCTGCTCGCTTCACTCGCAGACTTGTACACTCATACTTTTAAATTTGTGGTGCCAGTAAGTTGCTTTTGTTTGCCTTTATTGTTTAAACTGCACTAAATTTGGTCAGTTAATTCTCTGGAAAATAATTAAAATTGTTGCCAATGGACGTCATATCGCTACTGTTGCGAGTGGCAATACTCCGTTTATGTTCCCTTAAAGTGTCTGGAAAAGTTAGGGAAAAGTCAGGGAATTTGACCATGACTGGAGAGTGGCCACCCTGGATTTTGGGATTACAAAAGTTTGTTAAAATAGTACTTTTTCCGGGCTGAATGATACAAATAACGATTATAGCCATCTGATGAACAAAATATTTCGCACATCCTTTGACAGTCACATGACAATTCTTACATTTTAAATGGGTCTATATTTAGTCGGTTGTTATCGGTGTAAACTAACTTTGCTAAGGAACAGCTTTTATCGTCAGACTTCAACAGTGCATCACTGACATTAACCATTGGATGTCTGCAAATCGGCTGAAGCTAAACATGGACAAAACTGAACTTCTCTGGGCTGGCACGAGGCACGTTCTCTCACAGGAGGGTGTTTGTTTTCCTTCTCTGCAGCTTGCTGCTGATACTATTCATCCAAGTCAGCATGTCAGAGTGAGTTCTCAGCCGACCTCCGCCTTGAGAAACACGTCATGAAGGTCAGCACGACCTGCTTTTACCATCTTCGTCAACTTTGACATGTCCGGCATACACTCAGTACGGAGTCTGCTATGACGCTGGTGCACGCCTTTGTGATGTCTTGAGTTAACTACTGCAACGTCGTTTTTGCCGGGGCTCCAAAGGCTCCCACTGACTAATAAAGTTGCAGCGAGTGCTGAACACGGCAGCTCGTGTGATGGTTACTGGTACCCTGAAGTTCGACTGCAGTCTGAAGCATCTGATACATTCTGAGCTCCACTGGCTTGATGCACCTGAGCGCATCAGTATGTTTATGCGTCGCTGTCTGGATGGAACTGCTCCACAGTATCTCGCTGCACACTGCACCCCAGTCTCTGCGACTGCCTCAAGACATCATCTTCGTTCTGCTGCCAGTCATCAGTTTGTTGTGCCGGCTTTCTCTGTCACTGGCCCGATGACATAGAACTCACTACTGAGACATCTGTATGATTTTACTCACACCATAACTGTTTTTGGACGATTACTTAAGACATTTTTCTTTCTAGAGTACTATCGTATGCAGGGTATTAGAGACTTTTGGCGTTGATGCGCCATATAAATTTACATTTTACTTACTTACTTACACCATGTGTAGTAGAGGGCTTCCGGTGAGTCATTCATGTATTGAAACTAATTCTAGTGTTAGAAGTTGCTGAATAAAACGTTCATTATCCGATATGTTTCGTTTATATGCATCGCACATTTTTACTTAGCCCATGAAGCTGAAACAGATGCAAAACAGATCTTAACAGCTTCCCCGCAGGAAACTGGACGAGACCACTGGGACGTCCTCGTATTACATGGATGAAAACCATTTAGCAGGATCTGAAATCCAACGACCTCAATATGGATGACGCAGTTGACTTGGCTCAGAGCCGTCCACTCTGGAGATTGATGTCTACATTCGGTGCTACGCACTCTTAGTGGTGCTTGACAGAAATGATGATGATGATGAAGAAGCTGTGATTAAGCTCGAGCACACCCGAGACTGTAGCAGATGACAAGTGAGCCTATAGCTATTTTTAGCTGCAGGCCAAGTGAGGCAGAGCGTTTTTATGCCAGGAAATACCAGAGTCAAACTGGTTCTGTGCTAATCTGCAACGCTGTTATGCATACGAGCCTCTTGGTCTGGTGCAGGTGTGGAATCTGGGTTCAAGTTCTCCCAACTTCACACTGGAAGGTCATGAGAAAGGCATCAACTGTGTGGACTACTACCACGGTGGAGACAAGCCGTACTTGATCTCTGGCGCTGACGACCGCTTTGTCAAGATCTGGGACTACCAGGTTTTTGACAGTTTATACAACTCATTAAAGCATTGCTGACACATTATATTTTTTTATGTGGCCAGTGGCCATGCTGTAGGCTGATGGTATATTTAGACCATATGTCTGTCTTGTTTCATTTGGGCTGTTAACTGAAATGCACTAAAAGCATAGAAAACTTCTGCCAAGGAGGTTATGTTTTTGCCAGACTTTGTTTGTTTGTTTGTCTGTGTGTTAGCAAGATAACTCAAAAAGTTCTGGAAGGATCTTTCTGAAATTTTGATAGCATGTCGGGAATGGCAAAAACTACCAGTGATTTAATTTTGGGGGGTGATCCGGAAGAAATCCTGGATTCTGGATCACATTGAAATTTTCGTTACCATTGCTTTCAGTGCGGCATAAGGCAAACCGCTGCGAAACCGAAGATGGTGCTGCCACCTAGCGAACAATATGGCCTTGGCAGACATGTGCGGGCTCTGACTGCTTTCTAGTTATTGGTCTGAATGTTGTCCAGGGCAATACTAACTGGTGTGCCAATTTTCAGCTCAACAGGCAGAAAGTGATGCATGTCTTTAACTTGTGTGAATGTTTACTTATAAAAGCCATTTGGCTCACACGACGTCTAACCAACATGAGTTCTATGTAGGTTTGTTAGATTAACTGGATTTAGTTGCTGTCAGTTGAAATGACTTTTGGGTATGTGCCTGGAGTTGTTGAATGTGTTCATTCGGCGTGTTTTGTGTAGAACAAAACCTGTGTTCAGACGCTGGAAGGCCATGCACAGAACATCTCATGCGTAGCGTTTCATCCGGAGCTACCAATCATACTCACTGGATCTGAGGATGGTACGACTTCATGTTGATGTTGTTCGTGTGTCTATCTCTGTCGGAAACTCAGAAACTGTTGGCAATGATTAAATTAATAGTGTTGCACAACAAATAAAGTCTGTAAACAATAAGTCTCACTATTTGAATATAGTAGCTGTCTACATTGTGGTCGGTTTGTCATTTTGTCATTGATTGTTCGAAAGTGTCGTTGTTTTGTTGTATTAGAGATTTGCTACGAAACCATTAGTAGTTATTGTCATTGCTGGTCTGTGGTTGATTTTCACTGATAATTAGTAAAATTTAGTTAGTAAACAACAGTTTTACAGCAGAATTCAGTGCATTAGGACATTTCCAGTTGTTGCTGCAGTTGCCATCTCGTTAATCTCTTAATAGAGCTTAAACATCTCTCTTTCTCTCTCTGGCAGGCTTTTACTGGCTGGATAATGCTCACATTGTGGCAAAGGAGAGGAAACTTCTGAGCATTTGTGTCCGACGTGCCCAGCGTGTAGAGTGCAAATCTGGTGAATCTAGAGGTGTTTCATATGTCAATAAATCTGTTTTTTGGTATTTCTCATTTGTTTGTAATGACAAATCGGAACTAGTAATTCATTGAGTATCAGCTGAGTGGTTGACATCTGGTGTCGGATGGCTGTGTGAAGGTACTGTGCGTATCTGGCATGCTAACACATACCGACTGGAGAGCACGTTGAACTACGGCCTGGAGCGTGCTTGGAGCATCAGTTGTCTCAAGGGCTCCAACAACGTTGTGATTGGATATGATGAGGGCAGCATCATGATTAAGGTCTGTATACATAACCACAGTTCTGTTAGGTATTTTAATGTAGATCCTGGTCAGTCTTTTGATTTTCACTCTCCATTAATCCGAATAGGTTCTTCTGCTGGCATTGGAGGTGCTGAAGTACGAAGCCCACCTTCTGGGTCTGGAAGTTAATTGGCAGAAGACCAAAATCCAATCTACCATAGATCCAGATACTTTGCTTGCATGAGTTCTAGTATCAGACATTTCAGTGGACATCGTCCAGTCTTCAGTCTACTTAGCTTGGAAATTCACGCCTCTGGTAGACACAGAACCAGAAGTTTGATGTGGGATCGGTTTGACGAAATCTTGTTTTAAACAACTTAACAGAGGAATATGATGCCCCAGCATCTCCATCTCTACTAAAGTTCAGCTATATTGTGTTTACGTTCAACCCATCCTTCTCTGTGGTTTGGAAACATGGGCATTGAAACGAGCCTTGAAAGACAGGATATCTGCCTTTGACAACATCTGCCTTTGACGTATTCTTCAGATTCGGTACGCAGACCATGTTACGAATGCTGACGTATGACTCCAAGCCATCTCTTCACCACATCTGCTCTCGCTCATCCAGACAAGACGTCTCCGCTTCTTCGGGCACATAGCAAGGATGAGCCACATGTAGGATACCTTCAGAGCTCTACATACATCAATCCGCGGGCTCCTTAAGGTCTGGAAGCGTTGCCCAGGCCGCTCACACCACACGTAGCTTTGGACCATAGAAGCTGACTTCCACCCACTTAGCCATGGATTGAATTCAGCATGGAGGCTTGCGGAAGATGGAGGCAGCTCATGGAGACGGCTACTCTCCAGTCTGGGGCACGCCCGTGATGATGATGACGATTAATCCTTAGGACTGGCCATTGACCATCGAATAGAAGATAGACATGTTTACACCGTTTGACATTTTCGCCCTACCGAAATCACGCCTCCTGTAACGTGTTTGTTTGATACCGTACATTGTTTAGTTGGGTTGTGAGAGGCCATCAGTATCGATGGATAGCAGTGGCAAAATTTAATTGTTTAGATAAAGTATTCGGAAATACAACAAGGCAATGTTTGTTCAGTTTGCTTACTGATTGTTGTTTGGTGCGTGTTGGCGTTTAGTTGGGTCGTGAGGAGCCAGCAATGTCGATGGACAGCAGTGGTAAGATCGTATGGGCGAAACACGCCGAGATACAACAGGCCAACATCAGGTCGTTGGTCGACCAGGAAGTAAAGGATGGCGAACGGCTCGCACTGGCTGTTAAGGACATGGGCGCCTGTGAAGTCTACCCACAAACCATTGCGCACAATCCCAATGGCAGGTCTGTACACTGCGGTGCCTTAGTGTGCCAATGCTGTTCTGATGTTGCTTGTTTTTTAGGTGTCTAATTAATGCATTAATGTATTGTGAACAATAGACTGTCCAGCGTGACAAGCACCACTGAGCAAGGATAAGTAATTATATTTTTTTTTAAATTTTAGTGTTATTGAAAATTCTAATGAGGTGAGAAAAAATATGTTGCTTGGCTATGTTGCTGTGCTTAAACATCACCACCAAGTGTCAGCAATAGACAACAGAATTATGCTTAGCGTATTATCTAGATGTTTTTATTGGCTTGTGAGCTGCAAGCTGTATTATGGCAACCTTTAATGTCAGGCACTATATCTGTGGCTGTCTTTGCATTTGCCGTCTGCCATCTGTGCAGACAGACTATTGGTAGCAACTGTGCAGCTGTCTCTAGAGCTGAACCAAAGGTTGGCTGTGGCTTTGCATTGCAGTCTGCGAGCTAGCTTGCCTACTGGCTTGTTTTATTGTTATTTTGCCAAACATCATCCTTTTCATTACACTTCGTAGCAGTGAGTCATGTCTTAGGTGTGTCTAATCCGTCGGAGTTTGCAGTCCTGCTCTTTACTGACGTTGCTGATGTAAGATTGTGTTACCGATAACCAACTGTGTGCTCAGGCCAACTCAGCCTCCTACCCTCCGTGAGATGGGAAATGAGTAATAGCTTAGAGGCTACGGGGTAAAGGCCTAGTGTGGCTTATTGGGGTGGTGGTATGTCTGCTAGCTGCAAACCATGGTCGAATTGTTTACTTAGGTGGGCAGTGGATAGTTGCATACTGCGCTGGGGTATCATTAGCTCATCTCAATCAGCTGTCACTTCCGAGATTGCAAAAGTGCTTCTGGTCTCTTGTAAGAAGTGCTGTAGCAAGTGTTGGACTTTGTTTTTTATTTTTTTCCCTTTTATCGATGTGTTTTCTGTTAGGTTTGTGGTAGTGTGTGGAGATGGCGAGTACATTGTATACACAGCTATGGCTCTGCGTAACAAGAGTTTCGGTCAAGCCCAGGAGTTTGTGTGGTCACATGACTCTTCGCAGTATGCCATCCGCGAGGGCTCAAGTACCGTCCAGATCTTTAAGAACTTTAAGGAACAGAAATCGTTCAAACCAGATTTTGGCGCCGAAGGTTTGAGTTTGATTTTTTATGTAGACCGGCTATAAGTAAATAAGTAAGTAAGTAAAGTTATAGCGCATTAACTGTGAATAATGGCTAACATTCTTACGTGCTTGGAGTGCTAGTAGAATGGTGTTTGTTTTTACTCCTCGCGCGCCACGTTCCTAATGTAGCAAAGAGGAGTATATGACGTTAGTGTAATATTGACAACCAACCGACCAACGACCGACCTCTGTTCCTGGAAGAGCTTTCCTGCAAGAACTTCAAATGGCTATATCTGAATAACAGTGCAAGATAGACGCATGGTCACAATGGACCACCAATAGGAAGTCGCCCATCGTGAGTTGTGTGGTCATGTGATCGATGATGTTACATGACCCTGAAAAGGTCAAGTTCATGACCTCATTATCTTTGAGGCATCATATCTCAATAATGGTGCCAGATAGACGCATGTGATGAAGTCAGAACAATGGCAACTTGCATCATCGACCATTATTGGTAATTTTTTCCCTCATTTCGTAAAATTGGGCAATATTTTACGAACTTCGGGGAGAATTGCGATGGCTAAGACGCGATGAAAGCAGTAGCTGCTTTCGCGTGTAAAAATATAACAGCTCAATCAATGCAATCAATCAGCGTTAGTTAGTGCTGGGTGTTGTAAACCGATTCCCGAGGCAGTGGCTGCTTTCGTGCGTAAAAACTGCGTGGAAAATTTTCTGCACTATAATTTAGTTATTATATTGCGTTGTTTTGTATGGTTTATGATGGTAGTATTCTGCGTGTTGTAGGTATCTATGGTGGTTTTCTGCTTGGTGTTCGGTCTGTAAGCGGACTTGCGTTCTATGATTGGGAGTCAAACTCTCTGGTCCGACGCATCGAGATCACACCGAAGATGGTAAGAAGTGGCAATTTTGTATTTTTTATGTTCATTTTCTGTAATTTAGTTATTGTTCTGTGTACAGAAAACAGGTCCAAAGTTTTAACTGTTGTTTGTGTTTATTTGGTTCAGCTTTTGAATGTCTTATCCACTGTTTGCACTGCCACAATCGTTTTGTTAATATGCTGTTTTTTTCTCTGTTGTGTCTGCTATATGCTATTACTGCACTGGTTGAGTCAATGTTAGTGGTGCATTTTGGGCCCAAGACAAAGTGAATAGTTATTGATGTCACACTGTGATGAAATACGCTAAAAGTAATGTTTTGGGGGCTTGTTTTATCTGTATTTTGGGTATAAGTACACACTGACAGCTTTTCAACGAATGCTTGTCAGCTTGATAATTTAAGAAAAATTCTGTTGCATCTTGTAATATAGAAAAACCTATTTTTTACAGACAGTGGGAAATGAAAATGAAAGCCACTAGAATGGTTGTTTGTTGTGTGCACATTCCGGATCACTGATAAACTGGCTTTGTGTTTGCTAGATATTCTGGAATGAAGGCGGAGAGCTGGTATGCATAGCCACCGAAGAGTCGTTCTATATTCTGCGCTACAATGCGGAGGCTGTGGAGAAAGCCAAGGATCAGCCGGATTCTGTGACTGAGGATGGCATCGAGGAGGCCTTTGACGTATGTCCTGTACTTTATACACACTTTGACTTTGCCAGCCTTCTAACCGTCTGATTTGGTAAAATGGCTAGTTGCATTCTGAGAAACCATTTCCAATGCATACAGCAAATTTTAATATGATTTTAGATATGTGGAAATGCAGAAATTGTTGACAAAACTGGCATGAACCAGTTCATGATAGGCACCTAGCTATTTGCACTTTGTTGCTCTTTGAGCATTAAATTTCAAGTTGAAGAATGAAGATACAACCAACTATGTGCTCAATTAAACTCAGCCTTCTTTTCTCAGCGGGATCAGAAATGAGTAGTGGCTTACAGGCCTTAAGGATTTGGCCTAGTGTGTTGAAGATTAAAGGTGTGCATAGCTTTTTATGGGAAATTCATTGCTGGACTACGGATCATCACCTGCCATATGGGATCGCACAGTCTCAACTGCCACGCAACACAGGTGAATGCATTTTGCTTTAACTCGAGGTAAGCAGCCATATCGGTACTCGATTTACCTATCGCACAGGGATGAAAGGCTGAGTTGAGCTTGGTGTTGGTTATGGCTAGATGGTTTATTTGTTCGCAGACAGTCACTCATCCAAGCAGTAATGACTGATGAATGTGTGTAGCTAAAGATTATGAGTCTGGTGTCTCTGGCACCCACACAGGGGTTTAGTTCTTCACTGCTCCAGACAATGGATGGCCGCATAGTGTGCTGTGGTATCATTAGCTTATGCCAATCAGTTGCCATTCTCGATGTTGTAAAGTGCCTGACTGACATAAGCAGTGCCGTAGCAACTACCCGAATTTACCTTTTATGATTTACTTTGATGTGTGTGTGTGTGTATGGATTGTGATGGCAGGTATTGAGTGACATCGCGGAGACCGTGAGGACCGGCTGCTGGGTCGGCGATTGCTTCATCTACACCAATAGTGTCAACAGACTTAACTACTACGTCGGCGGAGAGATCGTTACCATTGCGCACCTGGACAGGTGAGAGAGTCACAGTTTGTATTGTTAGAAGGGCTTTACAACATAGCTGCAAGATGAACACCACATTGATAAATTAAACTAACCATGTGACCACGAACAAACTGGAGGAGCACAGTCAACAAAGACTTACAGAAGATGGGGTTCACCTGGGAAGAAGCAGAGGTGACAGCTGTTGACAGATATGGATGGCGTTGGAGTATGGCCCAAGTTGGATGCGGGATTAATCAAGGTCAGAGTTAAGTGATCTAGTGTTACCGCCTGAAAAAAACTATTTGCCAGAAGATTATGTCCGCAACCATTGGAGAATTTCCCATAGCATATTTTGCATGTTTTTTGCTGGTATACTCCAGAAAGAGTTAGTTTGATCACATGTCACCTTACAACAGTGTTATGTAGCTGTTAGGCTGCATTCTCATCTCGGTGACAAGGAGCTGAACATCATCATTTGTTTAATGCTGCTATCCGTAGGACTCTTTTCTTTCTTTCATAACTCGGTGAAACAGTGATAAATTTACACAAACTTTTTATCAGCTGTAGCTGGAAAATATTGATTAAAAATACTTCAACAAAGTTTGGCTGTTAGTTAAATATTCTCTGCTAGTCATGACATAAAGCTAATGTCGTAATCTGTTTTGCAAATTGATCATCATTTGAGTGAATTATGAAAGAAAGAAATGGGGTACCTTTTTATGAAACACTGTGTGAACTTGTGTACTTAATTAGTTGCATACTTATTCCGCTGTAGGGTGATGTATCTGCTGGGTTACATTCCCAAGGACAACCGAATCTATCTCGGCGACAAGGAGCTGAATGTCGTCAGCTATTTGCTGTTGCTGTCAGTTCTGGAGTATCAGACGGCTGTCATGAGACGAGATTTTGACACCGCCGACAAAGTTCTGCCGACCGTTCCACGTGAGCAGCGCACGAGAGTTGCCCACTTCCTTGAAAAACAGGTTGGGTGATTATTACCCTGTTTTTGTGACGTAATTTTAGCTGTGTCTTTAGCATAGTTAGTTTCAGGTTTAGCATATCCTTTTGTTGTAACTGACTACTATATCTTACTTTATTGCAGCAAATATGGTCTTTTCGCATCTGAAAGCATCAAACTTTTTAACATATGTAACAGTTAGCTTTTGCTTAAGCAGCTTTTGTGTTCATGTTTTCATGTCAAAGTTTATTTATAATTTTTTAAAAACCTTGTTTATTTATTCAATTTTTTTTGTCGTCATTTAGTAGATAATCTCGAGGGAGTTCAAAAACTGAGTAGGCAATACAAAGATGGGTGCAGTCTTCAGTCTGTGCAGGGGGCAGCCAACAGACTGTCATGCAACAGAACAGCATTGAAGCTCTGCACTAAGTTAGAAAATTTACCAAAATAACTGATCTGCCACTTTTGTTAAATTTTATTTGTAGAAGTTATTGTTTTCTTTGTCACACGTAGTAGTTGCTAAAGTCAGCTATGTGATGACGTGTGTGCAGGGTTTCCGTCCTCAGGCGATGGCTGTGACGTGCGATCCCGAGCACAAGTTCGAACTTGCTCTTCAGCTTGGTGATCTGAAGATTGCCTATCAGCTTGCCAAGGACGCCGAGGTATGTCAGCCTTGCATTAAACGGTTTTTACACCTTAATGAAATGCAGTTGTGATGGAATCAATTGGCACCAGCATGTGCGGAACGACGAAGTCAGAAGGTTAACTGAGCAACCCCATCTCTCGGCCATAGTCCTGTCAAGGTGCCTGTCCCTGTTCGGACACATTGCACGAATGCCTGATGAAACAGATGCAAAACAGATCTTAACAGCTTCCCCCGCAGGAAACTGGACGAGACCACTGGGACGTCCTCGTATTACATGGATGAAAACCATTCAGCAGGATCTG
>Ga0209367_1008552_pt1 | contig 13986 bp, 9 predicted proteins | sample WorMetLIZISLAND2_FD_187412 | JGI IMG/M metagenome (GOLD analysis project Ga0209367, IMG submission 187412) | Marine gutless worms symbiont microbial communities from Max Planck institute for Marine Microbiology, Germany - Olavius geniculatus... ... | reverse complement strand
GTGATCATAGTGTACTGTTGACTGTGCTTCTGTGGTTGTATTATTATAAGGTGGGGCATGTTCACCTGTGTCTGGTGGCATGTAACACTGTGATTCCATATGGCAGGTGATGCACCATAGCTCTGAGATGAGTTTCTATGAATAGCTAACGACACTTTTGCTCTTTTTATTGGTAGGTGCTACCAAAGTTGCCTTTTTTAAATTGAGATCTGATATTTACGCTAGGTTTTTGTTAGTCTTTGTGTTTGTGGACTGTGCATTTAGATGTAACAAAAAGTGTAGCGAAATTAAAATTTTGTGAACGTTAACCAGTGCAGGAGTATACGTTTTGGCAGTTTGCAGTTTAAAAGGTCAAAATGTCAAAGTCACTGGACATTAAAAACTTCAAAACTCGTATCTTGTGTAATCACAGTTTTGGGCATCTGTAGTCTATGCAAGTCAAACACTGACTTTAGTTTAATTTAGTTATATATTGGACATTTATGATGGGGTTCCAATTCTGCTGTTGTGCTATGACGTCATTATCTCAGCTTGAAACGGAGAATTTAATTAATTGTTATTTGATTATCAAAGGCGGTCATCCACATATCATGTTTGCATTTATGCATTGTTTTGCAATGTGCGTGGTGTATAGTTCACATGCGTGGATGACTGCCCGGACTGGGCGCCTGAACAGTTGCCTGAAGTCACGGATCATGACACATCACTCATCTGTGTCACGTGGGACATGTATGCTGCTGAGACTGGAGGACTCAGGTAAGCTGGGCATTCGTTGTACTCCTCTCTCTCTCTCTCTCATTTCCGGTTGAGGGGGTGGGTCACCACCCCAATCTGTTCCAGAAAGTCCTAGAGGCGCCAGTTACGAACAGACGCCTGTGATGAACTCCCAGGAATCGGATCCCGGGGGGTTGCGGCGCTTTGCTGGGCCAGTGATGTCGGAGGCGAGCGGCAGGTGACCGTTGATAGTGGTCACCGGTCACTCGGTCAAATCGGGCCCAGACGCTTCTACCATGAGAATATGGCCACACAGTACTTCTCTCGGATGGTGTTTATAGATTTGAAGTAACTGGCCACGTTTTGTTACTGCATTTGCTACTGTACATTAAATGTAGGTAATGGAATATGTCAACTGCTTTTTACTTTGGATTTTTTTCTGTGTAATGATTTACAGTTTGAATCTGATAAGCTTTTTGTTTTTGTTTACAAATTGCTTACCTGACTAGTTGAAACTTTTAGTCTCTTTACAATACATTAAAAGCATGTATCAGGATATTTCACTACATTTTTACATGTAGTGGTAATGTAATATAAAAACAGTTTGCTATAGTGCCATTGTCACATTGTCATCGTGAATTGGAAACACAGTTTGGATTATAAAAACTAGCTTCACTTTTGCTTTTTACGTGCAACAGCAGCTACTGCTTTCAGCACATCTTAGCTATCGCAATTCTGTCCGTCTGTCCATCTGTCCATTTGTCACACGGGTGGATCATTTAAAAACGGTGCAAGCTAGAATCACCAAATCTTCACCATCGGCTGCCTGGAAGATTCTAGTTTCAGGAACCATAAAGCTTTTCCATAACTTCGAAGTGGGTCACTGCGAACGATGGTGCTAAATTAGAGGGGAGTGGGCCTAGGTTACTATTAATCACTAATAGGAAGTTGTACACTGGCTCTTGATTGGCGCTGAATTCAATGACCTTGAATAATCTTGAACGCTAAAATAGAGGGTTCTATGGATTTTTTTGGCGATTTTGGGCTGCAACACAAGTTTATATCATTCACAAGGTGGCGCCACAGAACTATAGTTATGCGATCCAGATAGAGAATTTGGTATTTGTATGTAACTTAGCGTGAGCACCCCAATTTTCAGCTAACTACTGAACCAGAACTGCTATAGGCTTTCGTGCGTCTCGTGAGCATTAGCTCAAATTTCTTGTGAATAAACTCGTGAGTTAAAACAGTAACTAACAAACTGTGCACACTTATCAAATAACAACCCTTATCAATTAATTTTTGATGTTTTGACAACCGCTGCTATCTTCATCACTGCTTAGTTTTTTGTTACTAAATTGCTTCCTTTAGTGTAAGGCTTTTAAGTCAAACAGTTTAATGTCTTCACAGTGCACTAATACATTACGTCATTGTTGTTGTCTGGCATATTGTATTTTATGCCATATGTCAAAAAATACATGCCACTTTTATTTTTTGAATAACTTTGTGAAACACTGACTGATTTTGATAATTTTTGGCACACAGTATCATAACAAAAGTAGATATAAGTGACAATAGTTTAGCCCACCTCATTTGAATACTGTTGCTACACTACCTTGTAAAATACAGAAGTAGTAATTTGGCCGTTAACAACAGTGAATTCATGCCGGTTACTGCATGCATCGACTCAGAAAATTACTGCAATCGCTAAATGATTCAAAATGTGTTAATTATTTAACATTAATCGTATTCATTTATAGTTTGTACGTCAACTAACTGAAACGATGCATCAACAGTGAGTGAGCCACTCTGAGTCAGGCAGTTATTGAACATGCAGTTTGCGAGTGGCGTCAACGTCTACCGGTTGCATTTGTGGTGGAGGTGGACATTTTGAGCACCTGCTGTGATAAAGATGATGTCATGTGACATGCGTGACTTTTTGAGAGATAATAACTGTTACTCGTTTTTGTCGCTATTCAGGTAATAATTTCTCAGCTGACACATGTGCTACCCAGTATAAATCCATTGATTTAAGTGGCCAAAGTGAGACTTCTGAATTTCACAAGGTAGTGTATCAACAGTATAAAAGTGAGGTGGCATAAAACTGCAGTAATTTTTGTCAAGTTTCTTCTTGATGTCGTGTGCAAAAAATAGTTAAAATTGGCTCATGTTTTAGGAAGTTACTCAGAAGCTAAAAGTGGCACGTGTTTTTTTTTTGAAACACGGTGTAGTAAGGGTCAGATCGGTGCAATCGTTGGTGGAGTTCTGGCTGCCTTGCTTCTCATTGGAATTGTCATCGTGGCCGTTGTCTACTTCAAGAGGCAGTTAGCTCGTTCAGAGGAAAACAAAGCTCGCATAAATGCCCGTCTAGCTGGCGAAGATGAAATTCTCGTAAGTTATATTCTACCTGCGTAATCTCAAGATAAAATACCTATCTCAACAGGACTTTGGAGTTGGTTTGATATTGTTCAGTAGGACAGATTCACTAATTGTCTTATTTCGATTTAATGGTGCTTGAGTCATTATCGTCAGAATTTTCAGCAGTCAGTTTCCTACTGGCTACTAACACTTTGAATCACATTTTGTTATCGTGCGTATTGCTGTAAATGAATCTATATGCTTTATGAAGTCGCTATGTAAATGAGGTTTTTGTTTGCTGCAGCCTCTATCACCAAGTTCAGCCAGACCTGACATGGCTAAGATGAGAATTATCACGGAGTCTGAACTGAATCGTGGAGATGTTATTGGCTCCGGTGCCTTTGGGACTGTTTACAAGGTACATGTGTGTTACTTGGAGTTCTTGTTCAGTTAATTAACTTATATTTCATGAAAGAGCTGTCACGAGAAGGTGAAAAGCTGTTGTTTGAATTGCAGCACTGCAATGCAGGTGGAGTGTTATTTTTTGGCAGTGCTTGGAACATATTCAAGTTAGATTACCGATTCCAATTTGGAGGATGTGACGATTGTGACTTGCTGTGTTTTGCTTGGGCTGCTGTTGGCAAGGAGTGAGGATTTTATATTATTATTATATTCATAATTTTATTTATATTTATATTTATATAGCACTCTATGCAGAGCTTCAGAGGCACTGGTGCTTTTAGTTTGATTTTTGGCAGCACATTGTCTCCCGATTTTGTGCTTATTTTGATTTTCAGGGCGTGTGGGTGCCGCTGAATGAGAACGTGAAGTTGCCGGTAGCAATAAAGGTTCTGAACGAAGGATCTTCAGCGACTGAAAGCCGAGAGCTGTTGGACGAAGCTCGTATAATGGCGTCGGTGGTTCATCCGTATTGTCTGCGTGTCGTCGCCGTTTGTATGACAGCTCGACTGATGCTGATTGTTCCTCTCATGCCACTTGGCTCTCTGTTGGACTACGTCCGCAAGAACCGAGCCAACATCGACTCTAAGATGATGCTCAACTGGGCCACACAGATTGCTCGTGTGAGTTGACAGAGTTGGATATTCATCATGTCCTGAACACACTTTATTCTATATAGCTGTATTCGGTGGTGTTCCGTCAAAACTGGGAATGACAAAACCTGGAAATAGTGATATAGGCTTAGGTTTAGGAAATAACGTTAAGGAGAGGGTTAGGTATTAAGGTTTGGGATAGGGCTAGCGATTGGTATAAGGTTATGGTAAGGGATTAGGGTTAGGAATAGGAATAGGGTTAGGTAAAGGTTAAGGTTAGGGTTAGGGTTAGAAATAGGGCTATGGCTAAGGTTAGGTTTAGGGATTGTGTTGTGGGGTAGTTTTGACGTTTCCGGTTTTGTCGTTCTCGGTTTTGACAGTGAACCATATTTGGTTATGCTGAAGTGTATTTGAATACGTTATGCACAGTAACATGCATACAGCCAAGGTACTATGCAGTATGTTGAGAAAAAATTTAACATCTGTTCAAAGATCTGAGGGGTTTAGTTTACTGCACTGAATCAGATGGAATTTTTTTAGAAGAAAAAAAACAAAACAAAGGAAGCCAGTGAGTTTTTAGGTTTAGTTGTATTTGTGGCTTTGGTACTGTCTTGTCGGTCGTTGGGATGTTGCTGTAGCAGTCTCTAGTGGACTTTTGGACATTTATCTAAAGTCAGGTATCACTGGATAATTGGTGTAAACTTGGAAAATAAATGTCAGTGAAGTGGTTCTTTCTCTGTCGTTGGGTGTTTGAACTGCAGCTAATGGTGTTTACAGGGAATGGAGTATCTCGAAGGACGTGGAATTGTTCACCGTGATTTGGCTGCAAGGAATGTCCTCGGTAAACTGTTTGGGTTGTTATGCTATGCATATGTATGCAACATTAGCTTGTAATTTCACGTCTGCGTACTATAGTCTTTATGACATACTGTACAACTTTTAACTTATTATTTCTCCTTTTATTTCCTAGCATTGAAACACTTGTCTTTTGCTTACAGCTGCACTGGTATTTACTGTCATTTATTGATGCACTTATGCAGGATAAAAATATTATTTTGAATTCTCGTCATTACATACCATATTGTTTTACGTGTTCTTAATTATTCTGCTTTCATATCAGCCTTGTGCTTTTTTTTTGTTAACAAATGCATTGGTTTATGTCATTATTCAATGCTGTGTTGTGATGGCTGCAGTTCAGAATGCAAATGTCGTTAAAATAACAGACTTTGGTTTGGCCAAGTTGTTGCCGCCTGACCAGGATGTGTTTAAAGCAGTCGGAGGCAAGGTATGTCAAGTGCTATAAACAGATAACTTTTAATTGTATAATCTGTAATTGTTAGCTGTAATTGTTGTAATTGTTATTCACTTTTTTGTTATATTTGTGTTGTGTCTTGCAGCATGAATAATCTTTGCAATATTCGTATATGAATTTTCTGATCCTGTGATTATAAAACCGATAATTGCATCTTGTTGTAATTTTGATGAATTTATATTGCATGCTTATTAGCTTCTGTTTTATGCTGTGAGTTTATTCAAAGAAATTTTTGATGTCAGATGCCTGTGAAGTGGCTTGCACTCGAGTCAATTGAACATCGCATCTTCACTCACAAAAGTGACGTTTGGAGCTACGGTCAGCGATTCTCATGTGTTTTAATTGCTGCTTTGCACTGCAGTATCTTAAGCTTGATTAATCCATCCAGAAACGATAGTTTTGGAGTGGACTTATGTTTTGCTGGCATTTCTTTGTTTTTCCTCTTGTTGCGAGATTTCCAAGCTCCATGCGTCGATCGCCACAAAATTTTGCATCATGATTGGAAGTGTGCTCGATATAATCCTGGTTCAAAATTTCGGGAAGTTTTCCCTAAAAATATTTTAGGGGCCAAAACCATGCAATAGTTGGCACAGTTTTGGATGACTTTAAACTCTGATGGCGAATATTTCTGGAACGGATGAGGATATTAAAAATTGGACAAGTACCTGATCTATTCCGATTTCTCCTACCCTGATCAAAAAGTCGAACAATCATTAAAATCTAAATGTCAAATCATACCCATTCAAGTTGACTTTTTCGGAAGACCATATTTTGGCCCCTGGGGGTGCTGCACCTCCATATTTTTACACACACTAGAGAAAGACTAAGTCTTACTAGTGTACATCCCACCGGGGACAGGGGTTTCTCTTACAATTTTTTTTCATTGGGGGTCAAAAATAGGCTTAAAATTTAGCGAATCAGCACCTATAACTTTAGGGGTAGAGGAAGTAAGACCACGAAACTTTGCCACATTTTGTCCAATATGGTAGGCATGATTACTTATGATCATGATCACAATTTTTGACCACTTTCAACTTTGACCACAGATATCTTAGGAATCGAACAAGATATTGAAAATTTGAAACAAAATTGATTGACAGCGCTCCCAAGGGGGTTTAGCAAGAAGAATTTGGTGAACTTTGATCCACTAACAAAAAAGTTATAGGTGCAGATGTTGACCCATCTGAACTCGTCAGTGCATGTTCTGCATATGCTAATGCATTTGAGTTCGGGCCACGTCACTTTGCTACCAGTGGAATTTCAACTCCCTAAATGTTTCCTCCAATCGGACATAAGGCGCTGGGGAAACTCACGTTGGACTCTGCCCCAAATTTATAGCAAAATTATTTTTACGACAGATGTGTGTATCTTGTGCCATTTTTGGTGTGCCGTAAGTTAGATGTGCAAAAAATAGATGTATTGTATGCTGTGTGGTTTTTGCGAATTACGACTATTTATGTCTAATTGTGGCATTTGTGGAATCGCAGGACGTTGTGGATTTGTACTCTCAATTTGCAGTGTTATCGAAAATATTAAAAGTGGTCACTTTTATGTCTTTTTTTACAATTAGGTCGTAGACTTTTGCCTACGTGTTTGCCCATTTGCATGCATATTTAAAATTTATGATGTTTCCATGATATTTTTGGCATGCAGTGATGGACTTTTGCAAGCAGGGTGAGTGGGTGACAATTACAGAGCTGAAAGCTTTGGCTCAGATTACGTATATTATCACCGTGTTATTGTGAAAAGAGGATAAGCAAAAGCAATAAGCATACATGCTTGAATGTGTTGGGTCTGGAATAAATTTGCTGCACTATCTGAGAGATCTGATGGTCTCTACTGAAACTGTTATTTTTTGCTTGCTGTTTGCTATCTCCAACGCTGCATTGCATCAGAAATTTTCTGCCTGAGTCCTGTATAAATTGTTTGTTCATTACTGTGCTATATTGTGCCATGTGTGATGCTTTAGGAGTCACCCTGTGGGAGTTGTTTTCCTACGGTCAGCGGCCTTATGAGGACGTGCGTGCTGTGGAAATCCCCAGCTATCTTGAGCGTGGAACCCGACTTGCCCAGCCCACCATCTGTACCATTGATGTCTACATGATTCTCATCAAATGTAATTTATTATTTGTTTTCGTGGTGTGTGGCTCGGTAGTCTAACGGTAACATGTCAGACTTGTAATCCTGAGGTAACTCAGAGGCGCAGGTTTGATTCCGCACCGGGACACTGCCAGGTAACGACCTTAGGCAAGTTGTTCACACACATGTGCCTTTGTCACCAAGCAGTATAATTTGGTACCGGCTTCACCGCTGGGACGTAAACAGGCACACCGCGCGATACACTGGCCCCGTATCCGTGGTCCCGCAGTGTAAAAACTGGTGTCTGGCTAAGGGTCTTAGGAAACGGAGATCAGCGCCGCCCTATGGGCTGTAAGGCTCGGGAAGGACTTTACGTTTTTTACGTTTTATGTTTACAGATTGCTGACAATGTGTTAGTGTTTCAAAGGTCATCCAATGAATAGGTTACAAAAAGGGATCACACTGCTGTCATTTTTCAGGATACGTAAATCCAAGATACAAGTTTTGTACATAATTTATTTTTGAGTACCAGCTTTCAGCAGCTAGCTTTGTAGTAGTAGCAATAGTAATAGTAATAGTTTTTAGCCCCTGGGAATCTTTACTACCAGGGTGGAAATAAGTTATAGTAGTAGTAATAGTATCAGAAATGATGGTGTTAACTTAGGTAATGTGAAAGATGTTGCAGTTTGCAGAATATTTGCATCGATGGCCTAGTCATTCAAAAACCAGCACATTGGATAGAATACAAGTTAATTTTGTGCAAACAAAGTAAATAAATAAACTGAATGATCATATTTAAATAGTAGTATTCTAATTTACTAACAATGGCTGTTTCATACGAATGCATATTGTGTGGAACGTTTTTCAGAATGTTTATGTATTTTTCATAGTGTTTAATTGTTAAGGAATGTACTGATCAATCAGTTAATTCAAATTATATATATTTTTTTTACATTTTTATTGTTTTGGTAAAACAGGTTGGCTAGTCGATGCAGAATGTCGACCTTCCTTCAATGAACTGGGTGAAGAGTTCTCTAAAATGGCTCGAGATCCAGGCCGCTACTTAGTCATTGAGGTATGGTTCGTATAGAATCACTAAAACCCTGCTTACTAGCACTGATGAGCAGTTAATTATCATTTTAATCAGATGTTACAAACAGTTTTAACAGGTTGTTTCATCAGGGTCGTTCTGGTGTTTATGTGGTATATAAATTGACATTTTACTTATTTATTTTAATTTGCTTCTTGCCTTACAGTTAAGTTAAATCATTGCCATCTGCTTTTCCGCTGAAGATTGTCTTAGGAAATTTACGGAACAATGGAAGTTTGTGAAATGTAGAGCGTGATATTCATTGTGTAAATAATGAAGATGAAGCAGCAGATGTTCAGTTTTGGCAGTTTTTGTTACCAAATTTGTCATTTTTTTGCTTTGCCAATTTTCCAGTTAGTTAAGGCAAATCGTACTTTTGCAAGGCAGTATATACACCATGGGCCATAAAAAATGTGGCACTGTACTTTTGTGTGTATCTTCACCAATTATTGACCGATTTTCAAAATTTTTCCACTGGCACACTCTGCGGACAATTTGCGATAATATGATTATTATATATCCACCACATGGTAAATGCATCTCTACACAAATTTGTGAAATGTAAATGTAAGCAAAAACTAATGACAATAACAATAATTTAGGTAAATGAAAAAACGCTTCACACCAACATTGCGATGAATGATCCGTATGACACTAGACTGAGTTAGACTCACATAGTTTAGTGTCATAAAGACCATTCACTGCAATGTTGGTCTGAAGTGTTTTTTTTCAATTTTGCCAAAATGCTTGTTTGTTGTTATTGTTATGTATGCATATTTCATTGATATTTCACAAGGTATTGTAGAGATGCACTTACTTTGTGGTGGCATATGTAATAATCACGTTATTGCAAATTGTCTGCAGAGTGTGCCAATGAAAGAATTTTGAAAATTGATAACTAATTGATGATGATATGGACAAAATTAAAGTGTCACATTTTTTGGCCCACCCTGTATGTTTGTTTCTTTTAGGTTGATTCTGTGCTGAGGACCCTGTGAAGCAAGCAGGCGCTTTGTTTGCATTGTTGATAGCAAGGCATATGTGGGTGGTCTTGTGGTTTAGGGAGACAAGCAGATGCGGATGCCACTGACTGATGACTATAAAGCCGAGGAGCTGATAACGGACGTTGGTGGTAACACAGAAGGGCCGGAAGAAGTACTAACAGTGGACGAGTACCTGATGCCTCTGAGGTGGGCAGCCGAAGACGAGAAGAAGTCTGCTGATGTGGTATAATAGAATATCGTTACAGCTTAAAATAATGTACCAAGTTTTGGTAATTGATTCATTGGCTAATTCGTTTATTTGTATAATGTGAAGCAGCCTTACTGTGGTTGGCCACCTTGACGTGATGGTGGGGCTTTGTGCTTGGCGCTGGGCAAGTGTAACACTAACAGCCTGCCCACCTTGGAGGTAAGGTAGTGTAAGGTAAGGAATGGGAAGCAGATTTGTGCATGTGCATGAATAATTTGACCTAGCTCGACCCTTTTTGACGGAATTTATTTAACAGTCTAGCTCAGCCAATTAAGATTTTTTAACCTAACCTATCAATAGTCTGCTAAAAATCAGGACTTTTTTTCCACTGGGCCCTGGTAGTATTTTACTTATTTAATACCTGATGTATTTGTCGCATTTTGGCAGAAGCAGAAAAACGCCGACGACAAGAGCAGCAGATTGAAATCGGGTGAGTCGCTGAGAATTGAGAAGAAATTCAAAGATTTGGAGTCGGCGTCGGCTAAGCGTAGAAGCCGTGGTAGAAAGCGTAGTTCAAGCTACACTTTGGATCCGACTACGCCGCCGAAGGACAGCGAGATGTCTACCGGGCGTATGAGTGCTGCGGTTACTGACAGTGCTTTCGGTAATGCTAATGACGATGCAGCGGAGCGCGATTGGATGCTCGTCGCCGCTGGAGAAGATAACTACGTGAAGCCGACGCATGAAGCCACGCCCACTGCTGCAGCCAGGCGTATGACTTACCTGTGCACATATGTATTACACTGTTTATTCGTGCATTTATTCATACTGATGGCGCTCAGAGACGTTGTAAATACTGTCATCCTTCTGTAGTGTTTATTGGTTGTTGCTGATGATTTAAATTCTGTATACAGAACCAGTTGCTGTGTTTATCTGTACAAGAGTTTGATGCTTTCGTCAATCAGTGAAAAAATGGCTAGAAATATTTTCTTTTGCACTAGTTTTCTTAGTTGTGCTTATCACTGCTTTTAAGCTTTTGATTAGGTGACTGACAGAGCGTCCAGCCCAAAAGTCAAAAGTACTCCTGCTCTAGCAGTTAGCAAATTTCTGAGCTTTCAGCTTTAACCTGGATGACTTGAGAAAAGTTGTTTCATTAAATAAAAAAGAGCAAAAGTAACAGTTAGTGTTAATGAATTTGGCAGCTTTTTGGCATCTGCTTTGTCACTGAGTGTCACTGTCTGTTGTCACTCTAGTAAAAGTAAACACGTAGGTTTTCTGCATAACTTCATGTGTGAGCTATTGACCGCTTTTCAGAATTTTTTTACTCTCGTACTTGTTAGTAAATGTGCAATATTGTAATTTTTTTCCTTGTACGAGTTTCTGCTTTACCTTGTAAATGTTAGCATTCAGAAGCTGACATTAGTATTTCCAAGGTAGTGAGTGTGGTTAATATTTCTTGGTAGTATTATTTCAAATGGTGTCTTTTTGTCATTGTTGGCTAGCATATTGATGCTGTTGAAATTATGCATCGGTAATTTGCTATAACATATAGCTCTTAAAATATCTTGTCTTCTGCTGCTTTAAATATGAATTCATCAAACTTGCAACCTGTTGTTGATGCTGCAGAAGGGAAAGCGAAGGCCACAGAAGATAACAGAAAACAATCATCTAAGCCACCAGTCAGCAGTAGCCAAAGGCAACGGCCGCGTTCATCTCGCAAGTCCAAGCAAAACGACAGCAACGTGCCTGACGTGTCTACGACGTCACCTTCGACAAACGGCGTCAACGAGTCTCAAGTATGAGCATTCAACCTCGCTACGTCCACTGGCTTTTTACCATGAATGTCTTTTTGTCCGTCATCAGATTGTCGCCAAACCATTTTGTTTGTTTATCACATGTCGATTGCTGTCTGTGTGATTCAGTTTGTAATTTATCCATCGTGTAGCTAAGGTTGCACCGAATATCTGCTCCTTGAAGGTTAGTTAACTGTTAGAAGTTAATTAACTGCCATATAATATTAATTTGTTTCAATACATGACATATTGCCTGTTATTTTGAGGTGACCACTGCAAAACCTGGGAATGGCAGAGAGTTTGGTAGCTGCAAGAAAAAAATCTTGTCCGGGGAAAACAGTGTATTGTTAAACTCACTTTTCAGGCAACACTGGTGTTTAGTAGCATAGTAAAAGGTAAAGGGAACCATGCCCCAGCTGGGGCGTATGCGGGGTGCTCATCTCCCACTCGCGGCCATTGAGCCCGTAGGTGGATAAACCATTTGAGTCCGTGACGCATTTCCAGTGCGACGCCAGACCTACGGTTACCTTCCCAGCCTCCGGGCATCACCGCCCTTTGACCGGTACCAAATTATACTGCTTGGTGACAGAGGCACATGTGTGTGAACAACTTGCCTAAGGTCGTTACCCGGCAGTGTCCTGGTGTGGAGTCGAACCTGCGCCCCTGAGTGACCTCAGGATTACAAGTCTGGCACGTTACCGTCAGACTACCGAGCCACACATTAGCGTAGTAGTAGCATAATAATTTTGACGTTTTAGCAATGCATTTCCTTTGCATTGTTGTACTGTTAGTGGTGTTGTATTTTGTTATAGAATTGTTAGTGTCCATGACATTGGTAGCTGCAACGTGGGAAATAAAAGTCATAGAAATGATGAGGAATTTTATAATTTCATGGTCCCTGGAGAGTGGCATCATTTCAGTAAATCATTGGGGGGTCTCGGTAATCACTGGCGACCCTTGGGGGGTCTCCGTCTGCGTAATGTATTGTCCTTGCAGTGATGACACTGTTTTGAAGGTATGATTTACAGGGGAAAAATAACATCATAAAACCTTGGGGGCGTAGACCCCTGAAGCCCTCCTAAATGATGCGCCTGTCCCTTGAAAGTGGTCACTTAGCTATTTACCAGTTACTTCCAAACCGCTAATGACACACTTGTATAGTGCACGGCAAAGGCCGATAGTCAAAGCTTGCAGTGATACAGAGTGTCTAAACTAAGCCACTTTTCACAGGGTTTCCATGCATCCCTTGAAAGTATCGAATTGGAATTGTCATGTGTGAATTAATATGTTGGCAGTATTTTAATGTGGTCTTAACTCGATTGCGTGCAGTTTTACAGTTAGAGCCATGTCGCGTAATGTGTGATGATATAAACTAACGTCGACATTTACTTCGTGAAACTTAAGATAAATGTCGGCAGTCGTTTAAAGTCCTTGAATTCTGTTCTTCGAACCCTGTTCACAGCATTGTTTGATGGTGCAAGTTAATTGTGTATTTTAACATCGTGCAGTTTTTCAGTCTGTCTCATATGGATTACTGCATTTGAGCTGGTACATGTTCTGCAGCCTTGAAGCCAGATTCCTTTCCTGGCATTGACCGTGATTCATGCAAACCACTCTGGGAATAACTGTGCACCATTTGTAAAAACCGACCGCTTGAATTAGCCATTAACAGCTTTCTGAATAGCAGTACATTGACCAGAACCAACTGAAATCAGCTGCTTTCGACATCTGTGAGAGCAGACCATTATGCTCAGTTTTACAGTTTCTTCAGTCAGAATGCTATAGAAATGATTGGATAGAGGAAGTATTTTACAAGTGTAATGAGTGTAACGAGTGTAAACCAGTGTGTTTAATAAAGTTTAATTCACGTATAATGTTTTTCTCAAGATATCATTTGTACGTGCTGTCTTCCAATATGTATGTGGATCGTATGCTAGTAAGACATTTTTACGTTGTGCTGTTGTGCTAGCAGCAAGTATCTGCATATGACCCTGACTGACATATGATGTATAAATTTATATAGTTGCTTTATTCTGTTGTAGCATTTGCAAAAACATAGTCACAGGTCATAGTGCGATAGCCTGCTGTAAAGTGTGTTTTTTTGCCATTGTCATATATGACTGCTCTAATTTTGTGTTTTTTTGTACACTTTCTGTGCAGAACATTCAGGCTTCAGGCTAATTGAATTTACTGCATTTTCCAGTGTAATCCACAGCGTTGGCATTGACTCATAAAAATGATGCATTATTTAAAAATATGGTGTAAATTTGGCGGATAAATATGCAGTTGTACCAGCATAAGTACAGGGTGCGGCAGAAAAAAGTGGACCCCTAAATTTTTTCGCTGTTTTCTCAGCAACCGTTTGGGATTTTAATACGAAATTTTACAGCTTTATTT
>Ga0209367_1008551_pt1 | contig 13988 bp, 3 predicted proteins | sample WorMetLIZISLAND2_FD_187412 | JGI IMG/M metagenome (GOLD analysis project Ga0209367, IMG submission 187412) | Marine gutless worms symbiont microbial communities from Max Planck institute for Marine Microbiology, Germany - Olavius geniculatus... ... | reverse complement strand
TGTAGGCGCGATACCCGTCTTCCACGCTTTGTTACACAGCTGGTGTATTTCTTCAATCAAGTGTGGTCCGCCGTGTTTGATCATTTCGCCTGTTATCCCGTCATTTCCTGGACTTTTGTTGTTCTTTAATTTTTTCACGGCCTTTTGTACTTCTTCTACCAGTATATCACCCTGGCTGTCGGCAAGTGGTGGCGAGATGTCTTTCAGCTCTTTGACAAGGTCATTGGATACCTTCTGGTCAATACTTGGTGTATTGCAATATTAATTGCAATACTTTTTGCAATACTCCACTATTTGCTTTCCCCAAATATATTTTGATTTTGCCACTGTGTGCAACTTTTTCTAAATTTTAGGTTGACTACAGAATACACGATAATGTGGTCAGCCCAGAATTTACAAAAATAAACAAGTTATCTTAACATGCTATTTTTGTTTGGTTTCTTTCGCGCGATCGTACAAAAAGAATGCTTGTGTAATTAAACAGCATTTTCACAATTAGGAGTGTACCAAACATTAAAAGGTATTGCTTTTAAGTATTGCAATATTTCAGCACTAAAAGTATTGCAATACAACATGCAACCAGTATTGCAATACCAGTTGCAATACTAAAAAGATTGTAGTACTTATTGCGATAATTGCAATAGTGCAATATTAACAACCCTGACCATCACGTGTGGGGTGCAATGTTGGAGGCTTACTGCAAGCTTAGAAAACAAAACCGAAAACGATCTCCAAAGTCAAGGAAGCGCTTCAGGTTATCTGGGGCAACCTATCACAAGTACCGATCGACAAGACTGTGAAAGACTTCTCAAATTAAGCGACTGAAGGCTTGTGCTGGAGCTTGGAGCTGTCGGTGAACACTTCGAACATTCACAGTGACAATGGAAATCTGGAATCTGATCATTGTTAACTGTGTTGTTTCAACGATGTTATTGAATTGGTGTTGTAGCTTGAACATTTTTAATGCTAAAAAATCGGTAGGCGGTCATGTTAAAAAGTCTATAACTTTGTCGCTTTTTCAACAGAATCACATTTTACTTGGCAGTTAGATTTAGAAAGTTTTTCTAAATAAAGCTGTCAAATTTGAAATTAAAATACCGAACGGTTGCTGAGAAAACATCGAAAAACTTTAGGGGGCTACTTTTTTGCCGCACCCTGTAGTTTTTAACCTGTGTGAAAACCCAGGCGAAAATTTTTTTTTGTGTTTTCGGTTGCAGTCTGACGAAAAAGTAGTACAAGTAAATTAGATTGTAAGCGATCTAATGTACGTTAACCGCCGATACCACAAACTTTACTATTACTACTACTACACTCAGCGTGATCGGAGTCGAATAGGCGTTGAGTTGGGTACCAAAATGTCACACTTTGGGGATCAGAAAATGATGATGATGATGATGATGAAGGACGAATTAACTTTAGCGTGGCGTTAAGTCCTAAGACTACAAGGACACGTAACAATAAGCCTAAACAGTGAAGTCACGTAATAGTAGTCAGCGCAATGAGACGTTCTTAGTCATGTCTGTAAGACCGGGCAAAAAGTTCGGTTTTCAGTCTGCTGCGGAAAACGTGCAACGACGGAGACGACCGGATTGTACCATAACGTCACACTGGCAACATATGCGTCATTCCTGCGGGCGGCTGGCTGTGGAGTCTACATGCACTGATGGTTTGGTGATCATCGGCCTTCAATTGGCTGAGAAAATTTGAGGGGGGGGGTAAATTATGGTCTTTTGGCACTGAGCAAAAACCGGAAGTGAAAATCGAGATTTTTTTTCGAGAATGTTGTAGCGCTGAGTGAGATCTAACATGCAGTGAAAAAATCGTACCGATTAGTCGAAAAATTAGCGAGATATACAATAACGAACATTGAGCCCAAAATGGTTGACTTTTAGGCCATTTTGGAGAGCCTGCGACTCCAAACCCCCAACGCACACCCCTAAAATAAGTTGCACGTTGAGTTTAGTGATACCTGGCCGACCACGCGCCACACCGAAAAATTTTGGGCCGTTCGCACATTTTTCGGGAGAATTTTTTTCGATAATTGTCGAAAAATGCCGGAAAATTGGGTTAAGCTTGGGGGGCGATTTCCTAGACCCGGGGTAAAATTTCGAAATTTCAAGTCAATTTGAAGTATGGGTACCTATTGCCGATGATTTGGTACACGAAGCGGACCGATCTGACACAAAGGTTTCGATAGAAAACTTTTTAAATTTTGTTACCCCAAAATGGGGGGAATTATTCGACCCTTCATCTTCGCCTCCAAATTATTTTAAAGGCTGGAATTTTGCCGGAACACGTCTCCCACCAAGGCCCGTTAGAAAAAAATTTCAGCGTTGCAGCCCCCCCTGAGGGGAGAGATATGGGAGTCAAAGGAAATTTTTTCTTTCTTGGGGTTAGTCCCCGACAACTTGGTGAATGAAACGGATTGATCCACCCCATAGGTTCCGTCACAAGCGTCCCGGCGCAAGCAACTTTCCGACATTGGGAGGAATCACTTAACATTTGCCCCTTCGTCCCCGGTTCAATCGAGGGGCCAAAATTGTGTTAGAACACGTACCCCTCGGAGGCTTTTTGAAAAAAAAATTTTCAGCGCCCCAGCTCCCCTAATAGGGGAGATATGAGGAGTTTAAAAAATCCCCTCAAGCCCCAATCACTTCGATGTATTTCCCCAAAATTCTGCCCCTGACCAGTCCTTGATGTCCCGTAAAATGGCCAACATTTGGCGCACGTAGCAGCCATAGCTTTTTGTCTAGAGAAAAAATGTCGTTTGAGCGAATGCCAAGGTACTGCTTCCAGGAATTCCTCAAGCTCGGAGATAGCTTGACACTCCTCTCACAACTAAAACTGCAAGCGCTATGGCCCTACTACTGCTACAACTAGACCTACAAATAAGATCCGTGACATATCTCTTATACAAGCCGAGTTGTAGCCTATTTTGCCTCAAATTTTATTGCCATGGCAACGAGGGTCGATCAGAATAAAATTTGATTAACAGCATTCAATGCCTAAATTTTGAAAACCCCGTACAGACGCACAAATCTCGCAGACAAGCCGAGTTATAGCCCATTTTTGTCCCAAATTTTGTTCTTTTAGCAACAGGGTTCAGTTTGACGTAAATATAATTGGCACTGTTGAATTGGCGACCTCGATTACTCTATCCTAGAACTAAACCAAAAGTGGTTCATCCGTTGCTAAGATGTAGCCATTTGAAGTTCTTCTAGGTCGGTCGGTCGGTCGGTCGGTCGGTCGGTCGGTCGTCCGTCGTCAATATTGCACTGATCTCATATCTTTTTCTTGTGATCTTCGCTACGTTAGGAACGCAGCGCGCGAAGAGTAAAAATTACGTCGCATAATATGAGTTTCGTTTGTTATTAATGTTATTACTAGTACTAAACTCATATTATGATCGTAAACTTCTGCACTGTTAAGAGACATTTACAATGTCACTGTCAGCGTCATACCTGGTAAGTTGGTGCAAAAACAGTCACGTGACTTGTACTGCAGACTCGCCTTTATTTGAGACTCGACATTAGCAGTTTTACTGTATCATTATTATCATCAAAATTGAAGTTTTATTATGCTGTTTTAGGAATCGGAAAACGAAGAAGAAAACGCTTGCAACCGATGCCAGAACGCCTTCAAGGTATATCTGCTGTTAGTTTCCGTTGTTTTGCATCTCTCTTTAGCTATGCTAATATAAATGTGCTACAGCCTACAGATGTTGTGGTTTTTGTTCAAAAATGAAAAGCGTAAGCAAGTGTTTAAATTGTGAAAAAAAATTAGCTCGGGGTTGAACTTTTCGACGATCGAGCCTGACCAAAATTGTGATGTAAATCGAATACACGGTGTTTCATAAAAAGGAACCCCTTTTTTCTTTCATAATTCACTTAAATGACGATCAATTTGCACGTAATTTTTGCCAATTGTAGCTGACGGAATACTAACTCAAAATATTTTAACAAAATATGGCTGTTGATTAAATATTCTTTGCTATTCATGACGTAACGCCGACGTCATCACACGTCGTGAGTACAAGCTTGCTTGTCTAACTAATGCTGTCAGTTGCTACCTCGCTCAGATGGTGAACTTAATTTGGTTTACTAATGAAAAATGTTCATCATATCAGCACTAAGCAACATGGGGGCTGAAGTCAGGTGTCTATTGAGCCAGAACTCAACCATCTCGCAAGTTCTGTATACTGGTGCGCTGGCTTGCTCGAACATGTGAAAGTCAAACTATCCCCACAGACACATAAATACGATCGCTTTGCGCTTTTTGTAGCTGCAACGGTAAAACTTTAAGAATTTGTCATCACCAAACAAAGTTAAGTTCGTTATCGGAGCAGGGTAGCAACTGACGCACCAGTTAAGACAAGCAAGCTTTTACTCATGACACATTATGACGTTAGCATTACGTCACAACTAGCAACGAATATTTAATTAACAGCCATATTTTGTTAACTTATTTAAAATCAGTATTTCTGCAGCTAGGCCCTACAACTGGTAAAAATTTTCGTGTAAATTGATTATCATTTGAGTAAATTATGAAAAACGAGGTTTTATGAAACACCGTGTAGTATATAGATAACCCCCCAGTACATAATTTGATAGTGTGTTACGGGGTTGAGAAAACAGTTAAGGGGTTCCTTTAATCCCCGGCAATTTAAACACCAAATGAAATTTCTGGCTACGCCACTGTGACCGGCGATTAGTACGATTGTTGTCTCGAACTGTCGATGACGCAATTTTATCACGGAATGTGACGAAAAAATTCAAACTGAGCTGCTTAAAATTGTGGGACCTACTGATAAAATAGCTATCGCAATGGGGCAAAATCGTATGAAGCAAACACAACGCAACTTGATATATTGCACTTTAAAAATGGAAATTTTTTGTATGTTGTTAGCATAACTGAGCACAATGTAGCCCTCAATGACGGAAGTATCTAAACAGAACAGCTAGAGCTTAGTTTACTCACAAACGAAAGCCCACTCTGATCCGCGGAATTTGGACGATTTTGCCGCGGTAAGCCGCGGAATTTTGCAAACTGGCCCGCGAAATTTGGCAAAATTTGCCGCGGAAAACTGTGGGCCCTACATCGACAGTAAGTTTCGTAATTTCGTTAAAATTGTTTTTAGCTTTCGGACAAACTATGAGACGTTTCCGCTTGCATGCTTTTGGACTTATTATGTATCTTGTGCTTGCGTTGTTGAAAGTTGCGCTTGTCAACTTTACATTATCGAATATATGATGATGATATGATGATATGACATGCTGGCGGTTGTAGAACTTTCTCAGTGAATTGGCCCGATACGAACTATGAGGCTCACGGTATACGAAGCAGGCGACAACCACTATACGGAAGACAACTGCAGCCTGTGGCGAGAGCGATGCCGCTAAGAGGTTTGTTTTATACGACTGCTGCAACAACACTAGTTGCTCGAAATGGCTACCGCTAGTCGCACCCAGTGGGCAAGAGGGCGAGCCCGTTGGTCACTGGTTGACGCGTACGTGAGCGTAGTCACATAGGCCACCAAGGCCGTTAAACGGTGTCTACTGTAATGCATTTCTGCTTGTCTGTTGGTCAGTTAGTCAAAAACTAAACCATGTCAGTTCAGTCCGGTGTAGTTACGTTGCTCTGTACGCACCTTACCATTAAAACATTCATTTGCCCTTTACGACGTATACTGTGTCGGGCGGGACGTTAAACCCTACTCACTCACTCACTTTACGACGTGTAGGCCTACACTATGATCTGTTGAATGGCGCCACTTTATTTCGTGATAACCTTGACGAATATTTTTTGGTTTTTTTACCGATTTTAGCAATTCGCTTTGTAAACTGATGTAAAAAAACACACGGTTGACGTATTAATAACGCTGCGATGATGACGACGACGACGAATCCTCATTTCCAACAAAACGACAGCAAACGACACAAGCATGCAGTCATTGTCGACTAGATGGACATTGGCTGGTCGATAGATTTATCTACATGTAACCAATGATATTATGATTGTATTTCAGGGACCAGTGTTTCACCGTCCGAAACCGAAATGACGACATTCTCGGTACGGTACTTTCTGTGTATCTAAAATACTTCCAGATAGGCCTGCGCGTTTGACCTAACCGTTTGCCGACTGTTTTTTATTGATTGTTTAAAACACACTAATTGGTAAACCATCTCGGTATAAAACGAACACCAAAATCAACTCAGCCTTTTATCCCTCCGGGGTAGGTAAATTCAGTACCGGCCTGTCTGGCTGGAGTTAGGCGGGGCGCATTCACCTGCGTGATCTCATATGGCAGGTAACACTCCTTACATCTGTGATGGGTTTTCTATGAAGAGATATACATTACTTTTAACCTTTAACCCTTTGACCTTTAGCCTTTGAACATGTCGCTGATGTTGTGTATAAGTGTAGGTATAAGTGTCTAGTGGTTGGTGTCAACTCGTAACTTTCAGCTTGCGGTTCGATTCTCACTGCCGATCATTTGCAAGCAACTTTGAGCAAGTTCTAACCTACTGTGTGCTCAGGCCAACTCAGCCTCCTGCCCCCCATGGTACGAAAAATGAGTAGTAGCTTACGGGCTACGGGGTGAAGGCCTAGTGTGGCTTGTTGGGGCGGTGGTATGTATGCTAGCTGCAAACCGCGGGTCAGTTGTTCGTTAATGCGGGTTAATACCGGATTTTATCTTTACGTTTTATAGGAAGTGTCAGAACATGAGCCTCTGCTTTCATCTGGCATGGATGACAGACCAGTCGGGAGCGATGAAGCTCAGCATCAGCCGCAGCAGCCGCAACAGCCGGTGAGTAGTGGTCAGGCGAGCGGCAAACTCAGCCAGGATTTCCTCGACCGAATACAGCAGTCACTGCTCGAGCTGCGGCTTGGTCCGCGACAGTTCAACGCTTACAATCGATACCAGTTTCTTACTTAGCAAGCTGAATGCCACAGATGTAAAAACGTTTTTTTACGTTTTTTATTCTTGCCACGTTTTTACGTTTTGAACATTTTTAAAATTTTATCTCCGCTAAGTGTGAAGGTAGTGAACATTGAAGGAGATCAGCCTATGACATTGGCCGTTCTGTCCGTCGGTTCGTGTGTGTGTGTGTGTGTGTTTGTGTACATGTCTTTGCTTTGAGGCGCCATATCTTCATAACGGTGCTAGATAGACGCATGGTCACTATGGACCACCCATAGGAAGTCGACCACCGCGAGTCGAATGATCACGTGACCGATAACGTCACGTGATTTCGAAAGGTCAAGGTCGTGATGCCATTATTTTTGAGGCACGATATCTCCATAACGGTGCCAGATAGACGCATGGTCACAATGTAGTAGTAGTAGTAGTTGTTGTTGTAATGTTTAAATTACTTCACTTGGCGGAGATATGCACTTTTACGGGCGCCTTCTAGTTTAACGACTTTTGAATTTTAAAAAAACATGCATTAAAAATCCTATCAAGAAGTTTGAGAAGCACTCTTGAAACCACAGAAACGAATTAATAGGTCTTGATGATGGTATTTTACTTAGTTAGTCCAAATATACTAAATAAACAGTTTTTTATTTAGTAAATTTGGTTATTTTAGTGCTATGGTCTTATGACCATATCAAGGTTGAATGGAAATTAAATAAAGTTATTTTTTATGTATACTATAATTTTAGGTACAGCATTAAACACTAGGCAAGAGGTTGGACGAATTATTTTGTATTTAACGTTTTAAACGTTTTTTTATTCTTGCCACGTTTTTTACGTTTTGTGACGTTTTTTAAAATTTTTTCTTGAACTTTTTTACATTTATGCTGAATGCTGCCTTACGGCCCCTCTACAAACATTAGGCTACGCCATAATTATAAGTTTAACACGATTTTCGTTTGCCAGCAAAGCGGCAACGAACCGGAAAGTAACTAGAAACGAAAAGTAACTAATGACTACGTGCTAACTGTATTACTAGTGTTTGTGTATTTCGTATACGGTAGGTCCCTAGTGAATTGTTTTTGTCTCATTTTGTTTTATTTTTGTTGTACATTTATTATAAATTATCGTATTTTACTTTAAGGTAAAAAAAGTCCCGGCTTAGTTTCTGCATCGTTAGAAAGTTTTGATTGAAAAGAAAATTAAGCTGAGCCGTTTTGTGACTTTTCCTGGATATTGAATGGGCACAAGATGCAAAAGTCGGCGCACCGGAAGTTGTTAAGCGTGACGTAAAACTCGGGAATTATTTCTGAAACTGGCGACGTTATGGAATTGCCGTTAAAATTGCTATACTTTTTGGCCTGTAATGGATTCCAGACATGTGGTAGGAGTATGTCCAATTCTGGCATTTATATATTATTCACGATTGTCGTTTTTTCAATCTATTGCTTACTAATTGTAAACCCGTGATTTTTTGGTTGGATTTCTTATGTTCTTCGTTTTGTGTTTTCTAACGTTGTGGTGCTTCTTGGTTTCGTCTGATCTGAATGTGCATTTTAACTCACTTCTGTAATGTGATTCGGTACGCAGCACTGTTAGACAATTCAGCTTTTTGTCCGTAGTAACCAATATTTCGTATAAGTATTATAAGCAGACGTAAGTATCGCGTAGTTTGCCGTAGTTTCTCTTGTGCTCGATGCAGTTCACGTTGTTGCTGTTACAGCTTTTATCTCGATGTTTATCTAAACGAACGATATTCGTACTTAGCAGTGATGTTCAGAAGACCTTTCTTTACCATGGCCAAGACTTTTTATACAGCATCAGACGTTTTAACGTACTCGTGTTAATGCCACTCACTGATAACAAGTTTCGTTTAAAAAGGCTCACTATCGACGAAGTGTAGATACGTGTACGTTGCAACTGACAGCACCGGTAGAGACAAGCAGCCTTGTTGTCACTACATATTTCACGACGTCAGCGTTATATTTGAAACTCACGTGACTTTGACTTTTGAACTATGACCTTGACATTTAATAGGATTTTAGAGGTTGATGAGCTGCTTACTTCGTCGTGTAGTATTGCAAACATTCATGAAGCTGGCTCATCGAGCGGTACCTAACGAGTGTCCGACGAGCGCTATGTACGATCGCTCGATGAGCCAGCTCGTAGCGTCAGCTTCATCGTGTAAACGGGCTATAAGTTATGTGAATACGTATTTGGACAGCCGCATGTGTTGGCAGTGGGCCGACATCGTTTACATCGTGTCCGGAAAAAAGAGTCTACGGTATTTTCGACATATCTTTGACAAACGTAAATCTGTTTTCATAATTTTTGGCAGGAGTCGTCCTAAACATTCATTTTATTTAACTGTCGAGATATTTTGTCTTTATATTGCCATGTCACTACGTAGAGCTGACGTAATTATGACGTCATCGAAATGCCGTTATCATTGTATCCGAAGTGAAAAACGTTAACAATGTTTCGGCTAATTACTTTAACAAATTTGAACTTGTGTTTATAATTTTTGGTAGGCAACATTAGAAAAGTAACATGCAACTGCCAGTGTACTGATAGTCCACTTTGCCGTGTAAATTAAAACACTTTTTTGTATTCTTACTTTACTCCACACCAAAATAAACAAAAATGCAGAAAAAAGTTTTGCCTGTAGCTGCCTTGGTTGTCAGCAACAGTGACAAAACTTGCTATTAGCCAACTTATGAGTCAAAAATTTATTGCAAATGTTCATTACCGCGACGCTAATGCATGCTGCAGAGATGACGCTGCCTGCTGGTAACGGCTGCTGCACAACGACGTTCCCGCAGTGCACGCGGCGACCACGCTTAACATGGCGAAAAGCAAGACTAGGTTCAAAAATTTTGATTAATAGTAACTTATTTCTATGCCATCAATCTTTTCAGTTTTTTACTGCAATTTTCTTTTATCAGTTTTTCTGTTTTCATATTAGAGAAGCTCATTTAGACGTTATTTTTAAGCGAAAATGGCATTTTCGAGGACGCCACGATTACATTAGCTATACTTAGTCAGAAAAAAATTGAGACGAGTTTTAAATGTTTTTAGTAAAGCGTATCATTGTGATAATGTTTGCCAAAATTATAAAAATAAATTAAAATTAAATTTAAATTTGTTGAAGTTATTCAAAATAAGTGTACACTTTTTTCCGGACACGGCCGGACGAGGTTTTTAAACCTCGGAAAGGTCGGCGACGTCGGACTACAACCCGGACAAGGAAATCGGTACGTGTAGCCACGGCACAATGAACACTTCGTGTTTTGGTATGACCTTAAAATTGCTGCTGTAACTGTTTTTTTTGCGTTGGCAGATTTAACAAAAATTTTGAAATTTTTACTCACAGTGGATGGTGCGTTTTGGTGTAAAATTTTGGATACTTGTGGCAGTGTCCTAGTCTTGCGACAATCGCAATGCAATTTCCTGTAAAGCGGATCCGCGTCGCTTTCTCTGAGAGGAACAAGCAAACACATAGGCCTGCACGAGACAGTCTCAGAATCAGTTCAGTAGGCTTGCTAGTTTAGTTTACGCGGATTTTCCGCTAGAACTGCACTAAGCTTTTTTGACTCGTGGTGCTGCACTAGATTTCGGACAACTCTGAACGTCGATCGCGTAGAACGGATCGAGCAATCGGCAAACGGCGTTATCAACTGTGATTTTTATGGAACTCAATTTACACAGGTATTTCGATCTTAAACATAACACCGAGTGGACGTGTTAATATAAAATTATGTTCGGTTTAATTATTTCGTTTTGCTCATGCCGTAAGAAAAGTTGTTCATCTTAAAAGGCGAAAGTTGAAACAATACCATTGCTGTAAAAATTCTATAAGAATATAACTTAACTTGACGTTTAAAATTGACATTATAGTTTCTACACTAGCTATAGCGCGTATTAGCTATACGGTAATTGTGTCTTGGTGTCTGTCCGTCCGTCTGTCTGTTTCTCTGCAGTCTGTCACAACCCGGTACTGATTCAAGCACAGGTAAGATAGAGACTTCGAGTTTTTAATAGCTTAGAGTCTCTAGTTTTTCGTGACAAAATTTAATGTTCCTGGGTGAGGGGCTTCCCCTCGAACGAGAGCGTAAATGAAGGGCACTTCCTAAAAGACGTTATTTCATCGCTATTGACTCGTCTAAAGCAAAAATAGTTGCAGATAGGCACAGACACGCTGCAAGCACTGGTGACGAGCTTTTAGTGGTATAACATCGATGACCTTGAACCCCCAAAATAGTGGGTTTTATTGATTTTTGGCGATTTTTGGCTGCAGTGCACACTTCAAAAGTGAATTGCGACAAAATGGCTGGAGAATGGAAATAGACCAAAATAACCTGCGAACAGGAACTGCTGTAGGATCTTGCGCGTCTTATGAGCATTAGCTCAGATTTCTTGTTTTGCATGCTGACGGCGAACTTAAATTAGTAATGCTGTTCGTCACGATAATTAGGTCGACTAGTCGACCAAATAGTGGACCACTAGTCGACTAGTAAAATAGTCGATAGCAACAGCACTATTACTCAGTTAAATGGACCAGGTCGACCGCAAACGAACTGGATGAGAACAAAGACCTACAAAAGACGAAGCCCGATGTGTCTGCACTTCACGTGAATGCGGGATGAATCAAGATTCGACCGTATCTACGTAACGGTCAAGCATTTGGTACGGTTGTCGTCTGTCCGTCCTGTCCGTCCGTCCGTCTGTCTGTCGTCGTCGTCGTCGTCTGTAACATATGTATTTTGGCTAAAAGATAGATTTTAAGAGAAACTTTTTGCTTGCATAATATGCCTGTGTTTTAAACCCAGGCATGCAAAATTTCAGCGATCTAGTGCAAGGGGAACATTTTAAGTTCGGGGTTGAATGGGGCGTAGGAAAGTGTGCGTTTTTCAACGGAAAAGTGGCCATATCTTGGAAACGGTGAGAGACACGGCCAAGGTTACTATTAATCACTAATTAAAAGTGGCATACGCCTTTTCAATTAAAATAAAATTCGTCCACCTTGGATGACCTTGAAAGTCGCTGGCATCCAGTACGGTCGGCTATCTTAGTGACAGCTGGGCTTCTTGTTTCGTGGAGTCGTGGTGCGGTGTCAGGCTGTTTCCGTGTTGCTTTCACGGCAGTAATGTGCGTGATGATTAATAGCAACAGTATTGTGACAGGCGGCGTCCGATACGGTTTGATATCTCATTCACAACAAACACTCCACCCATTCCGCTGTCGGAATAGGGAGTGTGTATTCCCGAAACGGGCGCAGGGCAGTACCATAAATTTCGTTATATCTTCGACCACCTTCCAACATCTAACTGCATTTATCTTAGATCTCGTGATTCTTTATATTTAGATTTTAAAAGAAACTAGAAGACGCTCGTGAGTGCATATCTCCGGCAATGTAGAAGTTTTCACAGAATGGCGCCACCGTTCCTGATGGTTGTGTATGACACATGGACGGACACACGGAATGACGGACACACGGACAGAACGACCAATCTCATAATCTCCTCCAATGTTCACTTCGTTTCATTAGCAGTGTTAATAAGCGGAAATTGTATTTAACTATTTTTAAAAGTTCAGACTTAGTTTTGATGCATGAGCACGTAATGGGACACTAATTTATGATTAAGGTATAGAGTTAAATGGTCGAAAACGAATGGCATTTGCAGCGATGCCTTACGAAGAGTAAATCACAAAATTGTGTAATTTTACGCAATATTATCGATTTGAAAAAAATTATTCTGTTTGTTTTTCCAGTAGCATATTTTACAGTAGCACTGAAATAAACAAAGCAATAATGGAAGGACACTACCGTGTTTCAGCAACTAAAACGCTTTGCTATAGCCTACTTGATGGGCGGTTAATATTGTATTTTCTATTGTACAGTGTATTATTGGTGTATCCTACTCGGCCTTAATTACATACAGACACGCGTTATACACATACAGGTGGTCCAGAAACGTTAGCTCCTAACCTATTTTATTGGATCACTTGATATTGGCCTAGGCTATATGTTTTGCGCATGCTTAGTTGATGTAATTTAATACTGCAATCGTAATCGTTAAACAAGATAATGTCCATATGAACACGAAATCTGTCCAATGCATTTCGACAGTTTACAGTATATGTCCATATAAATATAATCAGTAAGTTGTTTAAGCCGGTAGAAACAAGAAATTTGAGCAAAGCTCATGAGACGCGCGAAAGCCTATAGCAGTTCCTGTTCGCATGTAATCTTAGTCTATCTCCATCCATTTCGTCATAATTCACTCTTTTGCAGCCAAAAATCGCCAAAAAATCACGTTAAATCAATATTTTAGAGTACAAGGTCATTCAAGGTTATCGATGTTGACATTCATAAAAAGCTCCTCATCAGCACTTGTTATGATAAGCAGCATGGCTGTGCCTATCTGCAGCCATTTACACGCTAGACAAGCCAACAGAGTATAAATAACCACTTTTTACAGGGGTACCTCTCGTTGACACCCACGTGCGCAGGCCTGTTTGAATCTAGAGAGTCCGGACTTGGACTGCTAAAATCTACATTCCATGCTGAAAATTTCATATGCAGGTTCTCTTGGTCTATCTCCAGCCATTTTGGCAAAATTCACTCTTGAAATGCTTGTCGCAGCGCAAAATTGTGCAAAAAATTTACTAATAACCCCTTTTGGGGAGGTTCAAGGTCGTTCAAGGTCATCGATGTTAATAAATTTAAAAAGCCTGTCACCAGTGCTTGTTATGATAAGCAGCATGTCTGTGCCTATCTGCAACCGTGTTCTCCCTACACGAGATAATTGCGGTAAAATAACCACTTTTTAGAGGGGTAGCTGTCTTTGACGCCCGCCTGCGCCGGCCTCCTTGAACCTAGGGGGTCAGGACTTGAACTGCTGAAATCTACGTTGAATGCTGAAAATTTCATATGCAGGTTGTCTTGGTCTATCTCCAGCCATTTCGTCGCAATTCAGTGTTGAAATGTGCGCTGCATCCAGAAATTGCGAAAAATTCACTAAAAACCTCTTTTTGAGGGGTTCAAGGTCGTTCAAGGTCATCGATGTTG
>Ga0209367_1008550_pt1 | contig 13989 bp, 7 predicted proteins | sample WorMetLIZISLAND2_FD_187412 | JGI IMG/M metagenome (GOLD analysis project Ga0209367, IMG submission 187412) | Marine gutless worms symbiont microbial communities from Max Planck institute for Marine Microbiology, Germany - Olavius geniculatus... ... | reverse complement strand
GCCGAAATATGGTTTTCCGAAAAATGCGCTTTCGGTGGGTTTAATTCCACATCTAGATCTCCAAGGTCACTGGACCGAACTTCACCGGACTTGTTTCGCCTAACGCGGGAGGAATCGGTGTCGAACAAGTAACTCACCGATTTTGAATATCTTCATCCGTTCCAAAGAAATTGGCCGCCAAACTTTGAAGTCGAAAGAAATCGGGCCAAATTTTGCATGTTTTTGGCCTCTAAAAATTTTTTGTGGAGGCTCCCCCAAAATTTCGGCCCGGGATTATAAAACTGAACATACTCAGGAGCATCGTGCAACATTTCGCGGCGATCGGCCCACGGAGCTCGGAGATTACGCGACGGGAAAAAAAGAAAAAAAGAAACCACAGCAAAACTTAAGTCCGCTTCCGCAAGCTATCGCTTACGGGCGGACTAACAAAAAACACGACAACGTAACGTAAGCAAAATAATAAACAATCGACGTCATGTTAATAACGTACGCTACACAGTTTTTTTGTAATGCAACTGATTTTCTTAAAACAAAAGCACATCATGTTGCTTCGAACCATATACAGTGCTCAATATAACTGCGGTTTTTTCATATGAAACGCCATTTCATCAGCAAAAGCAAAGCAAAATAAAAAAAATCAATTAAGTAAAGAAATTAATGGAATTTCATTAAATTAAATTTAACTTTTTTATGTACAGATGTGTACAGTAGAATCAATATGTCGTCTCTATGGCCTATGGTTTTATCTTCATGCAGTGATGAATAAACCAGAAAGAGTATATAGCACAAATTAACACGAAATAAACTTTTAGTTTACCTTTCTCTGAGAATTCGCGTTGAGCAGCAACGACAAACAAAATCATCACAATAAATCATACATAAAACACACAAAAACTATCACTAAGTTAACCTTTAGGGCCAAACACGTCGAGATTTACCTGTCATAAGTAAAACTATAGTAAGCAAAGTTCTTCCTGAGTCACGTGACCTATAGCAAGGCGCTATTCTGTGTCTCCTTTGCTGAGCCGGTCACGCTGACACCAGCGTACACTGCAAGACCGCCGATATTCGGATGGTGCATCGAAGGGTGTACTGTCCATTTTTTACTGGTACTAACTGCGCCTACCCGAGGGATGTCTAGGCTGAGTTAACCGGGGTAGCTGCAGAACAATGCTATATAGTTGTGAGATTCACATGCGAGACTAAAATATCTTATTCAGACAGTACAGCAATCTTTCGAATTATTTATTAATTTAAATCGTGTACGGATACAAATGTAATAGTGTTAAAGATGCAGCTATGTAGCTCACTCACTTTCAATAAGTGACAGCTAGTTGGATTTACGCGCAGGTTTACCAGCTGGCGCTAATTGATTCTGTAAACGCAGAGTGTTTTCAGTGTTTAAACGTTTGCTCGACAAACGTTTGCACGTTGGCATGAAGAGAAATTCGACCCCGCCTGGATCAAAGTTTGTAGGTTATGACTCAGTCGATAATCGGTTTCTGCTTTTCGGTTGCTTTCATTTTTTTTCCAATTTTTGTATGGTTTCGTATGACCGACTAGGCTGGTTTTTCGTCATCTTTTCACACTTTAATTCTTATGGTTCATATCTTCATGCTAAAACTAGAAAGCGCTCGTAAGAGTGCATATCTCCGCCAAGTGAAGTAATTTAAACATTACAACAACAACTACTACTATATTGTGACCATGTGTCTATCTGGCACCGTTATTGAGATATGGCGCCTCGAAGACAATGGGGTCACGACCTTGACCTTTCGGGGTCACGTGACGTCATCGGTCACGTGATCATTTGACTCGCGATGGTCGACTTCCTATGGGTGGTCCATTGCGACCATGCGTCTATCTGGCACCGTTATGGAGATATGGCACCTCAGAGACATGTACAGAGACGCAAACACAGACACACACCCCGACACACAGAACGACCAATCTCATAATCTCCTCCGCTAAGCGAGAATACTTCTTCAGACACTGTAAAGCGAAGGAGCGTCTGGCTACCTGCCGTTGTTTCGTCCGACGCCCCAGACACGTATTGACTGTATAGGCTGAACATTTAGCACACTCAGGTCCTGTGGATCTATCAGAGTCACGTTCTCTTCATCTAACTCCAGATACAAACTTTTGCCCTGTACAGCAAAACACACAGCTTATTACTTCGCACAAGTGCAGCGAACTGAATAGAAAACCACATCACGCACAGCAATAAAACACCAACAATAAAATGTTGACAAATTTACGAAAAACATCACGGTATGCACTAACCTGTACATTCAACTTTTATTCGTCATTCAGTGACAGCAAATAAACCAAAAAACAAACAATCAAGAAAGATTCAAGAAGCGGAAACAAAGACACAGAGACAGGTTTGAGACTAAATCGTTCAATTCACTTCTAGCTAAGCCAAAGTCGGCACCAAATAATATACAGTGTTGCCATTCTCCACGAATTTTCTCAAAAATGCCTGTCTACAACATAGAATTAAACTAGACACTCTGTCTCAGACAGGCTGATAATTAGGCCCCTAGCTGACATTTAAATGCATCCCAACACTTCAAACTATATCTACAGGGTGGGCCAGAGTACCCCTTAAGTTCACCAAATATCAACTAATTTTCAAAGTTTTTTCATTGTCGGAATCAGGAGAAAATTTGTAATCACTAAAAATCCCATCTCTCCTCAAGTGTGTTGCTACACTGCCTTGTGAAATGTCAATGTTGTAAAGGCAACAATTAAAAAAGACTTCTGTAACAACACTTTTTAAGAACTTTACAACAGAAAACAACTTATTTATTTCAGGTATTGTCTAAACTAAATCATGCAGTTTTTATCACGTTTAAAGTGTGGCGGAAGCTGATAGTGTTATTGCAGATTTTCTCCTGATTCTGACAGTAAAAGAATTTTGAAAATCGGTAAATATTTTATGTGGTTACGGCATAAAATATATGGTGCCATTTTGGCCCACCCTGTGAAAACGTATCCAGTTGATCAAAATTTCAAAAAGAAATCGTATACTCACATCTCCCCATCGTCCGACAACGTCGTTGACATCATTCCTGCCAACCGATAGTCCAACAATACAACGGTTGACCGCCTTGCCGCTGTGTTCTGCATTGAGTTCCTCATCTTTCATCTCAACCCAGCCGAGTGAACGCACTGCGAATCGTATTGGATATCCACCACCATCGGCAGCCAAATCGTCGATGTGTGTACAGCAGCGAGAACATGCAGGCTCAGCAGGACTCCTTCGCAACAGCAACGCAACCACTTAATGTAAGCAAGTAACTACGCATACTAGTTAGTTAGTTAGTTTGTACATTTAAAGGCGTCCGTTCCAAATCGCAAACGCCACAGCTATTGATTGCCCAAACAGATAAGTCTAGAGTCTGTTAGTAAATACAGTAATCGGGTGTTTACATGATCCAGCGAACTTCCAGCAGACGTCCAGCAATTCACGTGTATTTTGAATACATTTGCTGGAAGTTTGCTGGACGTTTGCTGGATCGTGTAAACACCCTATAAGTGACAGTCATGGATCGCGAATGCATGTTGCATAAAACAAACGTAAATGCAAAAACGCAAAAAGATTAACACCGAAATAGCTACAAAAACTTGAAAAACAATGGTTGACGAAGGAACAGTCGAAGTCGGATTTGAACATGTTCACTTGTTCAGCATATGGCCAATCAGGGGCCCCAGAAAAAAGGAGCCCATACATGGGGGATTCGTTATGACATGTTGTATCATTCAAAAATTTACTTCGCGCAGCACATTCTCTGGCCGGGGGGGGAGTTGCCGTATTGCGAAATCTGCAGTTCCTTGACATCCGGGATTGAGAAATTTGTAATCACGAAATTCCGGGATCCCGTTTCGGGATTAAGCTTACAGATTGTTCGTCATTCTGGTATCACAAGTTGACTTATTTCATGCATATGATGCAGTATAGGCCTCTACGAATAGTACCGTAAAACTGCTAATAGAAGCCCCCGGGTTCAGACCCACCCAGCTTGTATTAGCAGTTTTACGATATATCTGAACTGCAGAAAATGACTGTGACTGTAAAAATATTAATTACAATGCACAGCAAAGAGTAGAACATTAATGCAGATAAAATATTTTATTTAACAGACGGCTAAAATTATTATTTTATCATTTAACATGCAAAAATGTACAATTCTAACTAATTTTTGTAATTACGAAATCCCGGGATTTGGAATTCGGAATTGACGAAAACGGGATCATAGGATTGCAATCCCGAAATACCACACCTGTTTTAGACAAGGATCATTGTACTTTTTATATCAAAACTGGTTACTAATTAGTCATTACATTACTTTACTATTTAATTTTTAACCCTTGCCAGGTGTGCACATAAATGCGAATTACATCGTAACTTAGCGAAGTCTTAACTTTTAACAAACTGTACAAAAACAACGATTCACATTTACATAAGTCTACGCATGTACCAGCTGGCATGAAATTTCTTTTCAAAATCTTTTGCACGTTTAGACAGTTAGATACTAGTTAGCTAGCTCAATACAGAAATATAATTAAAATACGTGCATGCGTATTATATCATTACTGCAAAATATCAGTATTTATGTAACAAAAGTATCGGTTTGAACGACGGCTGAGAGAATGTATTTCCGCGTCTATAGCCGGCTTTACAAACCAAGTCGATGGCGCTTAATTGGTTTCTTCGGTGATTATTTTGCTTCCCGGGAAAATACTTGAATTACTAGAACTACGGTTGATTATACGGAACTGGCGTTTTCATTAGTCGAAATGACATCCCGCTGCCACGCTCATGAAACTAAAAAAAAACTAAGAAAAACTAAAAAAAATTAAGAAAAAAACTATGAAAAACTTAGATCCATAGCTTCTGTCATGGGCGACTTTATTTCTTATTTGCTGCTTGTGTGCAAATTTAGCGTAAATATTGACGTTAATAAACAGAGATCGAGCGCAGTGTTCAGTCATACTATAGGGCCTATGTGGTCGAGAATATAAAACTTATATTTAACTAATAATTAGTTATTAGCTCGGACAACAACAATTGAACTCGTTGTTATACTTGAGCGCTACTTGAATCATGGGGAGCTACAGTCACAAAGGCATGATTTTCAAAACAATGGTTTGGTGGACCACACTGTAACAAAATATGGATTAACGATCTAAACAAAAGCTTTAGGCCTATTTATACAAAAAAACCCCAGCTGTCGCTAGGATAGCCAACCGTACTGGTTGTCAATAACCTCCAAGATCATCCAAAGTCAATGACTTTCATGCCATTTGAAAGCCAATATGCCACTTCCTATTAGTGAGTAATAGTAACCTTGGCCTTATATCTCACCGTTTTTGAGATATGGCCAGTTCTTATTTTCCTTTCTCCTTTATTCAACCCCAATTTTGACAATGTTTTCCTTGCACTACATCCTGCTAATTTTGTACGCAGAGAGCCTCGACAAAGAGGTGTGTAAAAAGTTTTCCGCTAAACGTCTAATCCTTAGCCAGGGTACATTCGTTGCATACAGACAGACGACAGACAGACAGACAGATGGCTGATGACAACCGTACCATAAGCTCGACCGTTACTTAAGTACAGTAAAAATGAAACACAACGTCGTTTACTTACGACATTCAGCGTATGTTTAAATGAGAGCATGCGCATTCAGCGACTAGAATAATATATACACGGTGACGCCAAACAAGCGTGAAACAAACTCACTCTAACATCAGCGAAGTTGCAACAGTTTTAGCGCCGCGCTGCGACTTGACTTGTTCATTCGCTGGTTCCCTTGCTTTGCCCTAATAGCAACAGCAACAATAACAACAACAATAATAAAACGGAATATCCGAACAAAGCCTGCAAAGTGTAGCAAAGCGATTACAAATACAGTAATAACTTGCATCGTTTTGATCATCCGGGGAATGAAACCTTCTCGGATAAATTGTTAAACTTTCCAGTACCAGATCAGAAACACCCGTCGACCTAATCAATTGGCCTATACCTGTAGTTATCGACTAGCTCGCCACCTCAAGAATAGCATTCGTGAAATCTCCGGTAATTTATTTTAAGACCGTTTGTCCATTTACTTCAATTTGGACAACACGACTTCATGTGCAAAAATAATTCTTCAAAATACGTCTTTAGCTTAAAATGAAAAAAAACTATTGTGGCAGGCTGTCTAATCTACTGATTTCCTTTAACTCCTATTTCAAAGGCTATGTACGCAAGTGAAATATGGTATCACTGTTTCTGAACGCAACTGATTCGATGCTTTTTGTTGAAGTAACTGGTCTTAATAGTAAGTTGGTGACACAACCGAAAAACGCAATATGAAGCAAAAGCTTTTCGGTCGTGCACGATGAGCGCATGGCGGATAAAAAGCGACGACGATTAGACGTAGTAATATGCTACTGTAGACGCAGGAAAACAAAAGCAAGAGCTATGGGTCTCGTATAGAATGATACGGCAAAGAGATTGCGAATTTGCGATGGAAATGAAGAAACTACCGCTCACGAATTATATCTAACGACAGTTTGTAATCAATCGAAATCGTGCACTTTGCTGAGTAGCGTAAGCGTATAACCGCGGAGCGACTGCGTATATAGGACTGCAGCCGCAGCTGAAAGGCTGGTCACTTCGGCAAATGAAAAGTTGCGACCAGTCACAAGTGCGATACGATGATGACAAAAACAAGAAGCCCGGATAGTCGCTAGGACAGTCGACCGCACTGGTTGTTAGTGACCCTCAAGGTCATCCAAAGTCATCTAAGGTCGATGATTTTCATTTCATCTGAAAGGGCGTATGCGATTCGTTATATGTGATCGATAGCAACTTAGGCCCTGTCTTGCACCGTTTAGCCACAATACATCTGTGACAGACAGACGACGACGGACAGACAGACTGACAGACAACAACCATGCCATAAGCTCGACCGTTACTAAAGTACGGTCGGCTAATTATCGTTCGTACAAACGCGCTGCTAGAGGCTTACCTACGAGAGAGAATTAAGCTTGATTTTCTTGCAACTATTCTCGGTGTCATGCCATATGATATGCACCGAATAAAAACTTGCAAAAGGCGGTGATTTTAATCAAGCACGTAAACTAAGAACACTAAAGCTGTTTTAAGCAAAACTGGAATGGGATAGTAAAGTATGTAGGCCTATTGTACTGCTATGTAAAAAAGCCATGTAAAAACCTAGCTATTGCTAGGGAGGAAGCGCTAGTCTATACTGTTCCTGTTGCTGTACTGACCTTCAAGGTCATCCAAGGTCAATGATTTTCAATCATTTCAATCATGTAATCTGAAAGGGCGTATGCCAATTGAAAGCCAATATGTGACTTTCATTCAGTGATCAATAGCAACCTAAACCCTATCTCGCACCATTTAGCCACAATACATCCGTTACAGACGACGACAAACAGAGAGACAGACGACAGACAGATCTATAGCACATCGTGCTATAGGTCAAGAAATTCGGCAAATACTAGTTTCGGCCAACTTGAGTACTTGTAAATCGTGTCTGTGGGTATAGATATACAGTACAAATGACTGTGTATTGATTGTGGACGTATTCACGCACCTGTCGTGACAGTTGAGTGACCGAAGTAGGACGCTCTCTCTGTATGGTTCCACTCTTGATGTGCCAGTAGTAGGCTCCACTCTCATCTGAACGCAAACAGTCAAGAAGGATTAAGCAATTTTAATAATTTTTAGTACGAATATACCTGACGCAACTGGTCATCGAATGACCGACCTTCCAATCTTCCACTTTGCCCAATGTCTGCTTCTGCACTACCTTGGAAATGCAGAACAAGCAGAATATTATGTGTTGAACAGTCTCACTCTCTTAGCATTTGACGCCACACGCATGCATGAGCTTACATGCTCGTACATTGTCAGGATATCCGAATGGCTCGATCTCAGTCGATCAAACGTTACTCGCAAGCAAATTTCTGCAACATTTTCTGCCGGTTTACTGTTTCCACGGACGCAATTAAGGCATGCATCACTGCAGTGAGGCAGACAGAAAAAGTCTGGATCAGTGTTCAGTATACACTGTAGGCCTATAAACATGTATAATACATTTTTGTTAAATTTTTACTTGATCGTCCATTGCAGTTGTATATCATCCGTTAGACAGAAATAATTCGGCTGCGATAGACCGTCTATAAACGCGGTATAAAAATGTAAAGTGGTTTCTGCAAGCACAGGTAGGCTACAAGAGTTAGGTCGAAGCTGATCCCAGCTTCTATAATAGATTGTTAGGCCTACTTTCCGCCTGGCCGCGGTTACAAGGTTATTGACCCAGTCCACAGAACATCGACGTTCTTTGGCTAGTACCAAATAGACATAGTGCTTGGTGACAACAGCTGATAACTATGTCTGACAACTTGCCTGGAGCATAAAAGTCTTTACCTGACAGTAAACATGCGAATTCTAATGATTATTAAATGAGGCAGCTAGCAGTGGCCTTTAAAATTAACCAATCTAACCGAGTTTGGTGCCAGAGATCTTCGGCGAAAAGCAGACATTAATCATAAGTGACAGCTTCATATCATCTGCGGATTGATTAATACGATTGCACGGCGTGAACCAATAGCCAAGCGCGCACCTGAGGTCACGTGACCGACAATGCCAGGTAGCCGTGCATGGCGCCGACGTTTGATCACACCTAACTGCCGATCATACCGTGATCCCGCATTGACCAAGCGTTAATATTTAACCAGCAAGCTGTTAATTAACGAAAGACATACTGTTACTTGAATGGTGTAACGTTACGGGAGGCACTCGTTATAACACAGGACGACATGGTTTAGGCTACGTGGCAATGTAGTTTTCTTCAAAGTAGGTGGCGTGCGGTTGGTGTTCAGTTGTTGAGACGTCGGCTAAGAGACTTGTACAACTGGCTACAAAAAACCCCAGCTGTCGCTAGGGAAGACGCGCTATAACCTATACAGTTGCTGCAGCACTAATAACCTTCAAGGTCATCCAAAATCAGTGATTTCCATCTCATCTGAAAAGACTTATGCCATTTCCTATTAGTGATTAATAGCCTTGGCCCTATCTCTCACCGTTTCCGAGATACGACCACTTATAGCTTGAAACTTTCCATTGAAAACTGCGCCCAAACCGCTGCAGATGAAGACATGGTTACTATTGACAGCCTATAGGAAGTCGCCAACGCCCTATCCGATGGTACCATCTCCGACCTTCGATGACTTACCGTTTAGCCACAATACCGCACAATTGGTATACCATTGTGCGTTATGACTTTTCAAGGTCATCAAGGGTCATCGTTTTTCGTGTCATTTGAAAGCCAATATCTGACTTCCTATTAGTGATTAATAGCAACTTAAGCCCTATCTCGTACCGTTTAGTCACATCCGTGACGGACAGACGACGACAGAGTGACAGACAGACGGACAAACGACAACCACGTCATAAGCTTGACCGTTACTTAAGTACGGTCGGCTAAAAACGCGCCCACATACAACTCAAATCAATGTCAGTGTAAACAATCTGGCACAGCGCTGCGAGACTTGGTTCCATTCCGCCCCGAGAACTGTCCGTCACTCACAAACGTCAAACGCTCGAATTACCACATATTACACCACTGTTCACCGTTCGTTAAAATTTAAAAAAAATAAAATGATGCACTAAAACTTGCCATCAATTAAACTGCCACTGCCCCGGATTGCATTCGTTCGTCAAAAACTTATCTACCAGAGACTGAATCAAACGACGTACACGTCTTGCAATATATTGCAGTTTGTAATATCGGTCCATCAAAAATAATCATCTTTTTCTTCATTATCATCACAAATATTGCGCACAATGCCCACTGAAGTCTAGTGCGCTCAATTGAATGTTTTCATTTGGTCCTGTGCAACCTCTCTTATAGGCCTAGGCCTAGTCTAGTACCGAACAACGTATATACAACGTATATACGATGTCGTCGAGCTATTTGTTATTTGATCTGCTCAGCATGCCTTGAGAAACATTTATTTTACACAAACACTACGGCATAGGCCTACTGCAAACAGACTTGTCTACAGTACGGTCAGAGAGTTTAATGCAGTTCCGAGATTGACTGACATGAATGTACTGTTCCATAACTCGTTCATCATCACGACAGACTTATATACAATACGCTAGCTGTTACTGTTGCGACATTAAGATAAGCAGCTGCTCTCGCGGCTGCAGCAACTGCGCGGAGTCAATAATAAACGTGCCACGGAATCATAATGCAGGATCTTTACTACAAACTCGCGTGCGCAGGCGCCGCTTTATTGCTGCTATACGCAACCAACTGCGCTATGAATATTAGCCAACTATTTCTGATCACTCTCTGTCTCTCTCTCTCTCGTTATAGCAATATATCATCGGCAGTAAAGCAAGCATAAAGCTGCGATTCGCGTGGTGCCAGTGGTAAACGGCCCCAGTGTTTTGTCACTAAGCAGCCAAAGGGCAGGGACTGATGACGATAAGAAAGTCATCGGATACAGTACACATAGGGCTGGAAAATTGATTTCAAAAAATTATGTTTCTAAAGTTTTTTTTAAATTTGCTGTAAAATTCATTAAATATCATACTGTAATTTATACTTCAATCGTGATTTTTGAGTTATGACTTTAATCACGTCATTATGTCGTTCACTTATAAGAGGGTGTATAACACGTTTTCCTGCGTTGTATTTTGTGCGCGGTGTTCACTGAACAAAAAAACTTTAAAAAACTAAAACCTACCATTTTTCTTTAAAAAGACCATCAGGTTTTCTAGCCCATTAATACAGCTATGACCAAGGCCGATTCCTCGACCATACAATCGACTTTAAGCAAATTGTCGTTAAACTGTATATTCGGTAGGCCAACAAGCGATACTCTGCGGCTATGAAGACAACTTCAGGCCTGATGGAAAGTAAAGGCAGCCTAGTTGCAAGCCACCAGGACTGGCTGCCTATAAACCGAGAAGTTCAGTGTCAAAGACTGCATTTCTTGCTGACTTGTCACCTGTTGTAGCGTGACATTTAATATCGCCTAAACGACGGCTTGCGCCCAAAAGCTTTCATATGTACAGAATATCAACAAACCTTCGTGTTTCTCCCATCCAGGAGGCAGTTCTGTAGTAGCATCATCATCACTACGAGAAACCTGCACAGAGACAAAAGCACAGTAGCCTATAACGTTGTTGCAAACAAATAATAGATTTATATTTAATAAATATAGACTGTATCGTTTACAATTTACATAAATGCAGAAAATAAAAACTTCAAAAAAACATACAAACCATGACTCAAAAAAACAGTGCAAAACAATAAAACGAACAAGAACGTACTTTATCACGTTTACCAAAGTTGCAAATTACTTTTTGGATGTTTTAAATAGGCCTACCGTTGTTTTTGTTTTTAGGACTAAAAATGAAATTGTGCATAATGTCAAAATCAGTAGCAAGAACTGACGGTATTTTAGTCATGCGTATACACAGTACAGTAAAGCATCGGCGGACAGTTTCGTATACAAATTTCGTTAAAAATTCGTCAAAAACAAAAACCAGGCAAATTCTATCGCAAATAAACACAGAAAGACAGATGCATGCATACAGAAACAAATCGAGACTGCAAATAGCAATAATATGCGACGTTATTGTAACGTATTTTCGGATACAGGTACGACCACTTTTTGGAACATACCGGTACTCAGAGTATAGAGTGGCTAAATTGTTCTGGACAATATTTCAGAATACTGTTTTAAACGTGTGAACAAATAAACTGCGGAAATCTGCATTAAATCAACAAGGTCGGCACCGAGTGTCGACTCTTCTGCACGTCGCTAAATCTTAGCCAAACATGTGCTATTAGTTCGCGGTAGGTAGGTTATAAGGCGTGACGCCCCGGGACTAACAGCACTGATCCACGACAGATTATCTGTAGTCTATCGGCCGTAAACTGTTGTCTGTGGAGCTCTGGCGTGGCGAGTCTGCAATAATTCGGCGCTACGCACGGTGCGACATAAAGCAAGACGCTACATATGCGAGTGGTCAGCGAGACAACAGTGTCGACCGGCCTGGCATTCACTATAGCAGTGGACCGACTGACCGACCGACAGTGGCGTAGCCAGAAAATTTTAATTGGGGGCCTCGACTCCCTTCTCGTCCCCTTTTCTTTCCCTTTCCTCCTTCCCCTCCTTTTTCGCTTTTCTACCCCTTAACTTTTCCCTGTTCTCCCTTCTTCCCTTCCCCTCCTTTACCTTAAAAGTAAGGGAGGGAAAGAGAAGAGAGGACAAAAAAGGAGGAGAAACAGAAATGGGAGAAAAGAAGTAGGACTCCCCTAAAATCCAGTTAGAGAGTCTGAGGAGCGCTGTGAGCTTCCCCAGCGGGGTCTGCGGCAAAGCCGCAGCCGATATCGAATTTGGTGCATTTTAGCTTCAAAATGTGCCCTGGCTGCAACAATGTTAATTATTTTTCGGAGAATAAATTGACCAAATTGACAAGTTTAGTGGAGTTTAAGCGTATGCTTATGTTTCGTCTGGAGGACTGAAGGCCTGGGCCTCCTGGACTCCCTTTGTCTACGCCACTGCTGACCGAGACAGTGACGCCAAATAAAGTCGTTCTGCAGCTGCGTCACAACAGACGCGCAATTCTCTTGTCGTCTCCTCGTACTGTCAGCACCACCGTATAGACCGACCGCCGTCCAATTTTATACTCCTTACTAAACGACGACCGGCCTACGTCTATAGGTAACAGCGGATCCGTGAAATGGGCAGACGTTTCCGTGCGCCTAACAGTACATAATTATATCCACACTCAGCTGAGCTCCCATTGTTTTATCACTGTATTATGGACCTGAGGTTCTAGACTGCAGTGCACTTAAATTCACAGGTTTAATGGCGACATTCAGTGACGTAGGTTTGGGCCTACCAAGAACGGTCCTGGGAATAATAAAGACGTTACAGTTCTCGGAAAACCGAACAACATAATTTCGCGTGCCTGAAAGACAATTCACTTTATTCTGCAGTGGCGATCCGGATCACGATCTAGGTTTAAAAAAAACTTTTATAAAGATTTTTCGTTATTTTTCGTTAGATTTCGTGATAAGCAAGAATTCGCAAGACCCGTCGCAGTTTAGTCCAATTAAATTAAACGGACATATCGACAGCGGTTTGTGCTGTCCGGGTGCTTCTATAGTAATTACTGCCCGCGGTAACGACGACAATAGGCCTATTCTTTTCAGCATCGTCGCTACGTTTTTTTGTTTTTCTTTTTCTACGTTAATCCGATAACGCATGAACGGCTGCATTTAGCGTAATGATTATATGACTCGGCAACAGCAAAAATCCTACTAAATTTCAGTCATAAGTCAAGGTCACTGGACCGGATTTTCGGATATTTTAGCATTGCAAGATAAGACCATGCTGCTATACTAGCTGCTGCTAGGTAGGCCCAGCTAGGCCGATAGCTATTGGCCGACGTTGTCGTCATTGCTATAAATATCTTGCGATGACTTTAGGGGCATCGCAATTAGTCCCATCTTGTCCAAAACCTTTGAACACTGCATCCTTGATGGTTTTCAATCTTTCTTCATTACCTCTAATAACCAGTTTGGATTTAAAAAGGGCGTTAGCTGTAATTTTGCTATTCGCACTGTTCGTGGTGTTGTTGATGACATTGTTAGTAAGGGTGGTACAGCGAGCATCTGTGCTCTTGATATTTCCAAGGCGTTTGATAAGGTCAATCACCACGCCTTTCTGCTAAAGCTAATGGACAGACTTGTTCCGATTGAACTGTTAAATTTGTTTGAAAGTTGGCTTAGTAATTGCTTTTCGTATGTTAAGTCGAAGAGTTCATGGTCTGATTGCTTTAACCTTAGTTTCGGCGTTAGACAAGGTTCTGTTCTGGCACCTTTGTTATTTGCTGTTTATATAAACGACATTGCGGAGTTATTTAGTTTTCAGCATGGTGTT
>Ga0209367_1008549_pt1 | contig 13989 bp, 6 predicted proteins | sample WorMetLIZISLAND2_FD_187412 | JGI IMG/M metagenome (GOLD analysis project Ga0209367, IMG submission 187412) | Marine gutless worms symbiont microbial communities from Max Planck institute for Marine Microbiology, Germany - Olavius geniculatus... ... | reverse complement strand
GACCTCCACCAAGCGCTGCTTCAGTTCATCCACATCTAACCTAAGCTGGTACCCCGTTTTATGAAATATCGTAAGCCCGTAACACACTACAATATTGAGTACCTTTTGACGATTTTCTCAGCTAATCATTATTGTTATTAGGCACAGTTTGTTGGAGTTATTTCAAAACGTAATAGGGGTCCGGTTTTTTTTGAGACACGGTGTATATACGTATACCCTTTTTTTGCAATGCACCTACAGATCAGACCCCTTAGGGGATTTTTACGTGCGATGGCTCAAACGACGTGGCCTCAGGCAAGGTTCAAACCTTTCAAGGTTAAAAAATTTGAAATTCATATTTAGCGTATTTATTCAAACAAGAAAGTGAGTAATGTGTGCAATATTAGTTTGTTTATTTATATGGCCATTTTGAGGATATAAGGAAAATTTGTCCAATATTGTCAGCAATGCAGGCCAGTGGTGACGTCGTGCCTGACGTGTGTCATCTGCTTTGTTAATTTACGCCAATAGGTAGTAAGTAACAGAATGCCTATTAGTTATAAGCGGCTTGGCTACTGTAAAAAAATCTGAGGCCCGATATCTTTGTAATTGATCACCAGTAGAAAACAGAATTCTTGTAATAAAACAGCAAATATAAATGCACAAAACATAAGTTTATACACTTGTTAATGGCAACATTAAAGAACCTGCACATCGAAAACAGCAAAAATCATAAAAGGTGATATTATTCAGCAGCACAGTGACACACAGTCAGAGTGATACGGGCAATATCACCTTTTGCGATTTTTGCTGTTTTTGATGTGCGAGTTCTTTAATGTTGACGTTAACAAGTGTATAAACTGATGTTTTGTACATTTATCAATAGTTATTTTAGGCAGTTAACAGGTTCAAAATTTTAAACTATAAAATAGACTAATCAACTATTTTTTAAAATGATTAATCAAATAGTTAGTCATTAATTTCCAAAGCCTTATAATAAATGCAATATGGGCATCCAACTGCTACATTTACAGCAATGCTACAAGTTGCAGCAAAATAAAAAACGTACAGTTGGGCCATAGTGCCTTATCTGGCTAAGCCATAAGGTCGATAGGTGGCTGATCTTCCATTTCCTCAGCCCTGCCGGATGACTCCAGCTTCTGCTGGCTGTTACTCACTGCACCTACCCACAGAGGATTGGCCAGGCTGAGTTGACCCCAGGGCATATATAGCAAAAGACAAAAGACTCACCACAGTCGCTGCAGCAGCTTTCATCTTCTGTGCCTTCACAATAATTGGCTTCACAATCTTTGGTCCAGATTTCTGAGCTGCACCTGGCCGTCTCACGACCTCCGACCACAATGTCTTCTTAGCCGTTGATTTTCTGCTAGATTTCTTCAGCGATGCTACCTTAGCTGTACTTTGTCTTCTGGAACTTTTCTGACTCAAGCTCGGCTTTGCTGCTTCAGTTGCATCCTTTTTAGCAGACGTTGCTATCCTGGCATGAGAAACCTTCGAACGCACGTTTTCATTTGGCATCTTCAATTTCGGTGTCATCTCTTGACCGAACACTGCTCTCATTGCTACCATTCTGCCTGGTGTCATCACCCGCGCTGACATGGCAGCAGTCTCCGCAGATTTCTCAGCACTGTCCAGTATATTGGTCTTCCTGCCAGATTTCTGTATCTTCTCACTTGCTGGGGAGGAAGAAATCCTTCCCAAGTTTGGACGAGGTGAAACAGCTTTCTTACTAGAAGAAAATGGCATCTGGTGAACAACTGGGGATATCCTTCCTTTCTGTCCACTGGCACTAAGGGATCTCCTCTTCTTGGCAGACTCTGGGGTAATCATATGTTTTGATCTCACAGCCACAGCTGACTTTGGTTTGCCTTCTGGCAGTCTGACAGGAGCAAGTTCTACTGTAGCAGCGGAAGGTAAATGAGACACTATGCTGGACTTATGGCTTGCTGTTTGGTCACGTTTTGGTGGTGGTACTGCAGTGTTTTTACTACCACTAGCTTTGATGATCCCAGTCCCCATTGTTGGAGACCGATAACGTGCTGGCACCTGTGAAGTTCGTCTTGCTCTGACCGGAGATGAAGCAGCCACATAATGAACCTGAGCTACAATCTTCGCAGGAGTAAGTGACCGAGCCCGTTTAGGAGAAAGTATAGCAATCTTCTTACTACCTTTAACCTTAATGCTGCCAGTCTCCAATGTTGGAGACCTATAAAGAAATGGCTTGGCAGGAGTTCTTTTAACTTTGGCTGGAGGTGTAGCAGTTGAATGCTCATGACCTGCAGCTGGAGTCTTCACTGGTGACTTCTTACTGGTTACCAGTATACTTTCAAGACTATCTCTACCAGCCATGGCATCTTTACTTCCTGTCAGAGACTGGGACCTCTTTACCAAAACATCTTTCTTTGCCGAACCCTTAACAATTAATTCCTGGTCATCGACTGTCACCAGAGACTTTGATCTTTTCTTACCACTCTTAGCAGATCTCTCTTGTCCATCCACTGTCTTGCTAGCAGACCCTGCAGACTGTGAACGACGCTTTGTAGCCTTTGGAGTTTTATCAGCTGAAACTTCCATATCTATCACCTCTTCTGCTACTGACGTTTCAAGAGAAGAATGCCTACCTTTCATCACTGGCTTTGGTGAACTGGCAGCCATTGCTCTGACGCCTGGTTCCAATATAGCAGGACTATGATCAGCAGACTTAGAACGACGCTTTGCTGACTTGCTAGCTTTGGCTGAATCAACTGAAACTGCAGCATATTCTACCTCTTCCGCTAGAGAAGTTCCAGCAATAGAATGCCTGCCCTTCAAAGCTGGCTTCAGCACGTTGGTTATACCTCCAATTCGTTTTGGTGTAGCCCCACGCCTAACAGGTGTAAGAGGTGGCAATCTTTGATCAAAGAGCTCAGGGCTCATATCAGGTCCAAATGAGACAAAGACCTGCTTGGATGGTGGCTCGTCCAGTGGACCACCGGATCTTTTTACGCCTCTGTTGGTGGATTGTTTGTGGGATGCAGAAAGTGGTGTTGTGGCTCTTGGCTTTGCACTTTTAGGCGTAGCAGCCTTTGGACTAAGACTTGATTTCCGACCACCTGGAGTACCAGTAGTACGAACAGGACTAGCTGAATGATTGCGATTAGCATCTGAATCACTCGGGCTCACTGGAACGCTGACAGTTCCAGTCTCAGAACTAGCTGATTTAAGGCGTTTAGTCGCTGAACTTTTGCGCAGATGACCCTGGCTTCCTAAAGGCTGGATATCATCAGTGTCAGTCACTAATGTCGCAGCAGCACGTCCAGGACTAAGAGATTTGAGACGTTTTCCCCCCGAGCCACTTGGTCGATGGCTTGAACGTGGCTTAGCCAATGGTGTGCTTGGTCTAGACACAGCACTTGGTGATGCACTTGACTTCGGAGTCGCTGCTGTACGCCCATAACTGGCTGACTTACGATGTCTAGCTGCAGAACTGCTGCTGGCAACACGACCTGGGCTTGGTGACACAGACAGTTCACTGGGCGGAGTCTGATATGCACTAGCACTAGCAGTACTGTACTCGCTTCGTGGTGTACTAGGAACACGTTTGGGACTGGCCGACTTACCACGCTTAGTCGCAGAACGACCGGTGACACGACCTGGGCTGGCTGATGTAGGTTTGCTGGTTGAAGTCTGTGACGCATCCACAGCATGTGCCTCACTAACCGGAGTGCTAGCAACACGTTTGGGACTGGTTGACTTCTGATGCATGGCAGATAAGCCACTGACACGAACTGGGCTTGGTAACATCGGCAGTTTCAAGGCTGCAATTTCTGATGTACCCACAGTACTTTCATCCATTCCTGGTGTACTAAGAACGCTTCCCGAACTGACAGACTTTTGACGTTTGGCAGCTGAATGACGACCTGGGCTTGCTGATGTTCTTGTTTTGGTCGTTGGAGTTTTTGGAGTGCCTGGACTGGCAGACTTCTGATATTTAGCAGCAGAACCACTGACAACACGGTCAGGGCTTAGTGTTGTACTTGGTTTGGTCGTTGGAGTCTGTGATGCACCAGCAGCACTTTCGTTAGCATCCGGAGTACTGGACACATGTCTTGGGCTGGTGGTCTTACCACGTTTGGCTGCAGAACCACCAACAGAATGACCACGGCCAGGGCTCGGTTTGGCCATTGGAGTACGTGATGCATCCGTAATACGTTTCTGAGCTTTTGGAGTGACAGGAAGACGTTCAGGACTGGCAGACTTCTGACGTATGGCAGCTGAACCATCAATGACACTTCCAGGGCTTGGTGATGTTGGTTTACTGACAGGAGTTTTTGGTTTGGTGGTCGGAGTCTGTGACGCAGCTGCAGTAGTTTCCTCAGTGTCTGGCGTATTAGGAACATGGCCTGGACTGGTGGACTTTTGACGTTTAGCAGCTGAATGTTTTACAGCACGACCTGGGCTGGCAGTACTTTTCTTCTGAGTTTTTGGAGTACCGGGAATAAGTCCTGGACTGGCTGACTTTTGAACTTTGGCAGCTGATCCAACGACAGGACGGCCTGGGCTTGGTTTCATGGTTGGAGTTAGTGATGAACCAACAGTAGCTTCCTCAATTCCTGGTGTACTTGTAACACGTCCCAGACTGGTGGACTTTTGGCGTTTGTTGGCTGAACGACTGACAACATGCCCAGGGCTGGCTTGCTGACGACGCTTTGCAGATGAATCATTCACCCTGTCTCCGGTACTTGATGTGGTACTAGGAGTGGCTGTTGGAGTTCTGCTGGTACTTTTCTGAGTCATTGGAGTATTCAGAACGTGCATAGCACTTACTGAGTCTTGCTTGTCATCTAGACTGCTGGCAACATCCAATGCACTTTGCTTGATCTTTGGAGTCAGTGCAACTCCTGTTTTAGTCCCAAGAACATGTGCTGGACTGGCCAAATGCACACGTTTAGCTACTGAAACACTCTGTGTTCGACTTGGGCTTGATAATGCAGTGGGCTTTGTTGTAGGAGTACGTAGAGCACTGTCAGCTCTTGGTGGCTTAGTCGCTGCAGTACTCATAACTCGTGCAGGACTGGCAGACTGTGGACGTATGGCACCAACCGGCAGTCGGCCTGGGTTTGCTGATGAAGGTTTGGTGGTTGTTGGTGTTTTTGCCTTGGTGACTCTTGGTGTCCGCGAACTGCTCAAAACACGTCCTGGGCTTGCTGATATACTTGGTTTGACAGTTGGAGTTCCTCCTGGGGTTCTTGCTGTGTTCTTCAAAGTCACAGGTGTATAAGGCACACGTCCAGGACTGGCTGATGCAGGACGCCTTAGTGACGAGCCACCCACAACACGAGCTGGGCTTGCTGACGTAACAGCTTTCTTGGCCATTGCTGGAGTCCTTGTGGCTACGTCAGTGATCTCAGTAACAGGAGTAGCAAGAGCACATCCAGGAGAGGCCGACTGAAGACGTTTAGCAGCTGAGTTGCTCACAACACGTGCTGGGCTGGCTGACGTAGTTGGTTTGGTAGTTGGAGTTCCTGTGGCTCCTTCTTTACTCTTCTGAGTAAGACCTGGTGCACGTCCAGGACTGGGCAACGGAGGACGTTTGGCAGCTGAAGCACTCACAACATGAGCTGGACTTGCCAGCATAGCTGCTTTCCTGGCTGCTGCCGGAGTCCTCGCGGGACTAGCCGACTGACGACGCTTAGCAGATGATGCACTCACAACACGACCAGAGCTTGCCGATGCACTTGACTTGGCAGCCGGAGTTGCTGATGCTACTCCTGTGCTCTTCTGACTACCAGGAGTACCAGGGACACGCCCGGGACTGGCTGACTCGAGACGTTTAGCTGCTGAAGCACTCACAACGCGACTTCGGCTTGGTGACGTGCCTTGTTTGCTGATAGGAGTCACTGAGGCATGGGCAACTGATGACAGTGCTTGCTTCCCACTATCACTTGACGTCAATGAGCCTGCTGCATTCTGGGTCAGCTGTGACAAAGGAGTTTTCTTCAGCTGTGAACCTGCGGCAGAAGTATGAGACCAAATGACTTCCGAGCGTGATGGTGAAGACACTGAATGCAGCGGAGTGGCCGCCTTCGCACGTTTCTCAGCAGCAGGTGTTTTCTTTTTTCCTGACAAAAGTATGCAACATCAGTACTAAATAATACACAGCTGCGTATATAACAAAAAAACTATCGTACATATTAGGCAGCTCACAAAAAGCGAAACATGAATCTGTCTCATGTAGATCGAGCAATTCGACAAGTATTGCCAGCAAGTGACGTGTGAAGTGTTCAATATGACCACCCTTCGCTGCAATGGTCGAGGCTAGTTTGAAGTTCCTGGAACTGTCTGATTGTTAGATCTACATAGAACACTCAGGTTCCACTTATTTATGTGTGACCTGGTACTAGTCCATAAGGAACTGTAACAGTATCAGCTGAAACATAAAACAATTAAATGTCTACAATGTTGACAGTGAAATCGAACGTGGCATGCACCATCGTAATCATCACTGCGATCACTATAAATTCACTATTTTGTACTGAATGACAAAATGAAAAATATAGCAGAAAAGTCAATGATGTCACTCATGCAGCTGTTTTCTAACACGATAAATACAGTTTTTGATATTCCGCATCAATCCATGGCAACAGATATTTCCAACGTTAAGCACAGAAGAAGATTTTGCATATACAGCTGCATGTCCACTGCATGAAATCTCACTCCATTTTTTCTGCGCTTTTGAGCAGGTGAGATTTGAATTTAATTAAGCCAACACACAGCCCAAATTAGCTGAATGGTCAGTTCTACTAACAGCCAGCGACTTTAACTGACTGGATCAGTATACCAGCAGCTATGGTAATAAAGCCTACTGTTATGCAGAACTCACTGTAACTGCTCTAGCAGTGTCATAGCCAGTACTCAACTACTCATTTTGCCTACCCATGGAGGGATGGCTTGTGTGGCTTGGTTGAGACAGTACACCTGCAAACAGTCAGTCAGTCACCCATCTCAGTACTAACCCGGCTAAGTGTCAAGTAACTTAGTTGATGCAACAGACAATGTTACAACTATGCTAAGCCACCCACCACCTTAGCACACCGACATCTATTATCCCTCCAAAAACTACTGAAAGGGAAAGCACTCAAACGTCTTCCATTTCAATTTACGGGGAGATGTGTTGACACAAGAAATTTGAGCTAATGCTCATAAAATGCGCGAAAGCCTATAGCAGTTCCGGTTCAGTAGTTTAGCCGAAAACTGGGGTGTACACTCCAAGTTGATATACAAATACCAAATTCTCTATCTGGATTGCATAACGATAGTAGCGTGGCGCCATCTTGTGAATGATATAGACTTGTGTCGCAGACCGAAATCGCCAAAAAAACACACAAAACCCATTTTGGCGTTCAAGGTCATTGAATTCAGTACCAAGCGAGAGCCAGTGTACGACTTCCTATTACTGATTAATAGTAACCCAGGCCCTATCTCGCACCGTTACTGAAATACAGGACTTATTGGCCAAAAATTGCAAATTTTGCCCACCCCTCTCATTTAGCACCCTCATTCGGGCTGACCCCCTTCAAATTTATGGAAAAGCTTTACGGTTCCTGAAACTACACAGTGTTTCATAAAAAGGGACCACTTATGTTTTTCTCATAATTCACTCAAATGATGATCAATTTACACAGAATTTTTAACAGTTGTAGCTGACAAAACCCTAATTCAAAATATTGCAACAAAATATGGCAGTTGATTAAATATTCTTTGCTAGTTGTGACGTAATGCTGACATCATAACGTGTCATGGGTACAAGCTTGATAGTCTCAACTGGTGATGTCTATCACTACCCTGCTCTGATGGTGAAAAATTTGGTTCGCTGATGACAAATTAGCGCCCTCGTTCGGGGTGATCCCCTTTGAATTTATGGAAAAGCTTTACGGTTCCTGAAACTAGAGTCTTCCAGGCAGACAACGGTGAAGATTTGGTGATCATATCTTGCACCATTTTTGACTGATCCACCCATGTGACAGATAGTCGGACGAACAGAATTGCGATGGCTAAGATGCGATGAAAGCAGTAGCTACTTTTGCGCATAGAAAACAGTAGCTACAGATTGAAGTAAGGTGACATTACCACTCAAAAGCTTCTTAGAAGGAGACGAGCTTCGCGACCTGTTCTCACTTGCAGGTGTACCACCTGATCTATTCAGTGAAGGGACTGATTTGGAGCGGACTGGTGAGACACGCCTCTCCCCCATGTTCTCCTGGTTTGTCGATGCAGACTGCTGCATCTGATCAAATTCACACACATCACCATCTTTTTGCATTGCAACTAGAAATCAATCTCGTTGTTCAACTTGTTGTATAACCGGAACAACACTCAGGGAACCAATTCAAGAACATCCCACTTTTATTCTTTGGTTTTTTCCCAAGTCAGCAATTTAGTACATCATATAAGTAAGTTTTTCTTAGAAATTTCTCATGCTGAATAACAACAGCTGTCTTAACACTTTCACAGCCAATAACAATGTACTAATTAAAATTATATGAATAAAATAAAACCCCATACTACTCAGATGTGACCATGGTTGATCGCACCGCCATTTCACTAATCACCACTGGCATTGGTTTCCAGTATTGAACTAGGGTGAATTAAGCTATTCTGCTGGCTTCCTCTGATAAACAATTCAAAACAGACACATTTATACCTACTCTTCCCAAAGCATTCATCATCATCACTTTTGTCACGTAAGGCAAATACCTACTCCTAACAATTACTGAATCGCACACCAAAATCAGTGCAGCTGAAAAGATTCACTTCCAATATGCAATGAAGTATACTCACTAGCTGAAGGACGCGAGATGGTGATCCATTCGGAAACTCAACTCGGAAAAGTCGATCGGCAATGGTAAAAATATCATTATGAGCCACGACCGTTGCTTCTTCAACAGCGACTTTGTTCAGTAAAGTGGGATGATGACTCAAACTGACAAGGACAACCTAGCATAATAAATATAAAAATAACAAAATAAATGTACAATCACAAAACAAATAGAACTGCAAATACATTTATAAAATTTTTGGAAGTTTTTAATAGTTAAATTTTTTACTAAGTCACATCAGTAAAAATGCATTACAAGGTAGATTCCACGACACTCATTACAAGCATATAAGAAGCAATAATCACTTTCCTCCTGAGAATGTTGACTGGTTAAAACAACACAGAGGCTTTAGTCCGCTTTACTGACAATAATACACATCTATATCTCAACTGGTGTATATGTGACAGACGTAGCCGAATAAATTACACAGTTGACAAGACATGCACTTGCACAATAATCACTGTCAGTTTTATCAAAATCAACCATTCACTGATTTTAACAGTTAATTTTTAAAACTGTTCCCAACTCTAAAAAATACTTAGGCACACTATAATGTTGTCCAAAATGACACATTTGACTATGACTCACAATGTTTTGACAACTGTTACGCAATCAGTAAGCTAATTTCCTAGAGATGCGGAAGTTAGCACTTAATCTCGCATTTAATCCTTTAAAAAATTTTATGATTAAGAAAATTTTAATTGCTAGAATTTCGATCAGTCACTCGTCATTCGTCAATAAATTCAAAACATCAAAAAAGGAAAATGACACCACATGCATCCAAAATCATCTCAAACAAATGTTTTCCACAAAAAGTGAACATTTTAATCTGTGGACAAGACCAGCTCTACAATTTTTATTATTTTGTGAAAGTTTAAAACTTTTGTAGTTGATGGTATTGCGGTTTGTTTCTTGTTTCATCCAGAATGAAATAGTGGGATCCTTGAAAATACCTTTCTTTTTAACCATACTATAATGCACCATTAAACAGAATGCTCTGAACACTGAAACAAACAAAAAAAATACTAATCGTAACACTGCCAAATTAGGAATCTGGAATAATTCACCTTTTGCATGCTAAGAATGTCTATTCAAACAAGTCATGAAATAAAAACATGAACGAAGGGCAACTTAACTAACTTTAGTAAATAGACCCACACACCTGACCCTTTTCAGTCAAGACTAATTTACAGTGCTCATTGGCTACTTCCGGCAACTGTATTCTCACATCACACTCATCACTCCTGCATCACAGCACACAAAACAGCTTCAACAAAATGTCCAAGCTAGTGTATAATATGTTTTCATGTGATATGAGATATCCAATATTATAACCATTTCATGCATAAAAAGTACTATACGAAGCAAACATCACAGGTCTATTGTGGCAAGCTTCAAATTACAACAGGAATCACCATTAACTTCTGCAATAACAAATGCAATAATTATATCGAATAAAAACCAAAAAAAAGTGTAAAAACTTTTTGGCCACAAATCATTGCAAATTCAAACTTAAAAACAGTGTTATGCTGCTAGCTATTAAATTTATGAAAACCAGACAAATATTATGAATAATTTTCAGTCTCACCTTCCAAAAAGGCACACAGAAGCAGTTAACGGAAAAGCTGGGCCATCTTTTCCATCCCTTCGTATCACAACAACTTTTCCAAATTCTTGATTCATCATTACAGCATGGCATTCATGCTACAACACAGATATAATGTCTGTTTTAAGACAGTAATTACCAGTTATAGCATGGTTTATACAACAGATCAGCAGTGCATAGTCACTATGCAAAGTCCAAGTTTATATGTGTAACTTAATTACTAACCAAAAATTTGGGGCAAAGACCAACATGCGTCTGCCTGGTGCCCTAAGTCCGACTGGAAGAAAAATCTATATGGTTGAAATTCCCCTCGTAGCAGTCGCGCGGCCCGATATCAAATGCCTTAGCATACGCAAAACGTGCATTTTCGACTTAGAGTGGGTCATCCTGCATGCTTATAACTTTTTTGTTAGTAAAACAAAGTTTTTTTGTTCAACATGGGAAGGATTGCTGTTGATACGCCATTTTCCACTTGACGGTATCTCTGCATTCCAGAGAGATTCGCGGTCAAAGTCGAAAGTTTCCTAGATTGCACCAAATTTTGTACATTTTTTGCCCTCACAAATTTTAAGGAAGTGATGCCCCTCTCCCAAAAGTTGTACCCGAATTATCACCCCACTTAGCGGCACATCACATGACGAAGTCTCGTAGGGCTACTCCCACTATCCCCAAAGTTATAAATGCACATTCGCTGAAATTTAAGCCAATTTTGGACCCCCTTTAAAACAAAAAATTTGACCTAATGCTTATAAAATGTGCAAGAGCTTATGGCAGTTCCTGTTCGCAGGTAATCTTGGTCTATGTCCATCCATTTCATTGCAATTCCCTCTTTTGCAGCCAAAAATCGCCAAAAAATCACTTAAAATCAATGTTTTTGAGGTTCAAGGTCATTCAAGGTCATTAATGTTGACATTCCTAAGAAGCTCGTTGTCAGTGCTTGTTATGATATGCAGCATGGCTGTGCCTATCTGCAACTATTTACACGCTAGACAAGCCTTCAGAAGGGTACCCTCTTTGACACCCGCCTCCTTGAATCTAGAGGGTCCAAACTTAGGACTGCTAAAATCTACATTTCATGCTGAAAATTTCTTACGCACGTTGTCTTGGTCCATCTCCAGCCATTTCGGCGCAATTCACTCTTGAAATGCATGTTGCAGCCCAAAATTGTGAAAAATTCACTAAAACTCCTTATTTTGGGGGTTCAAGGTCATTCAAGGTCATCGATGTTGACATTTCTAAAAAGCTCATCGCCATTCATGTTTGTGCCTATTTGCAACCATTTTCACGTTAGAGGAGCCAATAGCTGCAGAATAACGCCTTCTTAAGGGGGGTGCCCCTTTTTTGACCCCTCGTTCACAGGACCCCTTTATCCAAAAGCATAAAATTTTGTCAAGAAATACTAGAGACTCAAAGCTATCATATGGTGAATACCTGAAGTCTCTATCTCACCTGGTCTTGGAACTGCACCAGGACGTGACAGACAGACAGACAGAATTACCATATAGCTAATACGTGCCATAGCCAGCTAGCTAGCTCTCGCACGTAAAACAAGAAATTTGAGCAAAGCTCACTAGACGCGCGAAAGCCTATAGTATTTCCAGTTCAGGGGTTATAGTTTCGAAAATCGCATATCATCTGGACTCGGCCCATCGGAACCATAGTACACTTCGGCCATAGGCGCGTGTGGCGTTGGCGATGATGGCGCCTCCTTGTGAATGATATAAACTTGTGCAGCCCGATATCGCGAAAAAAATCCGTAAAACCCCCTATTTTGGCGTTCTAGGTCATCCAAGGTCATTGAATTCGGCGCCAATCAACAGCCGGTATACAATTTCCTATTAGTGATTAATAGTAACCTAGGCCTTATCTCGCACCGTTACTGAGATACAACGAGTTATTGGCCAAAAATCGCAAATTTTGACCACCCCTCTCTCATTTAGCGACCTCGTTCGGGGTGACCCCCTTTGAATTTACGAAAAAGCTTTACGGTTCCTGAAACTAGCGTCTTCCAGGGAGCCGATGGTGAAGATTTGGAGCTTGGACCGTTTTTGCCTGATCCACCCGTGTGACAGACGGACGGACGGAAGGACAGAATTGCGATAGCAGAGACGCGCTGAAAGCATAGTTGCTTTCACGCGTAAAAATTTAAGGGAAACCCCCCATCTCTGGTGGAGGGTGCGCTAGTAACATTTGGTCATTCTCTAGCGTGTGTAAAAATTTGAGGGTGCAGCACCCCCTATGGGGCGAAATATGGTCTTTCGAAAAAGTCTATTTGGGTGGCTATGATTTGACTTTCGCATCTCTGTGGTAACTGGACCAAAGTTGACGGGACTTTTTTCTAAATGCGGGAGGAATTGTGGTCGATCACATACTTGTCCAATTTTGAATATCGTTATCCGTTCTGCAGATATTTGCCATTGAAGTTTGAAGTTGTCCAATATCGTGCCAAATTTTGCATGTTTTTGGCACAAGGTGCACGTGAAATTTTTATGAGAGGAATCACCAAATATTTTGGACCGGGATTATATAATCAAACATCCTTCCAACCATGATGCAAAATTTCACTGCGATTGGCCAATGAAGCTCGGACATATCACAACGGGAATTTAATAATGAATGTCAGCAAAATATAAGCCTGCTCTGAAAACTATCATTTCGGGTGGACTAATTACGCCGATCCCTGATCAGTTACAATTGATCAATTTATTGTATTGGCCTAAGTCTGAGTCACGCTGTCCTCACCAAGTGCTTTTTACAGGGGCATGCTGACCAATTTCAGTTGGCCGAACGTTGGCTTGCTGTGCTCATGCAGCAGCGGAACTGCCATAAGTCAGCCACATAGAGATCTGCATTCTGGTATGCTCGCCAACTCTATATTTCACAGGTGCCTGAAGCTAAGCCAATACTTCATGACAGCAGGACACTTCAAACCCACATATTAAAGGAGTCAAAACATTTCAGACCCAACATTTCCGGCAACAAACACGTTCTGTGACCGAACCGTTTGTAAACCGAAAACTACTGAAAACTACCGAAAATTACCAAAACAACCAAGGTTGTTTTCCATGGTTTTCAGCAGTTTTCAGTTACAGTTAGGTTTGCACACTGAGGATTTGTGCATTATACGAAAAGAAAAAGAAGTAGCATTTGCAAATCACAGATCTGCCGATTTACTTTTTACTGCACGATGCTAATGCGGCGGAAAATACCACTATGTACACTAAAAATAAACAAAAAAGGTTAGCTAACGCAAAGGGAAACGTGCGACAGCAGTGCATGTTTGACAAGTAAAACTCTGCTAACGCAAACAGGAACACGCAACAGCGGTGCACCATCGTACGCTAGTGATGCGTAAACTTCATCCATATATCTCATCCGTATCATCATCATCATCATCGACAACCGTGGGCTCAATGCCCGTTGGTGTCTGACGCCATTCTTACTATCGCTGCCCACCGCTGCCTATCTAGGGCAGCGTGGCTTAACTTCTGCAGGGTTGTCCCACACCACTGCTCAATGTCATCT
>Ga0209367_1008548_pt1 | contig 13989 bp, 4 predicted proteins | sample WorMetLIZISLAND2_FD_187412 | JGI IMG/M metagenome (GOLD analysis project Ga0209367, IMG submission 187412) | Marine gutless worms symbiont microbial communities from Max Planck institute for Marine Microbiology, Germany - Olavius geniculatus... ... | reverse complement strand
AATGTGAACAAAATGTGTTTTTACGCGTTATGTCAATTAAGCAATCATGTCGCATTGAATAAAAAAGTGATATTTTGTTTGTTCTATTTTCCCCAGGTAGTGTAGAAACAGATGTTGAGTGAGGTGGGAAATTAAATTGTCACTTGACGACAAGCTGTCTCAGGAATATTCGTACCAAAAATTATTAAATTCCAATAATCCTTCTTCACGTTACAGTCGAAAATGTCGGGGATGTTTTTTTGGGACATAGTGTATAATAATCACATTATTGCAAATTGTCTGCAGAGTGTGCCGGTGAAAAAATTTTCAAAATCAGTCAATAACTGGTAAAGATACGGACAAGAGTAAAGTGTCACGCTTTTTTTGTCCCACAGTGTATAATAAATATCATTCACGTAGATTATAAGTTCATGCTGTTATTGCACATTGAGTTATTTTACTGAATATTTTATGCTGTCTAGTAATGGCAGATATGTTTTGCATTTTGTAAATAGGATAAGTATCATACGTATATGCCTGTCATGTGCATGTATGATTCAGAAATATCGTACATATCGAGCTGTGCGTGTACATTTATTTTGTGGAAAGCTGAGCTGTAAATGTACGCTGCATCCCAAAAAACATCCTGAACATTTTCAATTGTAACTTTAAGAAGGATTTTCAGATTTTAATAATTTTTGGTACGAATATTCCTGAGACAACTGGTTATCAAATGACCAATCTATGTTCCTGCACTACATGAGGATAACAGAACCAGCAAAATGTTACTTTTTTATCCAATGCGGTATGATTACTTAATTAACATAATACATAAAACACATTTTGTTCACATTTCTGAGACTTTGGTTGACATTTTATCGAGTTATTCATTTTTCAACTGCTTGCAGTAAAATTGCTCGAAATGTCAGCCCATTATGCGAACACAGGGAGAGAGCCGCTTTCTCCATTCATTGACAGCAGTATTGATAATCTTCTGTTCCAGACCAAACCAGGCCTTACTAGTCACTTCTTGAATTCATAAACATTTTTGAACGTAGTCTAGTAGACACACTACTGCATGACAATCAAACCTTGTAATAGACTGGCTGTTGGGGCCCACAGATCTGGATAGATGAAATTTATTGACATTTTTTATTCATTTCAACACATTATGCTTGGTCTACTTTCCCCAGGTAGTGCAGAAGCAGACATTGTGTGAGGTGGGAATTCAAACAATGATTTAATATGCAGTTGTGCCAAATACATTTTTTCTAAAAATTATTAAAATTTGCTAGTGTTTCTTCGAGTTACAATCGATAATGTCAGAGGTGTTTTTCCAGGTTTTCTGTTTATTTCAAGGTATATTTTGCTTGATCTGCTTTCCCTAGGTAGTGCAGAAGCGAACAATAGGTGAGGTGGGAAACTGAGTGGTCATTAATGGCAGGTTATGCCATGAATATTTGTACCAAAAATTATCAGAATCAGTTAACTGGTTTTCAAGTTACAATTGAAAATATTGGGGACGTTTTTTTGGGACACAGTGTAGTATTGTGAGACTGTTAAACTTAGAAACTGCTGTGTTTGTCTTGTTGCATCGTGTATGATAAGCTGATTTTTGCATACCACTACTATGCATAGTGTGTGGCACCTATTTGGCTTGATGTATGCTGTCATGTTTCTGTCATCGCTTTGTAACAAAATGTATTGTGGCAAAATGGAAACTTGTAGGGGGTCGGCGATGGTCTTATCGGATAGGGCGAGGTTGATTTCCTATAGGCTGTCGATAATAACCATGTCTTCATCTTCCGCAGTTTGGCCGTAGTTGTGAATAATGTAAAAACAACTTGCGGCTCACTAGTTTACAAGTAATTTCTAACATCATTAACTCTTGCGAATGTTGGGTATGGGAAAATGACACGTTTCTGTTTACTGCCGTATTTTTTGCTCCGATTTGATTTCAGTGTGGTTATTAACGTATATATTGGTGGAATTTTTTTTATTGCAAAGCTTGGCATTGTTTCACTTAGCTCATTGTGATTTTATGGCGATTTCCACTGGCAGCGCATTGCTATGGAATGGCTACACATGGATCACAGGTCAAATTTCTCGTTGGTTTTTATTGAAGTGAATTGTGCTGGCATAGCACTGCATTAATTGTGACCAGGATGGACGTTTTGAGAAGACAGTTGTGCAATGTCGACAACTGCTCGGACAATCTGCTCTACCATTTCAACGTATGTAAAGCGATCACTAGCGTTTATTTCTACCTGTGATTTTTGTTAGGGGCGATGAAAAAGTTCAGCAGCTTCATACGTTGAGCTGGAAATTTTATATCACAAATTGTGCTTTTGTACACAGCACGTTCTTTGTTTAGTTTTACTCATTTCGCTTTGTTAGAAATATGGTGTCAGTGTAATTTCTAATGAGCGAAAGCGATTTGGAATGTTGATGCTAAGATCGTTAAAGGCCGCTGACTTTTGCATGATGTGACGTGTGTTTCAGAGCCAGATTTGCTACTGTCAGCCATTATAATGTCTGATTTTATTTAAGCCTTGACAAATACTGTAAAGTACTCATTTGCTGCTATTAATCTATAACAGTCTAAATCTGTGCTTGTAGAAGTTTTTAAATGGTTTGGTTTTTGCCCAGTTTTAAAATTTCATCCCAATTTTACTCGTTTTCGATAATATTTATATGCATTATGTGCATTTTGTTGAGCATGTTTTGTGCTGTGCCTACACAAAAGTATTTCAGTTGCAAATGGTACTTAATTTTTTATAAGCTAGAAAATGTGGCTACTCAGTGGTGACATAGTTATTATGCATTCGGCCGCCTACTGCCACACAGTTTGACCTTTGAACTGAAATTTGGCACACCAGTCATGCCTACTTGCTGAACAATTACACCAATTTAGGTTTTTCTCTGCTATTTGTTTTTAGCCGACCGTACTTAAGTAATGGTCGAGCCGTCTGTCTGTCTTCTGTAATCTACATACTGTGGCTAACAGGTAAGGAGTACGGGAAATCTTTTTACACGAATAATTAGTCATGGGTGCTAAACTCGGGCATGCAAAATTTCAGCCATCTACTACAAGGGGAACATTTTCAGAATGTGCATTTTTCAACAGAAAACTGGCCATATCTCGGAAACAGTGAGAGATACGGCCTAAGTTACTATTAATCACTAATAGGAAGTGGCATACACCCTGTCAGATTACATGGAAATTATTGACCTTGGATGACCTTAGAGACCATTACGCGCTATTGTGGCTAAACAGTGCGAGATATGGCCTAGATTATTCATCATTGACAGGAAGTCGCATATTGGCATTCAAATGACATGAAAATCATTGACTTTGGATGACCTTGAAGGTCACTGTCAACCAGTACGATCGGCTATCGTAGGGCTTCTTGTTCAGTTATGAGCCCTATAGAGGACAGACTCATGGCAAGTCTCATAATAGCCCTATAATACAAGTAATTGTGGTCAACGTAATTGTCTGTTGTCATACTGTGGTCTCATGTTGCCCAAAATTTAATTCTTGTGAAAGTTGCATTCCGTGGTACACCTCTAACCTCTAGAATTTAATGACAGTTATGTTATCTTATCTGCTTGTAGAGCTCTGTTTGATTTACTGCTTTGGCAATGGCGTGGAGTTTAACGGCCATCCCCGAAATGACCGATACTGTGTCGAGTCGGACAATAAACCCTATTCAATCATTTGCTCATTTGCAGTTATTTGTGGTTTTCCAGATGGCTTGTCAGTACCAGTTGTGCCGGCAAAACGATCTATCCGAGGCAGTAAAATGGTATGGCTGGATGGTGATTGGGTCGCTGGGTGTCGGAGTCGGATCGTGGGGTGATGTACAAGAATCGGCAGATCGTGTTTCATATTACCTCTATAACCTCGGCATCGCCTTTGTGCCATACACCATGCCAGCTGGTGAAACTGGTTAGTGTCAGTGTATTCGAGTTTGTCGTGTGTCAGACCTGGGCTGATGGCTTTTGGGGGGGGGGGGGGGATTGCGTGACGGTAACGAACGATAAAGCCTCGCTACTGGGCGGTGGCCGGGCAGATGTTTACAAGCTGCCAAGCTGAGCGGACATGGGACGTTTTGGTTGTCGCTGGATCAATAATGTTTGCTGTGAATAAAGGCTTGAATAACGTTAAAATAAACGATGTCTATTCTTGTGAGTGCGGGAGCTTGGGGATCCAACACCAAGCAAGTGAAATAGTTTGAAACTCGGTGCTGAATATATTTTTGATCGGCTATGTTGAAATCAGCTTAAATTTTTTAAAAACTGTATAATAAAAAAATTCAGACTCTAGCCAAGCATTGTTTGAACTTATAATTCAGTGTACCGACATCTCAGTTTAAAATATTTTTACAAGTGTACAATTTTTACGACAAAATACTTTGTAATGACATTTTCTTTATATTTTTATAAGTATTATACAGCTGTTACTACAAAAAAATTTCACAGCATCATTTTTTGGTCTGTTTTCATTTCACATTTCATATTTTGCTGTTATTGTTTGTGTGTTAGTTCGTGTGGTGAACCTGGCTTCAATTTGTCCGTTTTCACGCTCCAACCTAACGGCGTACGGACCGCGTGACCAGCCGCACCATCCGCCGCCTCGTCCTTTGAAAAAAGTTCCGCCATCTTGTCAGATGCATGTGATGGCTGAATCGGCAGCGAAAAGGGCGCCATCGTTCAGACAGACACATGATGCGACCGAATCGACACAGCACTTTGCTGTCTCGGACACACATCAGCCCTCTCTTGACACTTACGTTGATCATCCATTCTCGGCGATTCCTTCACAGTCGACAGCCCGGCAGACGTCATTCTGGCCACGGATGGAGCCAGTCACATATCGGACTCGGCGTCCACGCGTTCCAGCCGACGATGGCATGTTCTCGCTGTCATTTGTCACTGTACCACTTGTTACTGCAGACTAATTAGGTTTTTACTTTAATGATTTGATACTGCTGGTTAGGTGACAGGAACAGTGACTGGCGTGTAGATAAGTGTTGCTCCAACATTTTCAGTAATTTTTTGGCAGACTTTGATTAACTTGGAGTAGCTCCAGGCAATTGGCTGCAAAATGAAGAGAGATTAGTTGTGTTTTTAACATTGGTACATTTGATAATTTTTTTGGCACAGAAGTTCTGGCAGCTAAATAAATGTGTCATGATGTGGAAGATAAAAATCAGTGTAAATGCACTTTAGAAAAGGAAATGAAAATAGGTTGATGAGAGTATGCTGTGCATGCTTGGAGGCAGTGAACTTGCTGATGTATTCTTAGTCTCAATTTACTTATGTATCTTACTCAATATGTAATATAATGTAATTGTAAATTAGTCGGATTACTTAGCTGTTAAGCTTTAATTAAATGCTTGGTTAGTACCGGTAATCAGTGAGTGACAGAGTGGTGTGGTGAATGCTTCTCAAATGAGAGGAGTTGTAATGGATCAGAAATTGCTGGTACTTTCATATTTGAATGGTTTGTGTTGTTTTGATGCCGGTGCGCACTGGAGAATTTGTTAGCCACCCATACTTAAGTAACGGTCGAGCTATTGTCATGGCTGTCGTCCGTCTGTCTGTCCGTCCATTCGTCCGTAATGGATGTACTGCGCCTAATGGGTAGAGCTTGCGTTAAAGCTTTTTACACGAATAATTAGCCATGTGTTTTAAACTCGGGCCTGCACCATTTCAGCTATCTACTCCAAGGCAAACATTTTCAAATTTTAGGTTAAATGAAGGTGGTAGAGAAAATGTGTATTTTTCAACGGAAAGCTGGCTATATCTCGAAAATGGTGAGAGACATGGCCTAGGTTACTTTTAGTCGCTAGTAGGAAGTGGCATATTGGCTTTCAAATAACATAAAAATTATTGACCTTGGACGACCATAAAGGTCAGTATGAGCTATTGTGGATAAGCGGTACGAGATAGGGCCTAGGTTGCTATTGATCATTGATAGAAAGTCGCATATTTGCTTTCAAATGACATGAGAATCATCGACCTTGGATGACCTTGAAGTCTCTGGCAATCAGTACGGTTGGCTTTGCTAGCGACGGCTGGGCTTCTTTTTATGTTGTTTTGTGGTCTAATTTTACTTCAAGCATTCTTAAGCTGTATAGGCCTATGACCATCGTAAGCAAATAGGTGTGATTTTGATGTACTCGTTTATATAAGTGCCAAGCATCATTGTGTTCACTTTCTCATTGTAGAGTGTTTGGACGAAGAAGAAATGCTGAACGGAGATCAGTTCGGTGGTGTCGAAAGATTTGCCAAACAGTTTCCAGTGTAAGATGCTCTCGTTGGCATTTGTAATTGTGTGTTATGGTGTGCCTTTGTCCAGGTGTTAAATTAATGTGTGAGCTGCTGAAAAATTTTATGGTAATAGTACCTCACGGGTGACATCTGATCGCAGCGAAGATTCGTTAGAACAAATCCCATTGGAATGAAAGCTGTCAAACTTGTTAATATTTAGTCATATGTATCGCTACAAAATGCAAAGTCTTCACATTAGGTGCACCGTGATATGCGTCAGTGTTGGTCTGTTTGTTAACTGCCGATAATTACCCAATTAGCTTCCCATAAAGAGCTATACATAAGCTTCAGCTTTTTAAATTGCCTATACACTGGCGATGCCAGTATCAATCACTTCCTAGAATTGCTGCCAGTAATGGCTACGACCCATTTATCTGCGTTCTTTGTATTTTTTCTGCCGGTTTTGGTTTCCCCTTATTCTACTGTTTTACTTTTTTGAGTTTTTTTGTGATATGGTTATCAAAGCCATAGCTATCTATATATAAATATACACCAAATGGGCCATGTCAGTGGTGAGGACTATATTTAGCTGTATGTCAGCGATTATCGTCTGCGCATTTACTACTTCTTGTTTGGCACATTTGTTTATAGTTGTCTTGTTTATTATTGCTAACGTAGCCACGCTAATTTGGCAGGCAACGGTTATAACTACTCTGTGGCTGTGATCGAGACAACTTGAGAGAAAATTGTCACAAGCATGACACAGAATCGGCATGTGCCAGACACGCCGTCGATTGACACATTCGGTCACTGCGCATGTCACTTCTACCGTTTCACTTCCATGACCAAAGCATATTGTCCCGCTTGCCATTTTTTATACTTTTCATAAATGGACAAATGCCCTTTTGTCTATGCTATGGGCAGCCATGCCTATAGCTAGCTTGCCTACCTAGCATAGTTCAGTCTACACCGTGTTTCAAAAAAACAGTCAAAATTGTTATTCTCATAACTTTGTTAAATTTTCTCCAACTTTGATAATTTTTGCACAAAGATGGCCAAGACGATAGAATTATGTAAGATGGACTTATGTTCCACCTCGTCTAATTTTTGTCAACGCTTTACCACGTGAAACACAGTTGCGCCAAATTGTTACAGTTTGCGATGATTATTTGTGTTCGATTGCTCACATTTGCATCATCAATTTAACAGAGGGCGCCATGTGATGTATTAGTTTTGTGGTATTAAATATTTTAGGGTGAAAATAGCAAACAACAAAATAGCTGACTGATGAGCTTAAAACATGTCTAATCGATGAGTGAATGCAGTTTGATCAGTCAACCTTTGATTCCACTATTAGCCAGTGGCGTTGCATCTAAGCCATTGTGTCCGTATGTGCTGGGCACATTTTGGGCATAAACTCTGATAATTTGCAAGCGAGTTGTTATACAAACTTGTAATTCTGCCAGATGATGTACATTTCACTTATTGTGTGTTTGATTAAGTCGTTACAACATTTACTGGAGACAACAGCTCAGCGTTATGCAAAATTGGATCATCTGTGTTTCACACAGTAGTGCATTGACATAAATTAGTTGAAATGGAAAATGAGTGCATCTTACATAATTCTGTCGTCTTGGCCATCTTCTTGCCGAAAATTATCAAAATCGATGTAAATTTGACATAGTTATGACAAAAACAATTTTGACTGTTTTTTTAACATGGTGTACATTGATTCACAAATAACAACGTCCCCTTGCATTGATTTGTCTCAGCGTTGGATATGTATCACCAATGCTGCTCTGTGTGTTTGTGATGTCTAGACCGTCTCGGCGAGAACTGGAAGTGATCGCGATGAATCCGAGCTCGATGAAGAGTGACTTGGACTGGCTTGAGTCTCACGTGCGCACTGTCTGCAACGGGGTGCTGCCTCCACTCGTTGGTCCATATGCAGTCCCATTCCTCGTCGCACAGCACGAAGGCATGCGCAAACATTTCATCGATGGCGCTGGCAACTTCGCCCTAAACACGGAATAGTCAAGTGCTCTCGGTTGAAGTGTTGTGGAACTCAGTATTACCGTGTCAGCATACGTGCAGATGTGAAAGTGTTCAGTATTTTGTTGATTCAGTCAATATTTAAAGGTCCATGGACAGTGGACACCAAAATTAACATATAATGTTTTATCCATTTTCCTAAAAGTGCATAATTTTCTGATAATTTTGACAGTAATGTCGGCGCCGAGCATTTTGTCAACATGAAGAAACATTTAAAGTTTACGATTTACAGACGTGATGTAAGAAACACGCCGCCATGATGTCTAGGCTGCACAGCTGGTGACGTCTTCAGCGTGTCTCATAGACATCATGAATATTAATGGCCTAACCTTATCTAATGACGTTACTGGCTAGGCTGATGACGTCACCAGTTGTACTTTGATATTTTTAGCATAACGTAACATAAGGCCATATTTCTGTTACACTCAGGCATTAATTTTATAGCTTAAATTAGCATATTATACATGCAAGGTGGAATGTTTAATTAAAAGCTACATAAATTGTGCGAGTGAGTTTGATCATGGCCATGGACCTTTAACCTGGTAAGCTGGCTGATAGGTGCTTTTTATCGTTTTATACATGCTGGTTTTTTTTCGTATTTTATTTAAAGCTGTCCAATCGATGCGTTAATTGTCATAAGTGAAGAAGTGAAGATAATTTTCAGTGTCGTTGAAAATATTGACACATTGGCAAAAATGGCATTGTGGTAGCTGAATTTGTGGTAAGTTTGGGTATAGTACCTTACCTTATCTTACCTTACCTCCGGGGTGGACAGGCTTTTACACCTGCCCAGCGCTGAGGCCGCATCAGCTCGGCCCAATGCGCGTCCCCGAATGTAACCACAAGGTTACAGGTAGCGGCTATAAAGCCGTAGACGGCTGTGAAGCCGTAAATAGACGGCTGTAAAGCCGTAAGTAGACGGCTATAAAGCCGTAGTCGGCTGTGAAGCCGAAACCAGCACAAAAGCACTGGTAACATGTAGCAAATCTGCTCTCACGGGTTTGGTCAGCTCTTAGTTAGCTCCTACCCTCCAGATTTCAGAAATCTTTTGGGTCATCGGTGCAAAGCCCCACCACCACGACAAGTTGGCTGACCACTGTGGTGTTGGGTATAGTACATCAATGGCAGAAAATTTGTGTTGGGACTGGGGACCCACATTTTTGTCACACAGGTACCACTCCAGTTTAAATCCAATCCTGATTGACCATGTTTGTTGCTTCCTGCTATGACCGGGTGATTGAATGTTCAACAACGGTTTGGTAACTGACTGGTAACAGAATAAATACCCACAAGTAATTGTGATTAATGCAATTTTTATAAAAGTTAATTGTTGGACAGCTTTAATTTTATTTTGTGCCACTTACTTGAAATGTGCCAAATAGCTTCTAGTTCAGTTTGAGATTTTCCTTAATGACTGATTTTTTTTGGATTTTGGTAGAATGTTGTACCGTTACGTATGAGAACGTTGTCCATTTTGTGTTCGTGTAGTGTTTGATAGTCACTGAAACCAGGCGGTGTGGATTTGCCGCTGATTTTAGTTTCTAAACTGTGGCAGCTGATTTTTTTTTGGATTTTGGCGCAATGTTGTACCGTTACATATGAGAACGTTGTCCATTTTGTCTTCATGTAGTGTTTGATAGTCATTGAAACCAGGTGGTGGATTTGCCGCTGATTTATTTTCTAAACTATGGCAGCGGCGTTTATTAGTCATAGACCTCTTAAAATAAGGACTGACGGCAGCCATTCTCGGGTTCATGAACTTAGGTCCATCGGTATTTTTAGTTTTTTACTGTTACTTCGTCAAACGTGGTCCGTTTGCTACAAAATTTTGTACACATAGTGTCACAGAGAACATGAACAAATGCTGCAAATTTGGTTACTGTATGATTTCTACTTTCTCATGTGTGCATATATTGTGGCTAAACCGTATGTACCGATGTATGGTTTAGCCACAATATATAAAGTAGAAATTATACAATCACCAGATCTGTTCACGTTGTCTGTGACTTTGTGTACAAAATTTTGTAGCAAACGGCCCACTTTTGACAAAGTTATGGTAAAAAAACTAAAAATACCGATGGACCCAAGTTCGCAGACCAGAGAACGGCCGCCATCATTCCTTATTTTAAGAGGTCTGTGGTATTAGTACTGTGTATAGTTTTGCATGTTCAGTTTACTTTCCACGTTCATGCTGTTCATCTCGTATAGTACTATTAGTTGTTGCGGATAATATCGGTGGGTGCATTCATGACTTAATTTGTAACTTGACAATTTTTGATACTATGCATATTTCTGTTTCTATTACGTACGTTTTGTTGGAAGTTGGCGGCTTTTTCTTGCAGTGATGATACTGCTGCTGAGAACTAGAATTTTTTGACAGCATTACAGCAATATAGCGGTATATTCTCCTATACCCGATGGCAAGAGGTCCATGAAATTCCTTGAAAAAAGTTTCCATTTTTTCAGAACTTGGAAAGTGCTAGAATGCCGAATAGGGCCTTAAGTTCGGGAATTTGATGGAAGAGGTCCTTAAAATGGCTGGTGGCGTGGCGTAGCAGCAATGCATTTCATTCGATCAACGAAATTACCCTACGCCGGGCCAGGTTGGTACTGCGATGGCTGACTGCCTGCGGGCAGGTAAACCATCTTGGTATGTAACCAGCCATCTAAGTCAACTCAGCCTTCCATCCCTTTGAGGTAGGCAAATCGGCTGGAGTTAAAGCGGGGCGCGTGCAGCTGTGTCGGGTGGCAGGTGGTGATATAGCTCTTAATGGGAAGCCCACCTCAAGAGCTACAGAGCGTCACCTGCTATACGGGATCATACAGCATACTGTATGTGTGATCCCGTACAGCAGGTGACGCTCCGTAGCTCTTGAGATGGGCTTCCCATTAAGAGCTATATCACCACCTTTAACCATTCAACTTTTAAAAGTCTGAGTTTCAGCAGTGCGTAATAGTCATTACCACAGTGGGAAAACTTTGCAGTCTCGACTTTTGCTACTATACTTCAGATTTATCTTACTGAATTGCTGCTATGTGCTAATATTAAGTTTGTGCTCTTTAAGATGCCAGTAACATTAACTACTCTAACATCATGTGGAAAAGCGTTGCTGGAATTAGGTTTGGAAAAAGCACTTAAAAGTACATGAAATCTGAAAAGTCTGAAATATTTTCCATCAAAGCCATTTCCACCGCGTTTATTTAAAGTGCAGTTCATTATCGTCATAATCTACTGCCGCAAATTTAATGTGATGCACAGGTAAGAAAAAAAGCTTTTAGGACACAGTGCAACAAAGTTGTGTTCGCTAATACCCCGTTTACACGATCAAGCAACCATCAAGCAAACGTATTCAAAATACACGTGCACGACGTGTGCTCTAATTGCTCGATGTTTGCTGGATGTTTGCTTGATCGTGTAAACGGGGTATAACGGTAGAGACCAGCAAGCAGTAATGACCAGCTGGCGCAGTCACCGTTCATGATGATACAAATTATAAGCATTTTCACGTTGCCTTTCAGCAGGCTTTTTAGCCCCCAGAGCTTAGTCTCTCCTTGTTGGCAAACAGCTCAAACAAGACGATTTGTAGCCGTCGTATTTGCACACACATCACGAAGCTGCGTGGTTGCAGGTGTTCAGTCACTAGGGCCTACATACTAGGCCTACTCACATTCTTGTGAAGACTGACTTAACTCATAGGCTGTCCTAAAATGTGGATCGAGTGAAAAAAATATTTGCGCATTTGTTTTGCGTTGATGTGTGAATATGGGCCTCTAAACAACAAGAAAACTCGTACACTGAATAAATAATAGGGCTATATACAGTGGCGTAGCCGATATAGAATAAGCCATTAAATTTCGTAACTTTGCAAAATAATAACCACTTAGGCCTAATTTCAGCAGTAGGTCTACATTTGCACCAGAGTGATTAAGATCCATCATACCTTAGATGCATTTCTATCTCTACCTATGCCAGCAGTAAGCGTAATATTTCACAAGGTATAGGCTTACGACGACGCGTTTTAGGTGAAGTGTGATCTTAATTGCTGCATTGCAATACAAGAATCCTAGCTGTCGCTAGGACAGCCGACTGTACTGGTTGTCAGTGACTTTCATGGTCATCTAAGGTCGATGATTTTCATGTCATTTGAAAGCCAATATGCCACTTCCTATTAGTGATCAACAGCAACCTAGGCCCTAACTCGCACAGTTTAGACACAACGGCGCGTAAAGCCATCCAAGGTCATCTATTAAAAGGGCAATGATTTTCATCTCATCTGACAAAGCATTTGCCACTTCCTATTAGCGATTAATAGTAACCTTGGACGTATCTCTCAATGTTTCTGAGGTATGGCCAGTTTTACGTTGAAAATGCACATTTTTCCTACTCCCCTTTGTTCAACCCCGAAATTAACAAGAAATTTGAGCTAATGCTCACGAGACGCGCGAAAGCCTATAGCAGTTCCGGTTCAGTAGTTTAGCTGAAAATCGGGGTGTTCACGCTAAGTTAATACACAAATACCAATTTCTCTATCTGGATCGCATAACGATAGTTCCGGGGCGCCACCTTGTGAATGATATGTCGCAGCCTGAAATCGCCAAAAATCCATAAAATTTCCTATTTGGGCGTTCAAGGTCATTCAAGGTCATTGAATTCGGCGGCAATCGAGAGCCAGTGTATGACTTCTTATTAGCGATTAATAGTAACCTAGGCCCTATCTCGCACTGTTACTGAGATACAGCGACTTATTGGCCAAAAATCGCAAATTTTGCCCACCCCCTCTCATTTAGCGACCTCGTTCGGGGTGACCCCCTTCGAATTTATGGAAAAGCTTTACGGTTCCTGAAACTAGAGTCTTCCAGGCAGCTGACGGTGAAGATTTGGTGATTTTAGCTTGCACCGCTTTTGACTGATCCACCCGTGTGACGGACAGACAGATGGACAGTCAGACGGACGGCAGAATTGCGATGGCTATGACGCGCTGAAAGCAGTAGCTGCTTTCGCGCGTAAAAATGTTCCCCTTGCATTAGATCGCTGAAATTTTGCATGCCTAGATTCAAGACACATAGATTATTATCGTGTAAAAAGTTTTACTTTACGACCTAACACTTAACCACATTACATCCGTTACAGACGACGGACGGACAGCCAGACAACTGGTACCGTAAGCTCGACCATTACTTAAGTACAGTCGGCTAAAATGTGTTTATTTCATTACTAAGTGTGCCAATCAGAGGATTTTGAAGATAGTTGTCAGAGTTTGATGAAGGTGAATCGAAAACTCAGTAGCATAGGCCTACTTTCTATGGACCTCCCTGTAGACGTACATGTATATATCGTGAGTTATACAGGGTGTTCCAAAAAAACGGATACCTAGTTTTATTTTTGGGATAACTTCGGTAATTCAGCACCGATTTTAACCATTCTTTCACTGTTACAAGCAGAAATTTATGGCGCGTAAACGTGAAGTTCTTCCAGCCACCGCACCTTTATTGTGTGACCACATTACCTAGCAAAACAGTTCTCAGTTCGTAAGCCCATGATCAAACAGCGATCATTCTTTGTTATTCTGTCCATATCAAACGATTTATTCTAAAAATTATTACTGGTAAACAAAGTAAATAAACACAATATGACGTAACAATGACGTCACAAGGCACTACTGCGAATAAGTAAGTAAG
>Ga0209367_1008547_pt1 | contig 13989 bp, 10 predicted proteins | sample WorMetLIZISLAND2_FD_187412 | JGI IMG/M metagenome (GOLD analysis project Ga0209367, IMG submission 187412) | Marine gutless worms symbiont microbial communities from Max Planck institute for Marine Microbiology, Germany - Olavius geniculatus... ... | reverse complement strand
CCGTCCCCGGTGGGGGGTGCGCTAGTAAGACTTGGTGATTCTCTAGTGCGTGTAAAAATTTGGGGGCGCAGCACCCCCTAGGGGCCGAAATATGGTCTTCCAAAAAATGCACTTTGGGTGGGTACGATTCAACATCGAGATCTCCAAGGTCACTGAACCAAACTTCACCGGACTTGTTTCGCCTAACGCAGGAGGAATCGCGGTAGATAAAGTAAAAATCAGAGTTTGAATATCTTCATCCGTTTCAGAGATATTCGCCGCCGAACTTCGAAGTCGTCCGAAATCGGGCCAAATTTTGCATGTTTTTGGCCCCTGAAATTTTTTTGGGGTTCGCCCTCCAAAATTTTGGACCGGCATTATAAAATAGGGCCTATTACTGACCATCGTGCAAAATTTCACGCCGGTCAGCCCACGCATCTCGGAGATCTCACGAGTGTAGAAAAAATAAATAAAACATCTGGGCTAAAACTTAAGTCTGCTCCGCAAGCTATCGCTTACAGGCGGACTAATTATAAATTTATAACTACTACTACTACTAAAACTACTGCAAACCATAAATGTAAAAGATGTTTTTTACATTTTTTTATTCTTATCGCAATTTTTTTTACATTTTTAACGTTTTTTTCTCAATGTTTTTTACGTTCACTAAAATTTCACCAATAACTTTGAGAAGCACTTTTAAAACCAGAGAAACAAAAAGTGGTGGTAGTTTACCTAGTTTGTCTGGAGATACTTAGGCTTATGACCACAGGGTGGAATAGAAATTAAATAAAGTTCTCTCTCTCCTTAGTTCCAGCTATACTACACCTACGGTATTTAACATTAGGCAAATGGTTAAACAAATTAGGGCTAACATTTCTGTTCTACGTTTTTAAACATTTTTTATTTTTCCTGAAAAGTTTTTACATATATGCTGCATACACATACTAGCTATACTTGGAGATAGAATCATACAAGCTAGGTCTAGCAAACAGATCACTGTGTTCGACTAATCATGAAAACTTCCTGAAAAAAAATCATAGGAAGAAATCAGACTTATAAAGACAGACATCTCGAAGTTACAGAGCATCACCTGCCATATGAGATCACACAGTGATACCTGTCACCCCTGTCTTAACTCCAGCCAGACAGACCAGTACTAGATTTACCTACACCAAAGGAATAAAAGGCTGAGCTAACCTTCAGGTGGTTATTTACTGATGGTTTACCTGTCTGCAGACAGTCACCCATCTGATTAATAACCACTACTAAATAGCATCCTGGCCGGGAGTCGAGTCGAACCAACAACCACACAATTCCAAGTCAAACGTTCTAACATTACAGTACCAGTACCAATACTATTACTACAAGTACAACTACAACTAATACAACCAAAACACCTACTTGCCAGCAGAGCCTTGTTGCCTGCAGCTACAACAACAATCCAATCCTTCTCGATAGCAATCTTGTATGCTACGCTCGCAAGTTGAGCGATGACAGCCAGTGTAATAACACAGAATTCCAGTAGGACTCGGCGCCAATACAACTCAACGTAGACCAATCGTATACAGACTGATATACAGCACGCAACGACCAACAAGTTCTGTGTCACCAGTGACACACGAACCACTACAACACACCCAGCAGCAGTAATAGTATCAGTAGTAGCAAGAGAGCAAGAGTACTAGAAGTAGTAATGGTAGTAATAGTAGTTGTGGTAGTAGTAGTAGTAGCTGTAGTAGTAGTAGTTGTTGTTGTCGTTTTTACACGTGACAGCAGAATGCTTCGCCATGGTCTGGGCGTCCGTCTGTTTGTCTGTCCATCACGGTGCTGAATTGTATCAAAATGGTGCAAGCTACGATCACATTTAGGGTACCCCCCTAAAACGTTATTATGTTACCACTATTGGCTAGTCTAGCATCAAAACGGTTACAGATAGGCACTGACATGCTGCTTATCATAACAAGCAATAGTGACAAGCTTTTTATTGGCATCAACGTCTATGACCGTGAATGACTCCGAACCCCCAAAATACGGGGGTTTTAGAAAATTTTTCACAATTTCAGGCCACAATGAACTGAACATTTTAAGAGTGAATTGTGCCAAAATGGCTGGAGATAGACCAAGACAGTCTGCACATAAAATTTTGAGCATCAAACATAGATTTTAGCAGTCCAAGTCCCGACCCCCTAGGTTTAAGGAGGCCTGCATATGTGGGTGTCAAAGAGGGGTACCCCCTAAAAAGTAGTTATTTTGCCTCTATTGGCTTGTGTAGCGTGAAAACGGTTGCACATAGGTAAAGACATACTGCTTATCGTAACAAGCACTAATGACGAGTTTTCAAAGTTGTAATTATTGATGACCCTGAACCCGCAAAATAGAGAGTTTTAGTGTTTTTTTTGCAACTTTCGGCTGTGGCACACATTTCAAGAGTGCTTGACACTGAAATTACTAGCGATAGATCCGAACAACCTTTGTGCAAAATTTTTAGCATAGAACAAACGTTTCTCCTAGGTTCAAGGAGTCTTCTATATGGAGGCCTCGAATTTGGGTACTCCTTCAAAACGCATCATTGCATGCTGCACACTGATTGCCCAGATGACAAGACCAATGCTGGCACATGTCATGTGAGCTATGCTCAAACTACTTGTCGTTATTGTGCTACTAGTAGTACTACCTCTGAGGCACTGATTCCAATCAACCCAGTCTCCCATGAGGCTGCCCACTAGTAAACACTGTACGAGGGGCGGGCAAAAAGTTTTGAGCTTCGATATATTAGACCAAATTTTTTTGTTATTGTTTATACATCAGTAAATAAAGCCTTTTTTGTGTACAGTGTGGGCATGTTAGAAGTGTGATGTCACTGTAATTTATGACATCATAGAGCTTTAAACTGAAACGATTTGGAGTGCTAGCGCAAAAAGTGGAAAATCAGGCTCACTGCGTCATAACAATTTTTCGGTTTGTAGTTGGATATAGCAAAGCAAAGCCCCATGGCATATGATTTTGTGAAAGCCATAACAAATACGTTTGTGAAACTTTCATTTGCATATGAGAATATGCAATAACCTAAATTTGTGTTAGCCACAAATAAGAGCACTTGAGTCAATAACGACTTCATGCAAATACGGTGGGCGGTCAATAAGTTTTAAACCTCAATATACTACACTGAAACTTTTTATTGTCTGTACATCAGCAAAAGGTACCTTACTTGCATTTTCGTGTGGGCAGGTTGTGGAAGTGATGTCATTGTAATTTATGACGTCATAGAGCATTAAGCTGAAATGATTCGGTGCGCTAATGCAAGCAGCATTTAAATCAGGCTGGTTGTTGCATGAAACTTTTTTCAGTCTGTAGCTGGATTTGCCAAACTGGGGCTCCGTGGCATCTGATTTTGTGAAAGCCTTGACAAATATGTTTACGAATGTCTTATTTGCATTTGTGAATATACGATAGCCTAATCTGTGGTAGCTGCAAATTACAGCATTTCTGCCAATTACGACGTTATGTTAATATTTAACGGTATCATAAAAAATTATTAAAAATTTAAATGTTGACTGGTGACAAGTTAAGCCAGTCCTTAAAATTAGGCAGATCAGCTTTGATTAGCCTCTTCATTGGCTTATTATTGCAGAAAATAATTATTTGTGTATGTCTGTGGCCACACATCGCAGTATAATCAGCATCATGCCAGCAGGCACGACGCACAACAGTGGATGCTCTGTTGCTGGCTAACTATCGCCCTGCTGCTGCTGCTGCAGCCTTACACCCCTTCAATTAATGGGATGGCTGCACTTTACATCTTGTCACCCCATTTGCCGTGCAGTGGGTCGCACTAGCAGCTGGCAGCTGTAACTGTACTGTCAGCTGGCATCTAGTTGCATATTTGCCAGCTTTTGCCAGCGTCTCACTTAGCAGATGTTTTTCGTTGCTGGCGCTGATCATCCCTTCGATCAACTCGTCTGAGCATATCGCCAGCTGATCTGCAAACTGCAGTCTTCGTCTGATTGGCTATTTTTTTTTTCATTTATTTGTCTGTCGTAATACTTAGATCAGTCATAAGGGCCTACAAAGCATGCACACACCATCCATCGCCCAAGTCCCCAAGGCGACTTCTTATTAACTGTCAATGCAAAATAATAACCATGTCTCAATCTGCAGCGGTTTGGCTGCAATTTTTTATGTTGCCAGTTTCTACAGCTATTAGCTTGTTAATTATATCAGTTGTGTTGACAAAGGACTATTCAAGATATCCAACCTGTTGCATAGTGCCCTTGATGGGCAAAGGGCTGGGAGCAAGCCAGCCCCATGCACCCTCCCCTAAATTTGACACTGCAGTCCAGTCCTACGTCTACTATTATCCAGCCAACTCTTCATGAGTATATTTTCGTATTTTGTTGTTGTAGTGTACTATTAGTAGAATACCTGTGAGTCGTCGGTTACGGTCAACCCAGTCTCCTATGAGGCTGCCCAGCAGCAAAATAGTTCCACCACAACTGAAGCCAAATACTGCAGCCAGGAGAAGCTGTCCATTGGACAAATGAACCAAATACAAGCCAACAGCAAACTGCCACATACGATCACCCTATGCACACACCACACAGAAATATGTTAGATGTGTTACACACAGAAATGTGTTAGCTTCATGGAAACCGAGCTCAGAGCTATTGAGCATTACCTGCCATATGAAATCAGATGGTGTTACCTACCAAACGACACAGATAAACACGTCCTGCCCTAACCCTAGCCAAGCTGGCTGGTACTTGATTTGACTATCCCAGAGGGATGGTCAGGCTGAGTGTACCTGGGTAGTTGGTTATATACACTGAGATGGTTTACCCATCTGCAAACAGCCAACCATCAAAGTACATTAGTAACCACTTGATGGTGATGCAAAAAAAAACTAAATGATCGTAAGTATGAGATGCTGATCATTATGCTACCAAGCCACACTAATTATCAGCCATATCATGCTATCTACTTGTATTAGTAGCGTTATGACAAGTAATACACGTACATTTCATTTCATTTCATTTTACTTTAGCAGGTGTCTATCAGCATCAGAGCACTAAAGAAATCTTTTGTGTTTGTTAACTAAATTATTTTATTGTAAATTATTTCAGCTAAGCAGCACTTGCTATCAACACTCCCTGACAAGAAAACAAACTCTCTAAAGCTGTAACTTTTCTGGAAAAACAACTTTCAGAAATTGTTGTGGAAATTTCTCGTATAGTTAAAAATTATCCCAATAGCACTTATAGTGCCTGCAGTTTATAGACGTGTGTTAATTACTTAGACTCCTTGCTCAGTTTGTATCCAGTCGAGTTCAATCATTTCAACATATACATCCCTAACTGCTGTTAACTGTTATGCCTGCTAAAACTCAGTGTGTTTGAAATACTCAATGGAAATGACTTCAAAAATGAAGTTGCTTTTGACACTGCATGAAATTTCTGCTCAGACTTGGTGCTGATTATGATTATGTGCTGTTACTGGTCTTGGGGGGAACGCACTCGAAAAGCAGGAGGGAAAACGTCTGGGTGGGGAAATGTCCGAAAAGGAAACGTCCACAGTTGGCAGGTCCAAAGAGGGGAATGTCTGTCTCCCTACTAACTACACTTACCCAGCGACTAAGCAGGTACGTGACATAGAGGTAGAACGAAGGACTTTGAACCCAGTGCCTAAATGCAGCTGGTCAAGACACACACAACCACAAACATTACTACAATATTAGCCAATACATTAGATGGCTAGTATACAATGCAATAAAGGTGCCAGTCCAAATTAGGATACCCTAATTTAAGCAATATGACGTACCTCAGCAGACTCACAATGATGTTTCTTATTGTTTTTTGCATGTTTCGGGTTAGGGTCAGGCTTGGGGTTAGGGAGAAGGTTAGTGTTAGGGGATAGGATCAGGTATGAGATTGGGGTTAAGTCGATCTTGTTTATTTGCACAAATGTTATCAAAAATGTAAACAGAAAATGGCTGCCCTGTGATGTATTAGCATTGTGTTGCAATTTTTAATAAAGTACTAAAGGTTTATGAAATTGATAAATTTCAAAATAACTGCATGTTTCACCATTAAAATATCAAAACTGAATGTAAAGATTCATTGTGAGACTGCTAAAGTACATCATATTGCTTAAATCAGGATATTGTAATTTTAACCGGTGCCTGCAAATAAATATAAAAAATGTCTACAATTATCCCCTGGCAGTATTTGTCAACAATCAGTGAATACATTGTTCATAACATAGTTCAATACCACTTATGATAACACAAAAAAGCAAGCCATTAAAACAAAACTGAAATTGCAACAGTCATCATGTTTGCAGCTAAATACTTCTTAAACATTGCGATAGGCCTACTGCTTGAATGCATTTGCATTTAAATATGGTCCAAAATTGAGTTAAATATTACAATAATTATATTTACCATGTGCACGCACAGTCTATATGCAGTCACAAAGTGTTATTTACCATGCGCAGATCGTACACGCTTATCAAAGGCGTATAAGTGAAGAGTTGTGTGGCCGTTTTTTGTTAATGTTGTTGCTATTACTTAGTTATGAGCAGAAAATAACTTTAGAAATATTTGAGGCTGTTTTGGCTACAACAGTGTCGACAACTGAAGATTCTGCTCAGCTGATATTTCAGCTTCAGATCATGTCAACCTTTGTGCCTTTAGGCCTACTACCATCCAGAGTGTCCTTAGATGACGTAATACCACCCAAGATGTCATACAATCCATTTCAGAAGTTCAGACCTTACACAGGCATAGAAATTAGACCTAACCGCGACTTCAATGGATAGGCCATGCAAGTGCACACGATCAGTATCATTTTCTGCGCCACATTGGACTGTGCGAGCGCACAGTTAATAACACCATGCAAAATATTATCGTCGTATAACAACCAGATCTGCTGCGGTCAGTTGCTGGTTCGCTTTGTGTAGAATCTCCAAGCCTCTCGTCAACTGATTGAGACATTATAGAGGGTCACACCGTCAGTCTAGGCAAAAAGTTCTCCTGTGTTGATAACTTTCAGCTTCAGTCTAATTGTCAATCCGTATGTGGACCATGTCAACAAAGTGTTTAACTTTGGTATCACCAGTAACGCGTTATGCTTGTCTACGAGACTGTCACATAAAGAAACTGCAAATACAGTGGCACATCAGAACATTTCCACATAGCAGCACGAACACTAATACACGAATTAATTTTTGTTTACATGTGACCCATAGAGTATATAATTAGCCGTAAAATACAAGATTCCAAGCTAGGGCTGTGCAAATGATAAATTCTGACAACTTTTGTGGACGTAGCACTAGAAAATCGGTGGATAAAATTATTGTCTAACCAGAACCATGGTTGTAAAGATAACCATGACACACGGGCAAATCTATCGTTGTCGACTAAGTACGATATTGATCAACTCAGCCTTTTGTTATGTCAAACGCCGTCGCACTGATTGGGAACGTGAATTCATGTACGTTTGAATGTTTTGATATATTTATGCATTAAACAATTTTTTTCATTACTTACTTACTTACGTATTTACTTACATAGCCAGCCGGCGAAGAGGGCGTGTGATTATCACAGCGAAAAAAGTCGCCCGACACGAGCTGAAAATGGCGAAACTGCATTATGCTGCAGCAGCACAAAGAGCTTCTTACATTTGGGTATCTAAGTAAGTAAGAGAGATCGACATGATGATTAAGACAAATGATGTCGGGGGCGGAACGTTAAACCATACTCCTTCACTCACTGTGTCTATCTGCAACTGTTTTACGTTGTATGAGCAAAAACTAGTGTTCGCAATACCGGCATCCCGAATCCCGGGGATCCCGGGATCCCGACCGTTTTCGCCAATTCCGAATCCCGGGATTAGCGGCGTCCCAATCAAGGGATTTCGGGATTACAAAAATTCGTTAAAATTGTATTGTTCAGTGTTAAATGACACAAATAACAATTCTAGCCCTCTAATAAATAAAACATTTGACGCGCGTTAGAGCCCTACTTTTTCTGTGCACTGTAATTTGTCTGTTTACAGTCACAGTCACTCCCTACACTCAGGGACGACGCCAAGTTTACAGAGCTGGGGGGTCCAGGTCGAGTGGCCGCAGGCCACGAGGGGGTGGAGTATGGGGAGCGGGTGTCCCCCTCCGCACGCCAATTTTTAAAAAAATTTTCTTCTTGCAAAATGGTGAATTCTGGCGCAGTCTGAAGGGCTTCACAAAAATACGCAGATTACGTTACGAACGCTGGGTTGCTACAGCTTTCTAGACTTAAGAGTAGTAGAAAAGACACTGAAAGCCGTAAGAATGTAATAATTCACTACAATCACGGCCAAATATTGATCGCATCTGTATGCCTATATCATAGGCACATATACTAACTCGTAGTCGATGTCAGGCAATGATATGCAATGCAATGAATGCAGCATGTGCGCCCGCTGGATTTTTACGCGCAACAGCACGTAGCCTAATGCTTCGCGCGTCTTAGCCATCGTCGAGGTGTCCATCCGTTCTCATCATCATCATCATCATCTCTTTAATAAGCTGTCACACCCTTAAGCCCTGTCAAAACAATGCAAGCTAGGATTACGAAATCTTTACTGCAAGCTGCCACAAGGACTCTACATTAGTTTTTTGTGACAAAATTTCGTGCCTCTGGGTAAAGAGGTTCCCCTTGAACGAGGAAGTCAAAGCGGTGTACCCCCTTAAAAAGACGTTATTTTGCCGCTATTTGCTTGTCTTCTGTTGTGTAGACGGTTGCAGATAGATACAGACTTGCTGCTTATCATAACAAGTTCTATAGCGTATGAAATTTTTAGCACAGAACGTAGGCCAACATTTTTTAATCATTTGAGTTCCGACCTTTTAGGTTCAAGAAGACTTCCGTACGGAGGTCTCAAATTTGGGTACTCCTTCAAGATGTATTATTATTACGCGGGATAGCAGAATGCTTCGCGCGTCTTAGCCATGGCCTGGGCGTCTGTCCGTCTGTCTGTCTGTCCGTCACACCCTAGCACTGTATCAAAACGGCGACACCTAAAATAACGAAATCTTCACTGTAGGCTGCCCGAAAGACATTAGTGTTTCGCGACAAAATTTCGTGCCCCTGGGTGCAGGGGTTTCTTTCTAACGAGGGCGTCAGATGGGTAACCTCTCCCCCCTAAAAAGACGTTATTTTGCGGTTATTGGCTCGTTTAGTGTAAAAACGGTTGCAGATAGATACAGACATGCTGCTTATATTAACAAGCACTGGTGACAGGCTTTTAAGATTTATCAATATCGATGATCTTGAACGACCTTGAATCCACCAAAAAGGGGTTTTATTGAATTTTTTGCAATTTTTGAAAGCAGCGCACATTTTAACACTGAATTGCGACGAAATGGCTAGAGATACAGTAAAGACAACCTGCGTATGAAATTTTCAGCACTAAACGTAGATTTCAGCAGTCCAAGTCCTGACCCCTGTATGCTTAAGGAGGCCAGCGCAGGAGGGAGTGAAAGACGGCTACCCCTCTAAAAAGTGGCTATTTTACCGCAATTATCTTGTGTAGCGTGAAAACGGTTGCAGATAGGCAGACATATGCTGCTTACCATAACAAGCAATAGTGACAAGCTTTTTATTAGTGTCAACGTCGATGACCTTGAGTGACCTTGAACCCCCAAAATAAGAGGTTTTAGTGATTTTTTTTGGATTCCGACTGGGACACACATTTTAAGAGTGAATTGCGCCGAAACGGCTGGCGATGGACCTGGACAACCTATGTATGACATTTTTAGCATAGAACGTACATTTTTAAGAATCTAAGTTTCGATCTCTTAAATTCAAGGAATCTTTGATACGGAGGCCTCAAACTTCAGTACTCTTTCAAGTCGCATTAATATCTTATTGCTTTAGGCTTATACTGATTGTCAAAGTGCCAGGACCGCTGCTATCGCGCGTCACGTGAGCTTTGCTCAAATTACTTGTCTCTTCACGCATGGAGATCGATAACGGACAGTGGAGAAAAATACGTCAACTGATATGGTCTAGTGGTCCACGGAATTGAAGACACACTTGCCACTTCTAACCAGGCTTACAGTTTGATTAAGAACGTAGAATTAGTCGTCAGGATACTGCTGTCTAAAGATAATCGCTGACGTCGACCAGTGACAGCAGGAGCAGTAACTATTTCACTAATAGGCCTAGCTATCTTGTCAACAGCTACAACAAAATACAATAAATATCGTTTACCAATGCCCTGTGTCAGAATAATAGCACAACAATGAAATAGTGATACATGTCGGCTATAATACAAGTACAAACAAAACGAGGCATAGCCAATACATCCAGATCGTGTTGAAACATGCTCATTTCACAGGTCTGTAGGCCTAGATGTGGTAGTCTTGAAAAATTGGGAATCTATCTAAATCTCATTGCAGTAATTCATTCCCTTCGTTCTGCCACTCAAATCCTAAACTATCCCTTTCTCTCACAACAAAACAGTGGTATAGTGTGTTGTCGATTTATTTCATTTTTAGCCGACCGTACTAATGTAACTGTCAAGCTATTGGCATGGTTGTCGTCCGTCTGTCTGTAACGAATGCTAAACGGTGCGAGATATGGTCTAGGTTGCTATTGATCGCTAATAGAAAGTCGCATGTAGGCTTTCAAATGACATATAAATCACTGACCTTCGATGACATTGAAGGGTCATAACGCACTATGCTATGCCAATCGTGTGGTACGTATTATGGCTTAACGGTAAGTCGTAGGAAGTCGGCGATAGTACCATTAAATAGGGCGGTGGCAACTTTATATTCTATAGATTGTCAATAGCTAGTAACCATGTCTCCAGATGCAGTAATAAAAATAATGTGATGTAACCCGTAAAGACTTTCTGAGAGATAATAACGGTTACTAGTGTTAGTGGCTATTTAGTGAATCATTTCTTAGCAGACGCATGCGTACCCAGTATGAATTCATTGTTGTAAACGGCCAAACTACAACTTCTAAATTTCACAAGGTAGTGTAGCAACAAAATTATGGTAAGGTGGGCTAAATTACAGTCAGTTATGTCAAGTTTTTTCATGATGCTGCATGCCAAAAATTATCAAAATCAGTCAATGTTTTACGGAGTTATTCAAAAAATAAAAGTGGCACGTTTTTTTATTGAGACGCGGTGTATAAGAGTTATTTTATCGCAATCCATTCTACCCGTAGTTTTACTGCTCATAAATGTCACAACGTGTGTCGTTTATCCCGTGTGCGTTTACGGCAACTCGATCGACCGTTAACACATTGACAAAACAATATTATTACGTTTACCAGTCGAGACGAATCGTCTGCATCGTAAATAGTCGACATTACCTGCTCGTTGCTGCTTAGCGACGTGACGTAAACATATATCACGTGCCACAAGGTAAACCAATATACGACGGAATAACTGTCAGTCAGTTGAAACACGGCTCTGAGCGGGTGAGGATGAAGGTCGACATCGAGTTGCTACGTTTGCTACTCACTTCTTTGGCAGGTCGGTACAGTTACAATAATTACCTTAATTACAACTCCTGAAAGCCACCAAAGTTCTCAAATCTGCACCGAGAACAGTGCAGCGCTGAGCGCTCTCACCTGGCCAATAGACCGAATCTATACAATGTGTCTACAATAATGTGCCCCCTAAAAATTTTGCTTGTTCAAAGGGCTAACCTGCACCTATTAAGCCTTTTGTAGCAGCCATCTTACAAAAGCATAATGTTATTTTTTTCCGAAATCGAACCCTCTTAGGCTACACATCTCTGCAGGCCCGTCGAGAGCCACAGCGTGGCCCAGAGAGCCCAGAGTGGCCTCCCTGGGCCCCAAACATTCTCTTGGGGCCCCTCTGGGGAGAAATTTTTAAATTTTTTTTAAATGGTGCATTCTGGTGTACATCATATTTCCGACCGACGGCGGGGCCCCCAAACGTCGGTGGGCCGGGGTAGTTTACCCTCCTACCCCACCCTCTCGACGGGCCTGCATCTCTGCTCATTTTCGTTAAACTTTAGTCTTTTTATGGGGCCGTCCTTCCTAGAAGGAGGCTCCATCATGTATCGATCCCCAAGCTGTCCGTCTGTCTGTCTGTCCCGTGCCTCCACCTTGAGGGAAAACGAAAAGGTCTACGAATACCAAACTTGGTAGGAAGGGTCCCTGGGACACGAGCACCCCGTGGGCCAATTTCAAGGTCAAGGGGTCAGAGGTCAAGGTCACGGCGGCTAATTGCGTTGTTGGTAAAACTATGTTAGCAATATGGTATGATAATTGATTATGTGGCACGCACGTACTCAACTGCAAGGACGGCCTCATAGCGGGCGGCCCCTCAACGGCCGCACCCTCTTGTTGACATTTCGTTTGTCTGTCAACATGAATTGATGCTATTGACGATTTCACTCAGCCAATATGCCGTGTTGAAAACGCAGTTCTAGGCCTATAAAAGCGTTTTGAAAAATAACAAGTAATTCGATCAAAGCTCACGTGACACGCGATAGCAGCGGTCATGCCACCTGGGCAGTCGTGTACAGCATGCAATAAAATAATAAAGCGTTTTGAAGGAGTACTTAAATATCAGGCCTCCGTACGTAAGACTCTTTTAATTTAAGAGTTCGAAATTTCATAGGCCTACGCAGGTTGTTCAGATTTATCGCCTGCCATTTCGGCGCAATTCACTCTTGAAAAGTGCGCCACAGCCGAAAGTTGCAAAAACAACACTAAAATTTTTAATCGTTCAAGGTTCAAGGTCATTAAAAATCATCGATGTTGACACCATTCAAAGGCTCGTCACTAGTGATAAGCAGCATCTGTGCATATCTGCAGCTGTTTTTACGCTAGTCGAGCTAATAGGGTAAAATAACCACTTTTTAGCGGGTAGCCCTTTTTGATGCTTGCCTCCGCAGGTCTTCTTAAACCTAGAGGGTCGAGACTTGAATTGCTGAAATCTAAGTTTAATGCCAAAAATTTCATTTCTAGGTTGTTTTATAGTCTATCTCTAGCCATTTCGTCGCAATTCACTTTTAAAATGTGCGTTTCAGCCAAAAATTGCAAAAAATTTACTAAACCCTCTTTTTGCAGGTTCAGGGTCGTTCAAGGTCATCAGTGTTAATAAATCTAAAACGCCCGTCGCTAGTGCTTGTATGTAAGCAGCATGTATGTACCTATCTGCAATCATTTTTACGCTACACGAGCCAATAGCAGTCAAATAACCACTTTTGGGGGTACCTCTCTTTGACGCCCGCGTGCGCAGGCCTCCTTGAACTTAGGGAGTCGGGACTTGGACTGCTAAATCTACGTTTAATGGGGAAAATTATATATGCAGGTTTTCTGGGTCTATCTATAGCCATTTCGGCGCAATTGACTCTTAAAATGTGCGTCGCAACCCAAAGTCACAAAAATTCATGAAAATTCCTAATGTTGGGGGTTCAAGGTCGTTCAGGGTCATTGGTGCTGATGAAATTAAAAAGCTCGTGACCAGTGCTTGTTATGATAAGCAACATGTATGTATCTATCTACAACCATTTTCACATTAGAAGAGCCAATAGCGGCAAAATAACGTCTTTTTAAGGGGGTTCCCCTCTTTGACGCCCTCATTCGAGGGGAACCCCCTCAACCAGGGGCACGAAATTTTGTCACGATGAACTAGAGTCTTTGGTACAGCGCAAAGTGAAAATTTCGTGATCCTAGTTTGCACCATTTTGATACAATACAGCAGTGTGACGGACAGACGGACAGACAGACGGACGTCCGGGACATGGCTAATTCTGCTATTAAATATGTGAAATATGTTTATTCGCCACTCAGGCAGAAGACAAATACAAAAATTTAATACAGAATAAAAAAAGTACAATACCACTAAAAAACCGACAGTACCGGACAGACAAGACGACAGAGAACAAATACTAATATAGGCCTACATAAAGTTCAAAGGTACACATTATTCAAACAAATGACCAAAGTAAACGTGAACGAGTTGCTTCATTCTGCCA
>Ga0209367_1008546_pt1 | contig 13991 bp, 9 predicted proteins | sample WorMetLIZISLAND2_FD_187412 | JGI IMG/M metagenome (GOLD analysis project Ga0209367, IMG submission 187412) | Marine gutless worms symbiont microbial communities from Max Planck institute for Marine Microbiology, Germany - Olavius geniculatus... ... | reverse complement strand
ACCCTCTAGCATCCGTAGTTCTACCTCTGCAGACACTTTCCGTCGCCTCCTTAAAACTCACTGCTTCCAGCAGGCCTACTGCTCCCCCTAGCGGCTCAGCCAAGTGCCTCAGATTCGGCCACTGGCCGACATTGTGCACTTTAAATATGCACGTACTTACTTACTTACTTACTTATTTACTTTAATCATTTGAACAAAGATAAGTACACTTACTTTGTTACACATTTCTGTTGCCTCAAACTACAACAACAAACAACAGAAACCAAACACTAAAATAGGCCTACCGTTTATTAATTAATTTCTTTGACTGTTTAATCAGTGAACGTGCACGGTGGTCTTGCCAGATCTCTAGATTACGACAAAAGTGAAACTGTACGAAAAAACAGAATCGCACGCGATAAAAGCAAAATCTCTAAAAAAACTAAAAAAATAATGATATATATGATATATTTTTAACGAAAAGTAGAACGAAAATCTAAAACCGTCTAAGCCGCATTCTACGTAGGCCCTGCAGTTTCTCGCAACGATGTAGGTCTACGTTGTTGCACAAGTATGGAGAGCGCTGTTTTCAGTTTTAGGTTCTGCGTTCGTCGTATGAGATTATGTTTTCGTTTTGTATCAGCAATATCGCCGGCCTATGCCATAGACTAGTTACCTGTCGAGAGAGCAGGTCAGCGTTGACCAATGTATGCACAGACAGCGATCCGTTCTGTCCAATGTCGTCATAAGTCGTGCGTCGTACACTAATTCTGTCGCGCTCGTTCTGCACAGCTGCATTTGCACACACAGCCAACTTGTGATATATTTACTGCTAGGACCGCAGCCGCTCAAAGTAGTCTACCAGTGAACTGGCATTCGCAGAGAAGTTATCATCCGGCTATGGGTCCGCTTGTCAACTTCTAGAATCTAGACTACTGTGAACTTGCTCGACGTCACGTCTGAGCAGACACTATCTGCAGACAGACCTGTAAACCATCTCTGTATAGTACCCAGGTCAACTCAGCCTTCCATCCGTCCGGGATAGGTAAACTGATCACCGTGGCTGGGGTAAAGGTGGAGCGCGTTCACGGAGCAGATAACACTGCGCTCTCACATGGCAGGACCCACACCTCTGCAGGATAAAGTCTGCACGAACAACTATAAACATCGTTAGCATGTTATTGAAGCATTTTAAACCAACTATTCGCTGACCTTCTTTGCGCATGCCGGCGCGGAAGCACTTGCGAAGCCGGCAGTAGCGGCACTGGTTACGCTTATCCTTGTCGACGATGCAGCAGCGCTGAAAGCGGCACGTGTAGACGTGACTTTTGCGCACCGAGCGTCGAAAGAATCCCTTGCATCCGTCGCACGACGACGCGCCGTAGTGCTTGCCGGTCGCTCGGTCGTTGCAGATGGAGCACGTGGTGGTCGCCGCAGCCCCGGATGGACTCAGCGATGTCGGGGGTACGCTGAAGTGAGCCCCCGCCCCGCCGCCGACTGCAGTGGTTGGATCGTCGAAGATGACGCCTGTGTGGTCGTCGCACGCCTGGAGTATACTGCCGCCGGCGCCGCCCACACTACACGCTGCCAGGTCCACGTAACTGAGGTCTGTTCCTTCTGCATCATACACCACGAACGAACACGCACAGAGTTAGTCATCGATCACATTTTTTATTTGACTCGACCCAATCCGACCCATCGTCTCATAGATCCAGCCCGACCTAGTCCATAGTGGCTCGGTAGTGTAACGGTCAGGTCGTTGGACTTGCGATCAAGAGATCGTGGGTTCAACTCCCGGTTGGGTCGTTATCAAGTGGTCATAGCATACTTGGATGGGTGACTGTGTGCAAACAGGTAAATCATATCGGTATATTTAACCAACATCAAGGTCAACTCAGCCTTCTATCCCTGCGGGGTAGATATATCGAGTACCGGTCTGTCTGGCTGAGGTTATGGCAGGAAGCGTTCGAATCACCAGTGTCAGGTGAAAGTAACACTGTGCGATTCTATGTGGCAGGTGACGCTCCGTAGCTCTGGGACGGGTTTCCTGCTAAGAGCTATACCATTTAGCCATTTAACCATTTAGCGACAGTGCAGAATAAAGGCTAGGCTATATCCAGTCTCTGGAGTTTCAGATGTTTACGGCTTTATGCAAATTTAATTACAAGGCAAAGACCGCACTAAGAACGGTATACTGCCACATGGCGAACAAAACAGCTTGATACAACGATTTCTTTCGATTCGCCAGACGGCAGTACCTTTTGAACACCAAAATAATATTCACCACTAAGTTCGGCCAAGCTGAACCTTTGCTGAAACTTTCAGCCAACTCAGCTTAAGCTAGCGTACAAGCAGTGCGATCAAGTAACTACTGTAGGCTTATAGATAGTAGGCCTACATGCTCAGTGTGCCCAGTTTTTGAAAGGAAGCTAAGAATGGTGCATTTGGAATGCTCTTCTTGGGCCATGAAATTTGTGCCCCGGCTTCTCTGTATACTAACTCCCTCTCCTCCCCCCCAAAAAACTTCTAAAACTTTCTAAAGATTCTAAAAAGCTAACAAAAATCAAAAGCCTAGATTTTTTTTCATACCTGACTAGAGTTTATCCTATCCCAATCAGCACAATTAAATAAGTAAGTAGATATAGGTAAGTAAGTAATCCCCTATTTCTTAACGGTCAAACGCTATTGGCAACGACAGAAAATACAACATAGCAAATTGCAAAATTGCAAATTAATACAACGAAAAATCAGTTGCACGCATGAGCCCACGCATGCACGCACGTGTGTATATGCGCTGTCAAATTAATCCGATTCCGAGTCGGTCCAATATGCGGAGGACGCGAACAGTACCAAGCTGTATAACTGTACAGTACCAAGATACAGCAGCAGCGATACACTGACGCAACGTTACGTACATGGATGTAAAAAACGTTCCAGAAAAAAAAAAATTTAAAAAACGTCAAAAAACGTTAAAAAACGTGGAAGAATAAAAAAACGTTGATAAAAACGTTAGCCTTAATTTGTTCTACTTCTTGCCTAAAACCTAATGCTGTAATTGCAGTACAGCTAGAACTAAAAAAAGAGATAGAATTTTATTCAATTTCCATTCAACCGTGTAGTCATAAGACCACGTATCAAAGTAAGTAAACTATACCACCACTTTTTCCTATTAATTCGTTTGTGTGGCTTTAAAAGCCCTTCTTGACGTTCTCGGTAAAACTTTCAAATTTTGATGAACGTTTTTTAAAAAATAAAAAAACGTTGAGAAAATAAAAAAAACGTTTAAAAACGTAAACAACGTGGCAAGAATAAAAAAAACGTTAAAACGTTTTTACATCTATGTACGTAGAGAAACATCTTGTTTCTTTAATTCTATCGTCGCGTATTAATTAATTTAGTTTCTATCTTCGCGCCGTACTAAACATTCCACAGCGTACAGGAGTTACGCCATGCATGCGGAGATACACGTCGGGGGCTATAATATCATAAGGCTCTTATATCTTCAACCTCGGCGATGGCGTTGAAATGCGATCGTGCATACGAGCAGTTGACAGTTTTGTCTGAACAGATTCGCTACACATCTCTAACAGGCCTAAATAAGTAAGCAAAAATTAGAACTGATGACCGAATGAACACTTTATTCTTATCATCTTTTCAACATTTCCACACTTTGCATGCATACAGTTCTTCTTGGATTTCTTTCGATAGCTGCAGAGCTGTTTTTTGCACGATCTATGGTACGATTAAGTATAACCAGACCAATGCACTGTCGTTTATTTTTCTCAACTTATTTTTTTGACTTTCTGAATAATTTGCACTGCATGTATTTCATATTCGTATATCATAGGCCTACAGCAAGTGCAACGAACTGGAAAATTATCCAGAGTATAGTCTGTCAGCAGTCATGTCAAACTCCTGTGACTGATAATCATATTAACTAATAGGAAAAAGCTAGAACGAGAGCAAAAATATCGCTATTGTTTCACCAACGGCGTCACTTATTGGCTAAAATGCGCCGAATTCGATCTGGTTGGGATTTTGCGTGCACGACACTTTTCAGACACACCTAGGCCTACACACAAGGTCGTATATATAGGCCTATGCCCGCATGCTTTATACATAATCGGCGTAATCAGCGTTTTGAGCTAAGGGTCGTCGCCACCAAAGTTCGAAGTCGGTCGGCGTGACAGTCGGTCAGGCGAGCGCCGTTGAATAGCCATCGGTCAAAAGTCTGTCACGTCACTTACCGCCGGTGATCCAGGTCGACGAAGACGCCGCCGCCGCCGTGCACGGCGACCTATAGACCGCGCCACTCATATCTCGACTCTAGTCTGACGAACGATGATCTTCGAGCGAGAGCTCTGTGTTCGTACGTTCGAGCGATGTATCGTTTGACTTCAAACTCGCAAAGATCGATCGAGCGCAGTCGGAGTATAAAGTACAAGACGACGGTCGTCGGGCCAGCGCTGGGTATATATACGCCAAGCGACGAGCTGTCTTTCCGCGCGAGTCGCCGACGATCGTCAGATGCACTGCAGGCTGCTGTGATCGTCAGCGCGCCATTGGTCGGCAGCGGTAAGTCATGAATATTGATCAGCGACAGATTAGCGGCCTCAGAGAGCGATGCTCTATGCGGGTGGTCTCGCCGCTCGCCTCCGCTATAGCGCTGTGTCGGTGCCCCGAGGGGGGATTAAACCTAGCGCTTCGAGGCACCGGCTGCTCTGTAACGTTAGCATGATGCGTGATTTTCGCAATAGACCTACTGTAAGTCTTATTTCCACAAAACGACGTAAAATACAAAGATTAGGCCTGCGCAATTTAGTGAGTTCTTATATCATTGTGTCGCAAATGGGAATGTTTTTCGAATGGAACAGAATGATGACAATCGTACTAGGAAATCGAACATCTACAACATCAGATTTTAGCGGCGTTATTATGCGCGTTATGCACAATTTTGCACATGCGCGTACCTGAACTTGTAGGCCTAGGCCTATAAGACGTAGGCCTAATTGCAATACGTTAGAGTAGCCTATAGGTCTATGTTTTGACAAAAACTTAAATACTGGCTTTTTTGTAAAGCCTATAGCCATATGGCCTAAACGTATATGCTTTCTTTTATGTTTGATATTTGAATAAGAGCCTTATAATAAGACGAAGATAACTTTCGAGACGTTCACAGAGCTATGATCTTCCATAGCGCCCTGATTCTTTCTGAGACTTTAGCGCTTTATAAATCATTTACTTACTTACTTACTTATAATTATAAAAATCGATCTCTCGTATAGCCATGTGACGTTGGAATGATGAGCTGTGTATCGAAACATGAGACAGCATGAAAGATTGCTGATACAGTGTGTTGGAAGACTTCTTTGCGTTGCATTTTCAACGTATATTTTAAGGGTTCAGTTCGCTCATCCATGTATACACTCAAATCAGACAATAGGCCTACACGGTGTTTTATAAAAAAACCCTTTTTGTTTTTTTTCATAATTCACTCAAATTATGAGCAATTTACATGTAATTTTTACCAGTTGTAGCTAAAGAAATATTAATTCGCTCATGTACATTTAAATCAGACAATATAATACTGCCAGCTGAACTGACACATCTTGCTGTCAACATTTTCTTGCCCGTTGCGTCCGACGCCCTCGTTGCGCGGTCACTGCTCGATCACATCAAAGGTTCCGATAATGCCATGACCGCAGCATGCCTCGTGACGCACGATTGCCTTTGCGTTACAATGTCTAGCATTGTAACTGTTTGAGCAACTGTATAGGCTGGTATACTGCTACAGGCAGGCGGCATGAGACTTCGCGAACTGCAGTGCAAACAAACCGAGCAGAAATGAAAGCTGAAGCAGAGGCAGTTTTCACACTGCAGAAATGCGGCTCGGAGCACTAGTTCAAGAGCTTCTGAGCTTGGATCACAGGAATTTGTTTGGAAATGGCTACACACTCGCGTGGTTTACTCACTTTCATGTCCTTTGCCAACGCGAAAAAACAAGCAACAATACCACCAGCTTCTCTTCGTAGACAGCAATTAGGCTTGCAAGTTGCAAAGCGAACACCTGTAATTAGGCCCACGCGCATGAATGGCACACCTTGGCTGCATATAAGATATAGGGTCTATCGCGTTAAAGTTCTAAGCATGCAGTGCAAGTCCATGAATTCCCACTTTTGTCTTTTAAAATCGTACTAATTATATTCTATCAATAAACTTTCAGAGAATTGCAAACCAACTTTATATTCAACCTCTCTCATTATTGGTACATGCTTAGTTTTTTTTCTTTTAAGAAAAAAATGGTCCAAGAAAACGCACGCATACGGTTTTCGTCGCTAGGCGACGCGACGCGTGTGGCATGCATGCACGTAAATATCGATGCGCTGAATTTAAAAAAAAACAGTTTGTCTTCGGCAATAAATAACGCGACAAAACGACGCGTTAGATCGCGTGATGAAAGAAAACGATCAGCAGCGAGCGATAAACCGAGCTCTAGCCACCCCACTTGCCGGCGCCGGCCACGAACGACGCACATAATTCATGTTTTACTGACGGACTTGCGATAAACGATGTCTCTGCAGTCTCGATGCTGTCCGTGGGAAAAACCGTTTGATCGGCTGCAGCAACAGCTTTAGATAAAGCAGTCCGCGAACTGCACAGACAAACCCTATAGATGTGCGACTTTTATGGTGGCAACCTGCTTTAACCCTTTATGATACGTCTATCTTGGCCCGTTGAGGCAAGGTTTTGAAGTGCCCTAAGTTTTCAATGTACTAATGGCATTTTGACATTGTGCCCTCTATCACGTGAGATTTTTATGTTGTTTTTTTTACCATTTACGGGTTCTTTCTTTTTTCTGGTTTGTTATAAATGTACTTTTGCACATCTACGCTTTCTGCCCTCGCAAGCTCTACGACCCTTAAAATTTCTGGTGCTGTAGGCCTATTGCTGAATGGCCTGAAACACAGCAGTGAATTCCTTTAACGAAAGTTGTGCCAGTGAGTGCTACGCCTTGGTCAAAAAGTTGGCTCCGCTCCTGGTACTCAAATATTTTACTTTAACTCAATCGCGTGATAACAAAACAGTCAAAACAACCTTTTACGGCATATAAGGTTCTAACAACACATCTTTATAGACACAGCATAACTTATCCTTTGGTTCTCGTTCTTTTCGTGTCTCTGCACTGAAAATTTGGAACTCCTTAACTCCTCAAATTCGTCAGTGTCAAACCTTGGCTACCTTCAGACGTCACTTAAAGACCCACTACTTTCAGTCAGCCTTTTCTGCCACCTAGCGTCCATCATCCTATGCGCCCTGATTCTTTGAGACTTTCTGAGACTTTGGCGCTTTATAAATCATTTACTTACTTACTTACTTACTTATTTACAGTTAAAACTGCATTTAGGGTTAGACCCTACTGACGAAATGTTAAACTTGAAGTAAGCTTATAGCTTAATATTGCTGTCCACTAAACGGCCGATGATAGCCTATGCCAGCTAGGCGTATATAAAGAGTTACATCAAAGAATCGAGATAAGGCATAGAAATGGACGTCGCGGCGCAGTGCGACCGGCGTTTAATTGTCGTTACCAGACATCATCGTCGATTCATCGTGTGTGGTCCAGTCTTGTTCTACAGACCTGCATGGGTCGACCGAATAGTTCAGACCCGTCCACAAGTCTGGTTTGCACGACAATAATGTTGGACTATAGGGGCCTACTTCTATTCTGAGACAGTGCCATTTTGTCGTGATTCGTCTATTTTTCAATTCGCGGGTCTCATAACGTATTCGTTATGTGTATGTTCTAAATTACATAAGTCTACAAACAGGAAAGCAAGGGCGGGATAGCTCACATAAGGAAAGCGAAGGAAGGGAGAGAAGAGAAGATAAGAAAAAACAGCAAAAGACTTGGGGAAAAAGAACGCGCTGTAAAATTCGTGACTCCGTTTTCAACAATTATTGTCCTCGGTTTCCAGAATGCCCCAAGCCTTGAATATGCGTGTGATCGCAGTGTTGTTGAGCAAATGCGTGATGTGTGCACGCGAGTTTAGACCTATGCGGTGGCGGTGGTAGATTTACGGCGATATTTGGCTTATTGTTACGACTTGATTCGATGTCAACAGCCGGTCGTCTTGTCAGGCGATTAACGCCTCTTGACGCGAACACAGGCAGACCAGACCGATTAGGGCTCCTTCTGCGGACTACTCATTGAGCACAATATACTTCATGTAAACATTTCTGTGCGTCACCAATCCTCGTGCGTCCGTGTGTTGTGTAACTATACTGTATCGCCGTTTATCCTTGTGATTACTGCTAAGTCGAGAGACGTCACTGACACAACTAAATGACATTTTCGTTCTTTTTTAAAACATGTACGTCATTTTGTTTTAGGTAAAACGTTGCAAAGTCGCACAGAAGGTCCACAGAAAACGCATTATGAATTGGATTCAGACAAATAAAATAGGACTCTGGTAACAATAAATACTATGCTCTTTATCAAACTAATATGTTGTTGCTGATTCTGAAGAGAGGTGATAGTTAAAGCCGTAGGCCTACATACAGTTGGCCTGACACGTTGTTTATAAAAAACGGCTGTTGGTACTATCACCGTAAGAATTAACGTGTTTATTTGTGTTTTGCTAAAAAAAACCTTCAGTGCAGTTGCACGCGTAGGCTATATACGCACATTAAACGAAAATAGTTGCTTATTTCTTCTTACTGTTTACTTTTATTCACGCTTCTGAGCTATAAGCATTGGACTGGAAGCAGTTCACGATTGCGATGAATTGGGTATGTATAGGCCTAGGCCTACGTCTTAAGTTAGTCATTATGGCAGGCCCTGGAACAAACACACACGCGTACAGCTATATGCGCGATAAAGAATGCTAGAGATACGCAAACAGATATCCGAATGGCGGCCTGCAGTTAGCAAATAAACGCACACAATGCCTGCGTTCCTGGGTATCGAGCCAGCCTATAGCAAGCTTGTCTGAAGCATCAGCGGGCCAGTTATCTGCACAGGTCGTGAAGATGCTGATTGCTAAGCACGAGCTGTATACGTCGTGCACGCAGCCTAACGGATATATTTGTCTATCCACTTAAAATTATCTGCTTCAGAGCTTCTATAAACCTAGCTTGACCAATATTCAAAGGAAAACGTTGGTTTGGTCATCAAAGGTGCCGCATTAAAACTGTGCAAAACACGCAGGTTAAATGGAGTTTGCAGTTAGCAGTGTAGCAAAAGCAGTGCAGATTACAGACGTTAAGCTTATTTATGAAATTAGCTGAACCCATGCATCCTCCACCACGAGGGTCTAATCGTTAGGGTATGCCCTATACAAGCTGGTTAAACATGGACAGTGTACAAAATATCGTTATACAGATGAAAGACAAAATCGATTGGTACACTGTTGTTAATAAAATTTTAAGCTATTAAATAAGTAGAAGTAGAAATTTTGCTAATTCGTGCGTGTGAACAGTGTTCACTAATGTTTTTTAATGCAGTTCCGGCTTTGCATTCAGGTGTACAACAGTACAAGCGTCGACAGAGCGTGGCTCCCGGATACCTGATCGATCTCCGCCAGCTAGTCGCCAGCACTGACGGTCGCGGGCATCTGAGATTTGCAAGCCGTGGTCAGCTGCAGGTTCCACGGATCAAGATGACAACCTACGGAAACCGTGCTTTTGAACATGCCGGTTCATCTCCTTGGAACGCTCTGCCGAACACTCTCAAGTACAGTTCACACTGTTTACCTACTTTCAGACGTCATGTAAAACATTTTTACTTCTCGTTTTACTAGCACATCGAGCGCGTTCGAGGTTGCCACAGTTAACGCGTTATAGAAATCACTTACTTACTTACTTACTTACATCTTTCGCAGTCATCATCGCAAGCCGACGATCTGACAGTTGTAGGATAGTAGCATCGTTATCGTCAGCAGCAGCAGCTACAGCATAGGCAAGCTTAAAGGTTTGCTGGATGCCAGCAACGGGTTTTGATGGCTTGGTAGCGTAATGGTTAGAATGATGCTAGACTTAAATGGTCGCGTGTTGGACTCCCGGTCGGATCGCTATTGAGGTTACATACTAAGGTGGATGACTGTTGGCAGACAGATAAAATATCTCGGTATATAGCCAATCATCAAGGTCAGCTCAGCCTTCCATACCTCTGGAATTGCTTGGCTGGGTCAAGACGTGGCCCGTTTTCCTAGCTGTGTTGGGTGACCACCGGTAACGCTATGCGACTGTGATCCCATATGGCAAGTGACGCTCCGTATAGATTTGCGATGGGTTTCCCGTGAAGAGTTGTACCCCAACCTTTAACCTTTCAACGCGGTGACAGTGCATGTAGCAGACGCTTGTGGTTGACAGGCCTTGGAGGCAGAGTCGCCGCGTCGATGCGTGCATGGTGCTAACGAGTCGACGCACTCTTACTTTCCTAAACACTTCCGTCCAGGTCACGTGACGTTCCATATAGATTCGGGTCCGCTGTTCAGAGGGTCCGCCATTCCGAAGGGCCGCGCCATGCCACAAACCTGTTTCAGACGACGACGAAGCGGTACTTATTAAACGCTAAACTAGCTTTAACGCTGAATGACCAACCATTTTTCCTAACTCTATCCCTAACCGTGGCGATCTTTCGGAATGGCGGCCCATTGGAATAACGCGCCGACATCCCCACGTCGACATTTTTGAGTGCATGCTCTCACTCATTGGTTATACGTTTTTTCACTGCCTTCTGTGTATATATGCGCATGTGATAGGTTAAAGACCATGGCCTTGGTGTGGTCAGAAAAAAAGGTCGGGACAAAAGTTGCAATTTTCCGACAAATGAAATACGGGTGATCAAAAATGTTCATTTGCCTTTCAGTTGGGAATTCTGGCCTGAAATATGGTATTTTTGGCGAAAAATTTCTGACAAGAAACAATTTTACTGCCACCCGCTACAAAGACGCCACTGATGATAGACCTACTGCTGCTGCTGCTGCATGCTGACCGTGTGGTAACGAGTTTGCTATATGCATGAGCATGCAGCGCAGAGCCACGGTGGATGACATGTAGGAATGAACTAGCTTGTCACTGACACTCAAGACGTGACGACGACGACGACGGCGGTGTCATCTTCGTGCAGGACCGAATGAGGAATCTCGTATATACAGTGCGTGGGGGTCGAGACCTACAGTGTCGCCGGCCTTCGGGAAAACAGAGAGGGGGCTCTAAACACCGCCACCACCAACGTCGTCGTTGTCGTCGTCGTTCGGCGTTCTCTGCTAATTGTCGCCGGCCGAGTCGTTGACTAAGTCAAGTGTGATTTATCGTGTATACACACTTAAGCGCGTCGTCAGGTCCCCGTGCAGCAGCCAGACCGCTGCACGGCATCATACAGTCGTCCTCGTCGTCTGTCGCATCACATCTCACCACTGCTCGGCGCGCTCGCTTTCACACGCTATGCCGACGACCAACCGCCAAGCCAACCTATAGGCCTACCTACCGCACGCACACACTTTGCTGCTGGTGACGGGCTGCGATGCTGCGATCAGACTGGGGACCAGAACTGGTGATCGGAACTGCTACAACGTTTGGAATGGACACACTGTATACGTCGCTTCGTGTTTTTGTAGTTATTTTTAATGCAAATTTGCGAAACTCTTTCTCCGAGTGGATACGCAGACAAAAGTTATTTCGGCAAAGTAGTCCAATAATGCGCTGGTCGTGGTCCAGACAGAGGTCTAAAAGTTCATCTGTCGTCGTCGTGATTTGATTTAGCGCGGCGTGATGCGCAAGGTGTTGGTGTTCTATAGGAAAGGCAAAAATGGAAAGAAACAGAGACGGCACGCCGAGGACAGTTATAGGCGTTCCGAGATGAGTAGTCATTAAAACACATGCTGCCAAACTACTCAGTAAGTGGCTACTTCGGTTAACTCAGCCTCAGAAACAACAAGGTGGAAGGTGTAGCCTATCCGTATATTGACTTCCTCCAATTGTGCCCGTGTGGGAACAAAATACAGGGTGCGGCAGAAAAAAAAGTAGACCCCTAAATTTTTTCGCCGTTTTCTCAGCAACCGTTTGGGATTTTAATATGAAATTTTACGGCTTTATTTATTGAAACCTTCTACATCTAACTGCCAAGTAAAATTTGATTCTGTTAAAAAACGACGAAGTTATAAACTTTTTAACATGGCCGCTTACCGATTTTTCAGCATTCAAAAATGTTCATGCTAAAAATGCTATTTAATTTTTACAAACTGGTTACACGTTACTGCCGATGACGTCACAGTGACATTTTAATAAACAGCAATTTATATTGCTTATAAATTATCACTAAATTATCGTTCCTTTAAAGCAATCGCCGGCTGCCCACCGGATTCATCTTCCAGTAAGACGGCGCGCCGGGCACGTCAGCACACACAGCACGCAACGAACAGAACTGGCTGCAGGCCAGCTGTCCAGATATCATCACAAAAGACCAACGGCCTCCAAATTTGTCGAATATAAACCCAATGGACTATCACGTATGGGGCGCAATGTTGGAGGCTTACTGCAAGCTTAAAACAAAACAGAAAACAGGCGCCAAACTCGAAGCGCTTCAGGTTATCTGAGATAACCTGCCACAGGGACCGATCGACAAGGCTGTAAAAGATTTCTCAAATAAGGCGACTGGAGGCTGGTATTGTTGCTTGAAGCTGGTGGTGAACTCTTCGAACATTCGCAGTGACAATGGAATTCTGGCATTTGATGATTATTTAACTGTGTTGTTTCAACGATGTTATTAAATTGGTGTTGTAGCCGGAACATTGTTGAATGATGAAAAATCGGTAAGCAGTCATGTTAAAAAGTCTATAACTTCGTCGTTTTTTAACAGAATCAAATTTTACTTGGCAGTTAGATGTAAAAGGTTTCCATAAATAAAGCTGTAAAATTTCATATTAAAATCCCAAACGGTTGCTAAGAAAACGGCGAAAAAATTTAGGGGTCCACTTTTTTCTGCCACACCCTGTGTATGTCATTACTGTACTGTTAGTATGCGTGACATGATAACCATAGTTTGAATCATCTGGTATCATATCTGTCCTAATCTTTTGGGTGGCTTGGTGGCTGAGTGGTTAGAACATTTGATTCATGGTGATGAGTTCAACTCTTAGCTGGTCAACTGTCAGGTAACAAACTGTGCAAGTTGTTCAGACGCATCTGCCTCTGTTACCAAGCAGTATAATTCGGTGCCAACCAAGAAGGCATGATGCTCTGTGGCTGGGAAGGAAACTGTAGTTCTGATGTCACGCTAGCTATGCGCCGCAGACTTAGTGGTCTGTCTATTTTCGAGCTTCAAGTTTCTCACTGGGAGACCCCACCTACACACCAGATGGGGCATGGCCAACTTTGTTTTTTATGCCTCTGTCGACATAGTGGCCATTAGCATATGTCTCCAGATATGTCTCCAGAGTGTCCGTGCGTGCATTGTGCAGTAGAAACCAGAGAGTTACGAAGATTATTGAGCTGCGCCATCGCGCGAGGTATGCTTCGGAGACCTCTGACAACGAGGACGATCATCTCAGTGGTGATGATGATCAGACTGAAGCAGACATTCCATTGAACTTTCCAGTCGAGTCGCCCAGCAAGCAGCAGGATGTACTGCAGCAGCTGCTTGACAGCAGTTCAGATGCAGATGATATGCCACTTGACGACGACGATGATGATGGCGAATTGGAGAATTATGAAGCAGTCAAAGAAAGGTAACGTCACTCTCTGTGCATTTTCCATATCAGGAAGCATGTATTTTAAACTATTGCCACCGCCAAAGTAATTCATCATTATTATTATCGTCTTCAACATCATATGATTTCTTATGCTTTCATGCTTTGATGCTGTTAATTGGGTGACTAGCAGGACATCACAGGCTGCGCGGTAGCGCCAGCCCTGTTGTAAAGGTGACCAGCCATTTCAATGGGAAACTCCAAAATTTGACCCCTCGTATTTCCCAAACCCCTTAATTTTTCCACACCAAAATTTGCACA
>Ga0209367_1008545_pt1 | contig 13993 bp, 15 predicted proteins | sample WorMetLIZISLAND2_FD_187412 | JGI IMG/M metagenome (GOLD analysis project Ga0209367, IMG submission 187412) | Marine gutless worms symbiont microbial communities from Max Planck institute for Marine Microbiology, Germany - Olavius geniculatus... ... | reverse complement strand
TCATCTGGCAACACGAATCGCAGGAAATTGACCACGTTTGGGATACCCATTCAACATGAGCGAATAAGTGTTTCACCAACTATCCACAAAGCGCGCTGAAAAACTGAATTTTTCAAGGTCCCCATCTATCTTTTCGGGTCGAGGATCAATGACGAGGCTCGGGGGGGGTGATATCGACTTGTTGGTGATCTCGCAGCAGATCGACCTCATGACCAAGTTGGACATACTCGGCGAACTCCATCGTCGGCTCAGAGACAGGCGCATCGACCTGGTGGTTACACCTGACCCGACCCGACCATTCATGCGTACCGCTCGAGCGGAAGGGATTCGCTTATGAAACCTGAAAAGCTGGCTCTGCTGGAAGACGCGCTGCGGGTCCTGGAGAAGGCAACGGAGCACCTCGGCTACTCCATGGATCGTGTCCAGGCTCTGCAGGACAAGTCCCAGTGGACGCTCGAAGAGCTGGAGCTGGTCCCCCAGGGTAGCCTGCTGGACCGCATAGAGCGGGCGGAGAAAAGAGGCTGGATCGCGGCCCCCGATCTCGTGCGTATTCGCGAGCTGCGTAACCTGATTGCACACGAATACGTCGAGGACAAGCTTCATGAATTACATCTTGCCGTACTCGAGATCGCTCCTCTGCTTATCGAGCTGACGCCGAAGGTTGCCGCTTTCGGACGAGTATTGATCGTAAGGTACGGTGGCTTGGGGGCTGTCTCATAGCGCCCCGGACCATCGGAGCACCGGCATCTTGCCGGCAACTATCTGCCGCCAGGATGGCGGCGCTCCCAGGGAGCTTGGGGGGAGGGGAGCAAAGGGCGCAGACCAGCGCCTTTTGTGACACCCTCTCCGGGAGGGAGCCGCAAAAGACCGTAGTCGGGAGCGCCGCCTTCCAGGCGGCAGGCGTCGCTGAGAGGCTGTATAAAAACCAAAGGCATTGACTCGGTATAAAAGTCACATATCCATCCGGCGCTTACGCGCCAGCGGTAACCTCTTGTAGGTACCGGCTCGCCCCGCACCTATCGCCGAGAGATCCAGCGACACCAGAGTGCGCCCAGGCGATAGCGAGGTCTACGGGAAGGGATCGAGCGAGTTTACCTGTTTAGACAGCCTCTGAGGCACCGTTCCGGGGTTACCGCCTTACCCTCCCGCCGGTCGGCACCCACGGATGCCGGCAAGATGCCGGCGCTCCCGGTTTTGCCCAACCCTACATCCCAAGCGAGGTCCGCACAGACAGGCCGCACGGGGGGTAATATGGGTGTCGGTTGCGTTAAGACGCCGGCACCGGCATCACAGGTGATCAACGCGCCTTGGTGCGTCGAACGCAACACGCTTGTCCCGACGCAGGAGGGATCTTTTCCCCAAACCGCGCCGAATCATTCAGGATTGCTAATACGCGGATCAGCAACCCCCACCCGAACACAGCCGGGTCAGGTCCGGGGTATCGGCCAGGGAGTCCGCCACCTGCCGGCGAAGATTGTAGGGCACGGCCTGGTTGATCAGCAGACTGAAGGGCTCCCACCGCCCGTTGCGCTTTACGAAACCCGCATAACAGCTCACGCCCCGCAGGGTGCCGGTCTTCGCCCGCACCTGGGCATTCTGCTTCGGCAGGAGCGACCGGTAAGGGGCGAAGGCGTTCACTACCTCCAGCAATTGTCGGGCGCTCAGGCGGTTACCACGGGATAGCCCGGCACCGTCTTCGATTCGGTAACCCCGCCAATCGAAGGTCCTGTCCACCCACCGTGCAAAGGCCCTCCGTGCCTTGGACATATTCAGCGCGCGTCCATCACCCCGGTCCGCCAGCTTCAGGAACAGGGCGTTGGCGATGAAGTTGTTGGAATACTCCAGCATGGCCGTGATCACGGACCGCAGATCACGGCTGTTCCGGTGGCGATAGACCCTTTTCAGTCCCGTTGGCACCGAGCCGTTACGCGGGGCGCCGTCTACCCGGATTCCCGCCTGCTCCAGCTTGGCGCTCAGGAGCTCGCCGAAGTAACGCACCGCCTTCTCCCGTTGCCTGAGGTTGACCCGGTGCGTACCGGCCCCCAGCCGCCGTCCGAACCGCCGCGCCATGGGGGTCAGCGGCGTCTGCGCCTCCGCGCTGCGGACCTTTCCACCCTGGTTGATGACGTTGACGGTATTGAAATTGGCCGCCAGCCCGGTTACCGGTGCGTCGTAGGGATTGCTGCTCGACGAGCGTCCGCTGATCGCCAGGTTCGGATCGAAGTGGCTGTCGTCCGTACCAATCCCCGCGATCTTCCAGACCCCGCGCACCTTCAGCGCCCCGGCGATGAGGTCCAGCTCCTCGGACACCAGATAGGGATCGCCGTAACCCTTTACCCAGAGCCGATTGTCGTTGCCGAGATAGAAATCCGTGTGAAAACGGTGCTCCAATCCCCAGCGCTCAATGGCCGCCAAGGCGGTCAGGATTTTTATCGTCGATGCCGGAACCATGGCACGGTCCGGGTGGCGGCTGATGACCGGGCGACCGCGTTCCATAACCAACAGACTCGACTTGGGCAGCCGCAAGGCGCGGGACAGGGCGTCGCCCGAGCCGGCGATGACCGGGGTGGAGCCTGTCGTCAGGATCAGGCCGAACGTCAGCAAGACAGCGAGAAACCGGGATGAAGATATTCTGTGTTGCATAATAATCAGCTCGCGAGCAAGGGCGTAAGATCCAGGTGCGCGGCAGCTCGGCGCGGCTCAGGGTATGACATCCAGGGCACCAGGCCCAGACAAGGCGCCTCGATCAGGGCCGCCAGGGTGGCCAGATTCTCGTCGCGGACCGGCATATCCGGGTCGATCTGATTCGCGACCCAGCCGGCGAGCCGGGCGCCGGACATCCGGATACTCTCTGCCGTCAACAGGCTGTGATTGATACAGCCGAGCCTGAGCCCGGACACCAGGACCACCGGCAGATCCAGCGCGAGGGGCAGGTCACTCGCGAACAGGGAGGGTCCGAGGGGTACACACCAACCACCGACGCCCTCGACGACCAGGAAATCGGACCTGGCGGCCAAAGACTCCGCGGTCGCTGTAATGACCTCCGGCTCGATCCGTACCCCGGCCTGGTCGGCCGCGATATGGGGGGCGATCGGGGGCTCGAAGGCGTAGAGGTTCACCTGCTCGTAGGGTACCCGGTGACTGCCTTGGGCCTGGAGCCGTCGGGCATCCTCGTTACGCAAGCCTGCGGGGGTACGTTCGCACCCGGATGCTACGGGCTTCATGCCGAGCACCGTTGCACCGCTTTGCCGCAGGGCCTCCATCAGCGCAAGCGCGATCTCGGTTTTGCCGCAGTTCGTGTCCGTACCCGTAACAAAGATGCCCCTCATTTCAGGTCGTGTCTTGAACAGATGTGGCTACTCTTTATACCAGTTTTTCATGGTCTCAAGAGGCGGAAATGGATTCCGGGCTGTTTTGGAGTGCGCCGGCAGAGCGGCGCGGTCCCATCGAACCTCGGCGACGGGGATACCGGCGCGTTTGCTGGGAACTTGGGCACCAGACCCCACGCACGCCGCGGCGACGGCGCTTTCCCCTGGCTGCAACACCTTGATCTCGGATGCGTTGCCGAATCCAAAGCGGCGGCAGGCCAGTGTGCCATGGCCAATCCTGCGGTCAGGTCAGGCACCGTAGATTCCGCCGGGGATTTCGGTCAGCTTGCCGCCGCACTCCAAAACGTCCGGTAGCACCTCTCCATGATCGTCAGCAGTCTGGAATCCATAAAGAGCCAAAGAAATTTATACACGCTCACCCTGGCCCAACACCTTCCATGAAGAGGTTAGTTGTCGATTTGGACATGGCGACCGACGGTAGCGGTCAAATGCCGGGGTGAACCGAGCCAGGCAGCTAAGACCTGGGAGATGCAGCCGTTGAAGCATTCGGTCCGTTTCAGTCCGGGCGACGGATGCACCACCGTTCCCCTACAATGAGCGCACCGACCTCGATCCGGGTGAGGGTCCGGGTCCGTCCGCCGCAATCCCACACCGGCACCAGGAGCCATACCGTCTTCACCCTCGGTTACGCCGATCCAATGTGAGCATGCCGATGTCCGTGAAAAATGCTTTGCAGCTCATCGTCCAACTGCGTACTGATGAAGCGCTGAGAAAGCGGCTTGTCTTCCCTGATAGGGCTCCTGAATTGGAAAGTCTGGTCAGACTTGGCGATAAAATCGGTCTTTCCTTTACAGTCGAAGAGCTGCGGACGGCGCACAAACACGATTGGGGGATGCGTTATATGTCATATAGCCGTCCGACCTCTACCCCCGGCTCCTGATCCCGAAAACCAAATGGAGATCCGGGTAATAGAAGCGCTCTTCGAAATCCTGTTTTGGGCACCTTGAAAAATACAGTTTTCGCAAATTCGGGGCTTGAATAATCAATGGGTTAGAGTCGGCTGGGTGGCGAAAATACCTATTTTTCAAGGTACCCTTTTGATAGTGTAATTGTTCAGCTCCCCCTACTCTTTTGCCATCCCTATCGGCATGACGCGGTCGGGGCGGGTAGACTTATCCACTTGAAATTCAGCCACTACCCCTTGGAAACAGAATATACAAGGATGCGGTGAGTGAAACGAGCCGCATCACCGGAATTCAAGCAGCATCATGAAAGTCCTGGTAACCGGCAGTGCCGGCTTCATCGGCTCCGCACTCTCGCTACGACTCCTGGCGCGCGGCGACGAAGTCATCGGAATCGATAACCTCAACGACTACTACGACGTGGGGCTGAAACAGGCCCGGCTCGCGCGCACCCTCGACTCCGACCGCTACCGGGACCTACGCATCGACATCCACGACCGGGCCGCCGTCGGCCAGGCCTTTGCCCGGCACCAGCCCCAACGAGTCGTCAACCTGGCCGCCCAGGCCGGGGTGCGTTACTCCATCGAGAACCCCATGGCCTACGTGGACACCAATCTGACCGGCTTCGCCAACATCCTGGAGGGCTGCCGTCACCAGGGGGTCGAGCACCTGGTATACGCCTCGAGCAGCTCAGTCTACGGCGCCAATACCGACCTGCCCTTTTCGGTCCGTCACACGGTGGGCCATCCGCTGAGCCTGTATGCCGCCAGCAAAAAGGCCAACGAGCTGATGGCCCACACCTACAGCCACCTGTACCGACTGCCCACCACCGGCCTACGCTTCTTCACCGTCTACGGTCCCTGGGGCCGACCGGACATGGCCCTGTTCAAGTTCACCCGCGCCATCCTCGCGGGCGAGCCGATCGCCGTCTTCAACTATGGTCAACACCGCCGGGATTTTACCTATATCGACGACATCGTGGAGGGGGTGATCCGGGTCCTGGACCGAATCCCGGAGCCCGATCCCGCCTGGACCGGGGAGCAGTCGGATGCGGCCACCAGCTCAGCGCCCTATCGACTCTACAATATCGGCAACCAGCAGCCGGTGGAGCTGATGGACTACATCGAGGTGCTCGAACGCTGCCTCGGGATCAGGGCGGAGAAAAGGCTGCTGCCCCTGCAGGCGGGAGATGTGCCCGACACCTACGCGGACGTCGCCGAGCTGGTCCGGGACACGGGCTATCGGCCGGACACCCCCGTCGCGGTCGGCGTGTCCCGTTTCGTCGCCTGGTACCGTTCGTATTACGGGGCTGGGGAAACCGTCCCAACCTACGCCCGCCCGTTGTCCCGCTCCACAGCATGCAGCAAGCGGTCGTAGATCTCCGGAAAGGAGTAGGCGACCCGGTTCCAGGAAGGGATCAGCTTGGCTTCCTGAGGTCCCCTGCTCTGCTCCCAGGCATCCCAGAGAAAGCCGCGGAAATGGCCGACGGCGGATTCTTCCCCGTACAAATCGAAGGCCAGCGTGTTGACGTCCGCGTCGTAGCTGTACTTGCGGACATACTTGAGCGCGGTCTGGTAGTAGCTGTGCAGGATCATATCCACGAAGGCATCGTCCAGCGGCACGCCGTGGGAACGCATGTAGGTAAGATAGAACTTGGCGATGTCCACTACCATGCGGTGCAGGCCGCGCTCGGTGTCCTCGGGGGACAGCTCCTGGTGCTTGTGCTCATAGTTGGGTGCCAGGTCGATCTGGGCGATCTGCCGCGTGGTCAACTGATCATAGACCTGGGACAAAGTCGCCACCTCCAACCCCCAGTCATAGGCCACATTCAGCCTCCGCGCCAGGTCCGCGGTAAAGGAGAACTCCCCGGCCAGGGGATACTTGAAGGCACTGTGGTACTGGAAGAAGTGTTCGAGCTCACCGTGTCCGCGCTGACGCATGATCTTGGCCAGGGTCGCGACGAACGGGGCGACGAAGAGCCGCGTTGCACGTCCCTTCAGTGCGCGCTCGGTGGGCGAGATGCGGGTATAGTAACCCTTGCAGAACTGGAAGTGGTTATTCGGATTGACCACCGGCTCGATGAGTCGCCCCAGGAGCATCCGGTCATAGGTGGCGATGTCGCAATCGTGGAGCGCGATAACGTCGACGTCATCGCGGGCGAACAGATACCCTAAGGCGATCCAAACCGACTGCCCCTTGCCCTGCACCCCGAAGGCGGTCCCCCCCCGCTCCACCAGCTCGCCCAGCAACTTTTGGAGGCGCGGACCCTCGATCCAGACGATCTGAACATCCCGCTGCTCGGTTTCGAGACGCCCGAAGTACTCCTTGGCCTGGTGGAACTGGTACTCCTCCGGGGCGCCGCCCAGGGCGACCACGATGTTATTCAGATAATGCACTTCCCTGATCTGCTCCAGGATGCGGTCGAGCACCCCCGCATTCCCCATCTCGGTGTAGAGCGAGGGCAGCAGCAGGCTGATGTTCTGGTGCAAGGCGTGCTGCTCCAACCGGCGCTCGAGCTCGCCCAAATAGGAAGCCTTCTCGAAGGCCTCGTAGAGACCATGCAGCGTAGTGATCAGGGATTCCTGATGAAAATCGGCCATGACGCTCCTCCGCAAATGGCAGGCTATTATATACCCGTTGCAAAGGCAAGGAAGCGAACCGGGTAGATTGGGCAAAGGGCGTAGGATGTGGTGAGCGCAGTGGCTCCGAGCTTGCGAGTCGGTGCACGCTCTCGCCGCGCGAACCGCATCAATGGATGGCTCGTGCCCAACATCCTTGTTGGGCACACCCAGCGACCAAAGATGCGGTTCGCGATCCGGGTCAGTGCTGTCCTGAGTGTCTGATCCGCGCTCACCGCATCCTACGGGCTGGTCCGGCCGCCCTTCCGGCCTTATAGTTGGCATTCCGCAAACAGAGTGGATCCTCGATCCCTGAGGTATGGCCTTCATGTGATCACTTGTCCCCACCTTATCCCTTCTGCTCATTTGGGCCCCCGCCCTTGCGGCCAAGTGGGATCGGCCTTTCCTCGACGAGACGGGATCGCCGACGCCCAGCAGCGTCGAGGATAAGGATAAAAGTTGGAAGGAAGGAGCCACGAGACTGCCGCCGTGGCCGAAGGACGAAGACCTGGTCGAGTTCAGCGTGGATGATCCCGAGTCGCGGTTTCGCTACTACATCGATGGCAAGCACCTCTCGACCGGCACCGACGGGGCGGTACGCTATACCCTGGTCACGGAGTCCCGAAGCGGTGTTCGCAACCTGTCTTTCGAGGGCCTGCGCTGTACGCCGAGTGGCGTTTTCAAGCTCTATGCATACGGCAACAACGGTCGTTTCGAGGCGATCGACGGCGCTTGGGTCTCCATCCAGGGGCGTCACCACGACAAGGTCCACCGCGATCTGCACGGACATATCCTCTGTATCCCGCGGGGATTCGAGCCGCGCTCCAAGCGGGACATGATTCGTGCCATGCGGACCCGCATCCCGAATAGAACAACCACCGGCTTCCTGCCCGATTAGAGCGCGGCCAAGTCCTGTCGACATCGAGTAGGATGGGCAAAGCAAGCGCCCGGCAGGCCGGATTCCAAGGCCGCGGTCATTCACGGAGGTTCCCAAACCGCGACTCCCTGGTAGGATGCACAGCGCGCCGCGTGCCCATCGCCATTTGATGGGCACGCTTTGCCTTGTTCGTTTCCCGGCAAGGCACCGCGGTTCGGAAGGCCCGGCACGGAGACCTGGGCCCGCGGCTACCCGGATGGACCGGTTCCGCTTTGCCCATCCTACGGGCCACCAGCACGACGTTTCTTAATACTTTGCACATATTCCGTAGGGTGGGCTGTGCCCACCCTACGGGCTTGAGCATGGGAAATTCCGTAAACCGAAGACCCCGCTGTCCATGGATAACCCACTACTGGAATTGGAAGGGCTGCCGCCCTTCTCCCGCATCCGTCCCGAGCAGGTAGAGCCTGCCGTCGATGACTTGCTCGCCGCGTGTCGGGCGCGTGTCGAGGCGCTGACGAGCCGCGCGGACCCACCTACCTGGGAGAGCTTCGTCGAGCCCCTGGCAGAGGCCAATGACAAGCTCGATCGGACCTGGTCGCCGGTGAGTCATCTCAACGCGGTCATGAACAATGACGCACTGCGGACCGCCTATAACGCCTGTCTGCCCAAGCTCAGCGAGTACGGCACCGAGGTCGGTCAGAACCGCGCCTTGTGCGAAGGCTTTCGGACCGTCGCCGGCCAGGAACACCCGGATGTCTCCCGGCGCAAGTTGTTGGAGGACGCCCTACGCGACTTTCACCTCTCCGGTGTGGATCTGGCGGCGGACCAGCAGGCGCGCTACAAGGTGATCAGCCGGGAGCTCGCCGAGCTCACCAGCAAGTACGAGGAGAACCTGCTCGACGCCACCAATGCCTGGAGCAAGCGGATCACGGACCCGTCCGCCCTCGCCGGGTTGCCCGCTTCGGCCCTGGCCCTGGCAAAGCAGACGGCCGATGACAGAGGCGAGGAAGGCTGGGTCCTGACCCTGGATTTGCCGTCTTACCTCCCGGTCATGACCTACGCGGACGCTCGCGGGCTCCGCCGTGAAGTCTATGCGGCCTACTGCACCCGGGCCTCGGACCAGGGACCGCACGCCGGCGAGTGGGACAATACCCGGATCATGGAGCGCATCCTCGCGCTACGTCATGAGTCGGCGGCACTGTTGGGCTTCGGAAGCTACGCCCAACGCTCACTGGCCACCAAGATGGCCCGTTCCACCGAGGAGGTCGTGCGGTTTCTGAATGACCTGGCGGAACGGTCCGTGGCCCAGGCCCGTCGGGAGCTGGAAGAGCTGGCACGGTTCGCGGCGGAAGGGTATGGCTGTGAGCAGCTCGCGCCCTGGGACCTCGCCTATTATGCGGAGAAGCTGCGCCGGCACCGGCATCGCATCACCGCGGAGGAACTGCGCCCCTATTTCCCGCTCCCGCGCGTGCTCGCAGGCATGTTCGCGGTGGTGGAGCGGCTGTTCGACATCCGCGTGCGGGAGGTGAAAGGCATCGAGACCTGGCACCCGGATGTGCGCTTCTTCGAGATCCGGGACGGCGGCGGCGAGCTGCGGGGGCAGTTCTACCTCGACCCCTTTGCCCGCAGCAAGAAGCGTGGGGGCGCCTGGATGGACGTGTGCGTAAACCGCTTCCACACCAGCCGCTGTGACCGGACTCCCGTTGCCTACCTGGTCTGCAACTTCACCCCTCCGGTGGGAGAGCGGCCATCCCTGCTTACCCATGAAGAAGTCGAGACCCTGTTTCACGAGTTTGGCCACGGCCTGCACCACCTGTTGACACAGGTCGATTATCCGGCGGTGGCGGGCATCAACGGCGTGCCCTGGGATGCGGTGGAGCTACCGAGTCAGCTGCTGGAGAACTGGTGCTGGGAGCCCGAGTCCCTGACTCTGATATCGGGTCATGTGGACACCGGAGAACCCATCCCCGAGGCCCTGTACCGGCGCCTGCGGGCGGCAAAAAACTTCCAATCCGCCATGCAGCTGGTGCGCCAGCTCGAGTTCGCCATCTTCGACTTCCGCCTGCACCTGGAGTACAACCCGCGGCGGGGCAGGCGTATCTACGAGCTTCTCGATCAGGTGCGCGATCAGGTCGCGGTGATGAAGCCGCCGGCCTTCAACCGCTTTGCCCACGGCTTCTCCCATATCTTCTCCGGGGGCTATGGGGCGGGGTATTACGGCTATAAGTGGGCGGAGGTCTTGTCCGCGGACGCCTTCTCCCTGTTCGAGGAACGCGGCCTATTCGACCGGGATACCGGGCACGCCTTCCGCACGACCATTCTGGAGCAAGGCGGGTCCCGCGATGCCATGGCGCTCTACGTCGACTTCCGGGGCCGCGAGCCGACCATCGACGCCCTGCTGCGGCACTCGGGTATCAAAACATAAAGCGTAGGATGGACGTAGGATGCTGGTGAGCGCGGTAGGGTCTTACAGGATGGCACCACGAGGAGGCGCGAACCGCATCAATGGGCACCCGAGGCGAATGATTGGGCAACCGAACCGGTTGATGTGATCGAGGCCGGAGGGCGGCACGATGAATGCAATTCGCATTGCTCACCGCATCAATGATGACGTCACATGCCATCGAGCATAGAATCCAAAGATAGTGGAGATCTACGGCACCGGGCCGAGCGGCTGACCATCGAGCTGTGTGATTTGGCGGCGCGACATTTCGACGCCGAGCTCGCAACGCCGAGCGTTCGCTTCGATCTGCGCGGGACGAGTGCCGGACAGATGCGCGTCACGGACGGAGGCGACTGCCTGATCCGCTACAATGCACGCCTGTTGGAGCGTCACCCCCGGACGTTTCTTTCCCAAACGGTTCCTCATGAAACGGCGCACCTGGTGGCCTTTGGCCTGTTCGGACCCCAGGACCCTCCCCACGGACGCGAGTGGCGCGCGATTATGGCGCTCTTCGGCGCATCGCCCGAACGCTGCCACAACTATTGCGTAGACGACTTACAGGTCCGGCACCTGCGCCGGTATGCCTACCGCTGCGCCTGCCGCACCCACCAGCTGACCAGCATCAGGCACAACCGAATCAGATCCGGACAGATCTATCGGTGCAGGCAGTGCGGCCAGCCCCTCGAATGCAGCTCGGTATGAATATCACTTTTATACACGCTCATCCTGGCCGGACTGGCCGGTAACTGCATGGAAATCGTTTTTTGAGTTATGATCGAAAACTCATCCCCCGGTATGCGCATCGCGCGCCCTGTCGCGACCCGATAGTCGGCGCCCGGTTGCCTCGGGGCAAGAACAGACTACCGACCATCCCTGCGGGGTAATGGCGGAGGAGACCGAGATCATGGGAATGGGCGGCATCAGCATCTGGCAGCTGTTGATCATACTGGTGATCGTGCTGCTGCTCTTCGGCACCAAGCGACTGAAGAGTATCGGTTCGGACCTAGGCAACGCGGTCAAGGGTTTTCGCAGTGCCATGACGGAGCATGAACGGGAGGATACCGAGCCGAAGCAGCTCGAAAAGGGGGCCGCCAAGCACGGCACCGAGGGCGACAAGGTCGCCTCTGCCGCGATGGCGGACAAGGAGAAGACCTGAAGCCCCCAGGTCTTGCCGAATCCGTTCCGCACCGCGGGTGCGCCTTGCGGAGACGGACATGTATGGGTTTGATTGACTGCTTATGACGCAGAACGCGCAGCACATTCTCGACGAGCTCTGTGATTTGTGGCCGTTAAGGATTTCTCCCCGCATTTCGATCACGGTCCCCTCTTTTTATCGCGTGCTCTGCGTCCTCAGCGTCTCTGCGGTTTATCTTTCAACACGACCGAAGTAAAAAAACCTGGCTCATGGGGCTAATTGAGTGGTGACAATCGTTCAGACCCCTGGCTTGTTTTTACCGTCCCTGGCACCTGGATTCCGGCAATCCCTGCCGGAATGACGAGGAAGAGTCTCAGCGACTAGGTATGGTGTCACACAGTTAGCCCCATGAGCCAAAGACCTTTGGTTATGTGATAGTGCCGTTCAATACGCCCAGGTATGGATAGGAGCGGACCATGTTCGACATCGGATTCTGGGAGCTTGCGCTTATCGGCCTGGTCCTGCTGCTGGTGGTAGGACCCGAGCGCCTGCCCAAGGTCGCGCGCACCGCGGGGTTATGGGTCGGGCGTGGTCGCCGCATGCTGGGCGCAATGAAAGAAGAGATCGACCGGGAGATCAAGGCGCAGGAGCTTCAGGAGATCCTGGATAAACAGGCCCGGAGCAATCCGCTGGAGACCATTTTGGACGATTCCGGGCCCAAACCACCGGCTGCGAAGGCAACCCCGACCGATGTGACGGCAGCGCGTACCGGCCCCGGTGACGGTAGTGGTTAAATTTAAAAATGATAATGTTGTCGGTGGGTATGTGTAGCGGCTCGCCAACGGTGAGGGCTTGGCTTGCAAATAGATACCCGGTTGGGCTCACGCTCACTGACAATGGAGCACACCTTCGGCTCACGCTACGTGCTACGTGCTACGTCACCGCAGCGTACCGGTCGGCAGCCGACAACGCCCGACCGATTAACTATCATTTAGCGAAATCTGGTTCATATTCGTGATCCGTCCCCCAAGAATCAAGCCATTTATTCACCTCCTCGCCGTCAATCATATCCCCACGATTAGCCGCGTCTATGCCTTCTTGCACCTTCTGCCTATACCACCGATCATACGCAACCAGCCGGCGTATTTCATCCTGCATATAGTCCGACGGTGTACGATGCATTCTTTGGCACATGTCTTGAAAATCCTTGGCTAAATCCTTTTCTACCACAAGGTTAATCGGTACGGTTGATATAGTATTCATCGTAGCTCGCCTTTTTCAGAAACTATCATAGAATATCCTCTTTAACAAGGGCACCTTGAAAAATACAGTTTTCGCAAATTCGGGGCTTGAATAATCAATGGGTTAGAGTCGGCTGGGTGGCGAAAATACCTATTTTTCAAGGTGCCCACAAAGGGAAGCGCTGATTTGTATGGGTGGTTTCCTTATGCCAGAATCGTCCTCGCTTTTCTCCAATTACCTCAGGCAGGTAGTCCCCGATGAACTGCTTTACCACTTCGTGTCTAGGACTTTTTCCAACGGACAATAGCACCAGGGTAAGCCATTGTGTATCGACAGGAACGGAATAAACCGTCGTGGTCAGGCCATTCTCATCCATCATTTGCATTTCTTGCAATTTTCCGAATGGCAATATGTCGCCCATTCTGTCACCGACTTCGTTACAGACGGCCGCTATCGCCGCCAGATTCTCTTCGTACTCGCCGATTCCGGCGACGAGAAGGCCTTGTTCATCGGCAAGCACGGCAGCCTGGCAACCTTCGATATTCCGGGATAACGCTTCTAAAAAGGCCTCCGATGAATCTCCCAACCCACCCGTTACGTCCGGGATATCCGACAAGGATACATCCCGGATCAATTCAGAGGGATAATCTGTCAGGCTACCGGTTTCATGAGGGTGCTCCTTCCTGCGGGAATCCACATGACGCTCATCTTCCAGTCGTTCCATCCGCTTTTCGGCTTCACCAAGACGCTCTTTGTATTTATCCAGCTCCTGCTGTAACGAAACCGCCCGGACACGCGCCAACAAGTATCCGGCACCCAAAAAAAGGAGCGCAACAAACAGGTAGGGCAGCCAGATAAACAGTGAGGTCACATCGAATACCCCCAAACGCGAACCTCCGCTCGCCGATTCCGAGCCCGGTCGGCGGGGGTATTGTCAGGGACTTTCGGTTGAGAGGGCCCGTAGCCCTTCCACCAGATGCGTCTTTCCACAACACCTTTTTCCATCAGAAAAGAGGTCACGGCATGCGCCCGGCGCCGGCTCAGCCGCTCGTTATAATCGCGCGGCCCCGTCTGATCGGTGTGGGCAGCTACTTCAACCGTGCTGTCAGGATATTGAAGGAGTGTTTGTACGGTTATAGTGGACCCCGAATATCGGACCAGTGGCTAAGTTAAAGTTGAAGGCCATCTAAGCAAAGGAGACACGAGGGATGGCAAGCAAGAGAAGAGGGCACGCCCCGGAGTTCAAGGCCAAGGTGGACTTGGAGGCTGCGAAAGGGGAGAAGACGCTGAGCCAACTCACGAACGAATATGGCGTTGCGTCGGTCCAAATCAGCCAGTGGAAGCGTCAGTTGTTGGAAGGGATACCCACGGTTTTTGGACGCCA
>Ga0209367_1008544_pt1 | contig 13994 bp, 6 predicted proteins | sample WorMetLIZISLAND2_FD_187412 | JGI IMG/M metagenome (GOLD analysis project Ga0209367, IMG submission 187412) | Marine gutless worms symbiont microbial communities from Max Planck institute for Marine Microbiology, Germany - Olavius geniculatus... ... | reverse complement strand
AAAATTAACATTTTGAGCACGCATATCTCTGCTTTGGAACTGGGTAGATGTCTATGGAAAATAGCAACTTCTTACGCATCTCTCAATTTCTTCATCCACGACGCCGCCTGTGTAAAAAATAACCAGTAGGGCATCAGCCACAGGAACAAGTTCAGATTTGCAAACGATAAACTTTTTTGTCAAGTTCTCGTTTTAATTAACATGTACAATGCATTGCATATTACTGTGTATCATATCTGCAATGTGTCATGATTTTAGTCTGCCTTTCGCAGTTTTTTTGTAGCTATTGGTATGGTTGTCGTCCGTTTGTCTCTTCGTCTGTAACGGATATATTGTGGCCGAGCTTTAGGTCGTAAGGCAGAACTTTTTGCACGAATAATTAGCCATGTGTGCTGCAAAATTTCAGCGATGTAGTGCAAAAACATTTTCAAAGTCTGAGTTGAATAGACGGCGGGTAGAAAACAAATCTGCGTTTTTCAACGGAAAACTAGCCATATCTCGGAAACGGCGAAAGATACCATCAAGGTTACTGTTAATAAATGTATAAAACATCAGTTTATACACTTGTTAACGGGGCTACAACGATCGGGGAGCTCACGATGTGCATTTTTTTTCGGCTAGAGGCCCTCTGTGACTCTATAATCAACCGTGCCAAATTTTATTTCAATCAGATCAGGGGTTTTGATTCAGTGGGAGGTCGAATTCTTGGCTTTCCCATAAGAAAAAGAAGTCGCCGTTAACACAGGGCTTGAACTACCGTTCAGCCTATGATACCGAAATTGTTTATCTGTCCGCAGGCAATCACCCATCCAACTAGCCTATCGCAGCTTGATAGCGACCTGACTGAGAGTCGGAATCACGATTTTTTGATCGCCACTTTCAGTCGTTAAGCCATCATGAGCCACCTTGTTCAGAAATGGATATGTTGTACAAAATACTACATAACAAGCGGTAGGCTATAGGCTTAATCGGTCCATCCACTAAAAATCAAAGGTCTACAGCAAATGCATAAAAATTATCTGGCTACAGTAAGATGTAGAACGACTTGTTGGCAAACGACATATCCAACTAGTGAAGTTTAGACTATGCGGCTACCTTTATCGTTACCAAGCCGACATGGATGCCCAAGCATGTGGCGAACACTAATCAACTGACGAGTATGGTAAAGCAAGACAAGATGTGGCATCGCGGGTCATCCATGAACGTATAGTGAATCATTTAGTCTTCCGTGATTAGTCAGGGCAACGTGCAGTCAGTCGTGTCTGACGACGTTTAAGCTCCACTATTGCTTGATTCGTCGTAGTCTTGAGGCCCGTAAGACAAGCTGTATAAGTCGTTGTAATGTGCTGTAGGCTTTTAAATTTTACGTGATCTGTACAGTTGTTGCTGCCTTACCCGATGCATAGGCCTATTCCAATGAAGACGCGTACAGACTACAGATTGTCGTAACTGAACTAAACTGAAATCGTTTAGTTTGTGACAAATTGACCAATGGGCAAAAGGCAAGCAGTGATGCATTACAGTAGGCACCGTTTAACGGCGTTCGTGGCCAATGACCAATGAGCTTGCCTTGCGTGCCCATTGGTCAGTTCGTCATAGCCTAAACCGTGTCAGTTCAGTTCAGTTCAGTTACGTCGCTCTGTACGCGCCTTTAAGCTTATCATTATCGCGATAACTTGTCGATCGTTTGCTGCAGAGTTTCAATTTGTTGTGCAGCTTGTTGTAGGCTGTAACACGTTTTTACAACAAATGGACAACTAATCAAAAAACATGGAGTGTGAGCTGTGTAAATAGTTCGTGCTTTTGCTCTGACGCGTTTATCCTGGAACGCATGCCGACGACAACGATGACGATAACATCGATGCGTTGGCCAGTCACTGAATATTAAGACCACCCATTCAGTCACAGAGGCAGGTGCGCCCGTCTGGTCCAGTACTGTAAAGATGCGCTGTACTTTAGAAAGTGTTGATTTTTGACGCGCTACAGCTACGCGCGTATAGCACGATTGTCGTCTGTCCGTCCGTCCGTCTGTCCGTCTGTCTGTTACGGATGTACTGTGGCCAACGTTTAGGTCTTATGGGACAACTTTTTACATAAATAATTGGTCATGGTTTTTAAACTTAGACGTGCAAAATTTCAGTGATCTAGCGCAAAGAGAACATTTGAATGGTTTGGGTTGAATGGAGGGGGTAAGACAAATGTGCGTTTTCAATGGAAAACTGGTTATATCTCGAAAACGGTGAGAGATAAAACCAAGGTGACTATTAATCACTAATAGCAAGTAACATACGTCTTTTCAAATGACAAAAAATTATTAATCTAAATGATTCTAAAAGTCAGTACGCGCTACTGTGGCTAAACGGTGCGAGATAAAGCCAAGATTGCTATTGATCACTAATAGGAAATCGCACACGCCCCTTCAGGTGAAATAAAAATCATCAGTCTTGAATGATTTTAAAGATCAGTATTGCAAGTCTGCAAAAAAGAGCTGTATAGACTCTGTTGCACATCTTTTTCAGCGACAGCTGGGTGTTTTTGTTTTGTGAAGATCGGGGTAGAGTATTTTTTGTATAAATTTTTTGCGTGCGATTTTTTAGAGGCGTGAGATGCATGGAGCAGTTATCAAATTTGTTTTATTTGTCAAGTGGCAGCACTGTTCTCGGCGAAGGTTTCAGAGTGCTGATTTTGAACAAAATTCGTACACTTAATTCCTAATAAATTGCTAAAGAGAGCACCAAATTTTGTTCAAAAATATTATTTTCGAACGGCGTTATTAATTGTTGAATATCGGTAACAAAATATCACCGTTATCAATATGGCGTTACATTAGTAAACCCCACGATTACTATACTTTTTTGTAAATCCAGCAGAACATCCGATTTTAGCAAAATTCTGCATCAACAATGGATAACATATTGGCAGTCAAAATGCTAAATTTCAGTTAAATTTGACAAAACAAACAATAGTTACATTAGTTTTGTGAGATGCCCAAAAAACTTAAGTTTCAGTTTTTTTGTGGATTACGTCAGACACAAAGACCTGAAACTGAAACTGAAGTATTTCGATGTGACCTCACAAAAGCTGCTGTAAATATTATTTGCTTCGGCAGATTTATCTAAAATTTAATACTGTGATTGCAAATAAATAATAGATTCTTGATACAGAATTTGGCCAGAATAGGATGTTTTTGTTAAAGTTACGAAAATGTACAGTAACCGCGGGGTTTACTAATGTGACTCCATATTGGTAACAAAAATATTTTGTTATAGATATTCAACAATTCGTAACTCCGCTCGAAAATAATATTTTTGGACGAAATTTGGTGACCATTTCAGCAATTTACTGGAAATTTGTCACACAAAATTTTATTTAAATGCGTTTAGATTTGACATTTATATCGTACGATGTCTAGGGGGTTACTTTTTTCTGAACACGCAGTATAGTACTGTAGGCTATGTGGTGCGCGTTGTAAGTATGACATCGTCGTTGCTAGACCGCAGCGCGTTGTCGGAAATCTTCAGCTCAGCTCAGTTCAGTTCAGTTCAGTCGCTCGGTACCGTAGACTCATTTAGGCGCACAACGGTCTCATTCGGCATGTTGTCAAGTGATATTTGCATTGGGCAGTCCAATCCAACGAAAATAACTGAATGCTGCATTCGGAAGAGCATATCCGCACGCAGGAAGCCTGAATCCGCCATTTGTCAGTATGGCGCACCTGTTGCTGTATCTGACGTTGTTCCAGACGTCGTTGTCACGGTCACGGTGTGTCCATTGTGGTAGCTTAGCATATCCCCAGTATTACCGGAGAACTTGCCCACCGTGAGCAGGTAGTTTGTTGTTTCGCTGTCTACGATGAACGTTCCATACTCGGCCCAGAACCAGTCTCCTGTATAATGCAGCGGCAACGATATTACTTACTTAGTAGCTATAACTATACTCCTCTAACACTGCACTTAAAACTGCAGTTCAAACTACTTCACAAAACAAGAAGCCCAACTATCGCCAGGAAAAGCCGACCGTACCACCTACGTCCGAAGCCCAGCCTCCGATTTCCTGTCACGGAAAGAAAACGATTTGTCAGAAGTGAGACAGTTCCATGCACGATGTGTTAACGGAACGCTGTCTCGATAGCTACAATGAACGCTAGTATAACAGACATTGCACGTAGTCATTCCGCCAAGCGATATTAATGGCATGGTCATCTCGCCAGGCGATATAAACAGCTACAAAGTAATAAGGTGTTTACACGATCCAGCAAACGTCCAGCAAACTTCCAGCAAATGTATTCAAAATACACGTGCTAATGCTGGACGTTTGCTGGATTGTGTAAACACCAAACAAAGAAAATATGGAACGCAGATTTTGCAAATATTTCTCATGATAAAAACGCCTTGCTCGTGAAGACACGCTACAGCCTATACAGTTTTTGTTGCAGTGCTGACCTTTAAAGTCATTTAAGGTAAATGATTTTCATGTCATTTGAAAGCCAATATGCGACTTCTTATTAGTAATCAATAACAACTTAGGCCTTAAGCCTATCTCGCACCGTTTAGCCGCAATAGCGCGTAACGGCCTTCAAAGTCATCTAACGTCAATGATTTCCATTTAATCTGACAGGGCGTATACCGTTTTCTATTAGTGATTAATAGTAACCTAGGCCGTACTTCTCACCGTTTGCTAGATACGGCCATTTATAGCTTTAAACATTTCATTCAAAATTGCGGCCAAACCGCTGCAGTAACACATGGTTACTATTAACAGTCTATAGGAAGTCGCCACCGCCTTATACCACGGTACCATCGCCGACCCTCTACGACTTACCGTTTACTTACGATACCGCATGATTGGCTTACCATAGTGCGGTATTACCCTTCAAGGTCATCCAAGGTCAATAATTTATATATCACTTGAAAACCAATATGCAATTTCCTATTAGTAATCAATAGCAACCTAGGCCCTATCTTGCATCCTTTTAGCCGCAGTATATCCGTGACAGACGCACAGACGCACAGACGACGGACGGACGACAACTCATGCCAATAGCTCGATCTTTACTAAAGTACGGTCGGTTGATAAGTAAATAACAACTATATTGACTGTACCGGAGTGGAAATTCGACTCGACAGTTGCTTAGCTGGCCAAGACAGAAACACTATAATTGAAAACAAGAAAGCCTAGATGTAGCACGTCTTTCCTATAGCTGTCGCTAGAGAAAACGTGCTACAGACTATACAATTCCGGGCGCGTTCCCCTTTGCGTTAGCAGAGTTTTTTCGTAAAAAGTAGTTATAACAACTTGCTAAGCACTTGAGAGGCACACGTAGTTATAACACGGCCGATGCTCATCATTACCAGCTGCTATGCGACGTCGTATGGGTTCAAAGACAGTGGGGATAAAAAGCGGCAATTTTCCTTTAGGCAGCTACAAATTTCAAGCAGAGAAAATAGTCTGTGAGTGCTTTAAATTTTAATATTCCCCCTACATTTCTCCAAAAATGAAAATTTTCAGCTTTGAACTTTTACGCGCGACAACACGTAATGCTTCGCGCGTCTTAGCCATTGTCTAGGCGTCTGTCTCTCAGTCTGTCCGTTCGGCACACCCTGGCACTGTATCAAAACGGCGACACCTAGAATCACGAAATCTTCACTGAGGGCTGTCCCAAGGACTCTAGTTTTTTTGCGACAGAACTTCGTATGACTTGGTAAAGAAATTCACCTCGAACGAAAAGCGTCAAAGAGGGGTACCTCCTAAAAACGTTATTTTGCCGCCACTGACTCGTTTAGTGTGAAAACAGTTGCAAATAGGTACAAACATGCTGCATATCATAACAAGCACTGGTGACGGGCTTTTTAGATTTATCAACATCGATGACCTTGAATGACCTTCAACCCCAAAATAGGGGTTTTTGCGAATTTTTTTGCGCTTCCGGCCTGCGACACACATTTTCAAAGTGAATTGCATCAAAATGGCGAGAAATAGACCAAGATATGGAATGCATATGGAATTTTCAGCATTAAGCATATTTCAGCAGTCCAAGTCGCGACCTCCTAGGTTCAAGGAGGCCTGCACAGGTGGGCGTCAAAACGGCTATCCCCTAAAAATGGTTATTTTTCTGCCATTGGCTCGTTTAGCGTGAAACCAGTTGCAGATAGACACAGACATACTGCTTATCATAACAAGTACTAGTGACGAGCTTTTTAATAGTGTCAACACGATGACCTTAAACCGCAAAATAAGGGATTTTAGTGTTTTTTGCAATTTTCGGCTGTGGTGCACATTTCAAGAGTGAATTGCGCCGACGTGGCTGGAGATAGTCCTGGACAACCTGCGAGCAGGAACTGAAAAGGCTGTCGCGCGTCTCATAATCTTTGCTTGAATTACTTGTATATAATCCTGTCCCAAAATTTTTAGCAGGCTCAAATTCAGGAAGATTAATGTTCCCTACCTTGTACTCCTTAAGGCGTCACTGCTTATTACCTGTATGTTTTTGCTGGAGCTCCACTCTCAGTGTGTAATTGTCGTTTTTGGTCAGCCGATCGATGTAACTTTTCGTTACCGATCCAGAAGTTGCCGTCTCTGCTGCCCCGTCTTGAACTCGGCCCACGAACGGGCAAACGACGTAGACTCGTCGACTTTCTGCTAAATGAGAATTGGTACACAGCTGGCTAAACATCATCAACCACATCATATTGTCGACATCATCATTTCATCATCAATTTTGTGATCAGTCAATCAACTTTGTATAAAAATGTAGCAGAAACCACGATAAATTAAAGCTGTTTACCACATCTCCTTTATAGCAACACTGTAAAATCAGTGACCAGGTTAATACGACATACATAATAATTATCATATCAAATTGAAAAACAACAATCAAATTCTAAATACCCTTAAGTATAGTGTATCTTCATTTTTCGTAGAGGCCCGTAGTAGAGTAGTACGCCTATAGTAGTGGCAGCAGTAATCCACTTCTGGCATCTCATGATAGCCAACGCCAAACGTCGTTAACGATGGCATGGCTGACAACATAACATAACATAGGGCCTAGATAAAAAAAAGTTAAGTTGATACATGAATGATAAAATCTTGAAGTTTTGATAGAAATTGGAGCTCTACACGGGACAGACGGACGGACAGACAGACGGACAGTCGAGCGAGATGTCTATGCGTCTTATAATAATGGCCGCATAATAAAATATTAGCCACAAATACTCAACTGTTCGTCTGCGTGGCTGATAGCTTCCGAAGCCGCTGAAGATCTATCCTAACGTGTTTGAGATCGCGAGAGAGAACGTCCAGATTCCTGACTGCAGTGAGCTGACACCTGGCGAGCACTGACAGTGACTGAAACACAGACGGACTGTCGACGTCAACGTTGTCAGAGCAGCAACTGTCGACACTCGTCGACTGGCTTTTCACTCCATTCCATGGCTCCATCGTCAGCAACATCAGCAGCATTAGCAGCATTAGCAGCATTACCAGCATCGTCGTTACTGATCCGAATGCTATCGTTTCAATACATTGGCCCCTATACAGCAGCTCAGTGCAGGAAATGCAAGTAAAAGCGGTTGATTGCAACACGCGTCGCCGTCACCCACCGCCACGTGTGTTTTGTAGGCCTGTGTGTCAGTTGCAGCGGCACACCTACAGATCTGCAGCCCAATATACAGTAGCAATTAAAAGCTGTAGGCCTGCATTTCTACCGTATTTTAAACGTTTAGCGTCTGCGCAGTGCTAACGCTTGATTGTAGGCCTACACGTAAAAATTTTATGATATAGGCCTAATGACGTGAATTAAAAAAAATTGGCAGGCTAGCTGACAGTTTTATCTAGCAGATAGACTGAAAAAAACTAAAAACGTTTTAGCGTAAACGGAACTAAAGTGAGAAAAATGTGAATGTAAAACAATACAACCAATCCAGACACAGATTGTTATGGGAGAAACAGAAGTCCGCAATCAGAAAACTAAACAAGTAAGTAACCAAAGTAAATAAATTAGTATCACGCGTACGTAATCTTTTTTTTCCATCACCAGGGGCAGCAATTTGTAATTGCATGTTTTGTTTGAAGGTTTGACTCCATAATTTCTCCTTCTCAGAGACCCCCATCTAACACAATGTGTTGGACCTCACAAATGTTTACTGCCAATAGCGTCTAAATCCGTCAAACGATTTAAGCAGAGTGCATGAATATGACAGACGACAGCCAGACGACAGACCACGGTAGGCCTACAAGAAAATGGGTAGGCCCCCTATTGTCATCGTCTAAACATAGGTCTAGCCTATGGCCATAGGCTAGACTTATGTTTGTCCGTCCGTCTGTCCGTCTGTCTGGTGTAACGTTGATGTAAGTAAGTAAGTAATTAAGTAAATAAGTAAGTAAATGTGAATTTATATAGCGCATAACGCCGAAACAATGGCTACACAAGTTAATTTGGGCTACCAGCAAAATTATCACACGAATAATTAGCTAGGCCCTAATTAAGCAGTCTTCGTTCATTTCATCTCTAACGCGTCAGCAATCTAATGGAGCGGAATTGGCCGAATGGTTAGGCTATAGGTCTCATTGCAATTCGCAACGTCTCTAAAAACTTTTAACCAAAATCGCAATGACACAAGTGGTCGGCATGACACGAGTGCATCGATATGTTTGCCGAAATTAATGCTCATGAATTTACAATTCTCAAGACTGCATGGTCGGTCGAGTGCAAAAGTAAGCCTACTTTTATACAGACGTCGAGATGTAGGCCTAGCTGTAACCTACGTAGACCCGTTTTCTAAGTTTCCTTAGAAAATGTCGGAAAACGCACGAAATGCATTTCATCAGTCAGAGGCTGTATATATGTGGAGAGATCAGTTGGGTGAAAATTAACTTCATTGTCATTGATGCTATTTGGCGTTATCAAATCTGCGGCTTCGCGATCACGCTGTGCCGACAAACATCGTGAATATTCATGACGCGCATAATATAGGCCTAATCACGCCCACCCGGCTTCAGATGCAGGCCATCGGCGGTTTTCGCGCATCTCTGCTGCCGCTTCTGCCTCTGCAGCCCAGAGTCTACCTATCAGTGATGGGTCGTTTTAAACTGTTCCGCACGTCAGTCAACTCAACTCGGGTTTCGGTTACATTGAAATAAACAGTAAGCATAAAAGCTGCTGAAGCATACCGTAGGTTTACTATCTAACCACAATCAAAACCAAAAAAATGACTTTCGAGTTTAATTAATGTATTTCGTTCGTAATTTTTACTAGAATTTAGACTACGTATTTGATGTGTGACCTAGAAATATGCGCTATTTAGTGGTTACTGTATTTTACTATTTGCTTTTTTCAACAGGTAAATGCTGACTAATTTCCAATGATGTGCTGTTGCTGTTGTTTTTCGTTGCATGCTGAAATTGTGAGTAGAGAATTTTACAAGCGTTCTATTTTGTAGAACGTATTGCACTCGGACTCGGACTAACTAGTTTTAACTAAATCACAAGGAACAGCAGAATCGTGGGTTAAAAAAGTAAGCAGGAAAGGAAGTTGCAATTTTTCGACAAACACTGCAAATTTTCGATAGTATTCCGACAGACAGCTGCAAATTTTGGACAGGGTGGTCAACAGTTTTAATTTTGTCCCTAAAAATTTTTTTAGAATGTGCGGTTTTCTGCCCCAAATTTTGCCTTTTTAAACGAAATTTTTTCAAAAAGTAGATTTTTCGACAATTTTCTCACAGCATAAAATTTACGGTGGGGCAATATTGCCCTCCTCGCCCACCGGCCACGACGCCAATGATGAGTTTGGCAACTTTATTGACATCGATGGAACGTGAACAGTGACTCGATATGTCGAAAATATCGATATATCGTTTTCGACATATATCGTATCGTATCGTATCGTCGAAAAAATCGATTTTTCCATATATCGCGACATGTGTCGCGATATTTTAAACCAAACGTTTATATATATTTTTCAATATTCAGTAATTTTGTACAGTGAACATCGAAAAGGCTAACTAATTGTTGACAGAGTTAAGTTACAGACGTATCGAAATTGAAAGCTTGATATCGAGTCATCATTACGGCGTAGCATCACCAATAGGCTACTGGGCGTGATGCGGCTATATGGATTAGACGAGCGGCGAGGCAAGAGAGCCTCCGAGGCTATGAGCCCAGATCTGTGCATTCAGTGAAAGTTTGCCGGCGCTTGGATGGCTGCTGCTGCTGCTGCAGCATCTACAGTGGAGTAGGCCTATAAGCTTACACGTTACAGGCGATCGTGGATTGTTGAAAACAACATTGAGTCGCCCGGTCTTTCGCGTCGAGTAGCGAAGAAACGTGTAGCTCATTTCGATCGAATTGCGAACTTCGCGTGCGTAAGTTTCGCTGAAGTTGCGTTTGCGCACTGATGCTAGTGAATCTGCGTTGGGAAAACTTGGACGTGAGTCCGTGACGTGACGTGGTTGTAGCGTAAATAGAAGCGAAGTGAAGCTATAGTCGGCTGGAGGTGGCCGCTGGCGGGTGTTTATAGTACGTTGAAGATAGAGGAGACCGGCCGGCCGAACGCTGTCTGTCAGCTGCTGTAGCTGCTGCTGGAAGATAACACAAGCGTTGAGCGAAGTTGCTGCCCGAAGCCGACCGTTGTAGATCGGTAGAACTTTGCCACCGGCCTGGTGAACAAGCGAGGGCTCCTACGTTGCTCTCGGGGCTGCGAAACCTATTTTTACTTGTGAAAGGCTTTTTAAGTCTTTAGCTTTTTAGTTCTCAAATACTTTTAAAGGTTTTAGACCGGGATCGACACAAAATTACGAGTTACGACCCAGAAGAACATTTTATACATTATTCTCCCTGCTCCCATAGTTTTGGGTATGAGTGCAGTATTGCGCGTACAATTATTTAAAGCGACAGAAATGAAACAAAAAGAAACAAAACTTAAACTCAACTCAGCGTTTTGTATGAGTAATGCAGAACTCAGAAATTGCAATTTAAATATGAAATTAGGTTCATAGATGTGAATTGCGGTTGAGAATACAGTGCTAATGCAAAAACTAAAACGACTTAAAATTTGACTTTTTGTAGTTTCGTTAAATTTTTAAAAAGTAATAACAAAACGTACGTTTTTCGAATCTGTTTTTCAGCCCTGTGCGGACTGTGCGATGGCTTCGCCTGGATACGTCCGTCAAGCGGATCAGTCGTCGCCGGATGCGTACGACGTTAGACCTCGACTTGAGTCAGAGCAGGAATACTTCACTGAAGTGGCGTTGCAAGAGTCACGCCGCTGGATTGAGGTAATTGTCACTTTCGCACTCACGCGTGAATTAGTGATCGATATCTGCAGGAATAGTGACATTATCCTGGCGATTGCAGTGATCATTGGTGGCGTCATGAGGGATGGAACAGGGGGAAAACTGTTTCCTCTATAAATTTCAGCTTGTCCGAAAATTTTCCTTCAACAAAAATACAAAATTCGACACTGAAAATCCCCATTTTCGGAGAATTTATGGGCAGAAGTACCCGTAATAATCTTCTCGGTCGGAAATATATAGCTGTCTGCAACTTCCTGGTCTCTACTTTTTAAAACCATGAGGTCGCTGGCACTGACACTGCTCGATTGTTTTACCGAGAACAAATACTGCGATCGTTTGTAATTTTCTGCTGTGATTTTCTACTGTGCTTCAGAATTTTTCAAGATTTTTGAGGAGACAGGGAAGATAGGATGGGAAAAGGAAGTTGAGTTGACTGCATGTTTATTGACATAATTTTTGACACTGTAAGTTGTAGCGGCCTCTGGGAGTTAGGATAATGTCTTGGGCCGCGAGTTTAATTAATACCTTCTAGTCTACACGACCGCTGGTACTGGACTTCAGAGCAATTGAATGACTGCTGAACTTGTTTCTGCTATTATAGCATAGTTGACGCCTTGACAGTTGACAGTCATTATTGTGTGATGTAAACAGCTTCGATATAGCTGCAGCCTTGCGGTTAGAAAGTTGATGTTCTGTTAACCTAATCAGTAATCGAAGACTCTTTTCCCGCAGCGTTTACATAAGTTCTGTAGCGTCACAAAAACTTGAATGCTCGAGCCTGTAATGATATTCCATGCACTGCAGGCTGACAGTGCTGCCAGTCAGTTGAAAAGAAGTGAACGCAGTAAAAGCCAAATTCCATTACGCCGACTTTCACCAAAACTTCTCCTCGGGGAAAGTCGTGTACACAAATCATGAAAGTCGGCGGACTTTCATGATTTGTGTCCGCGATAAGTCCGCGACTTTGTCGGGAACTTGTCCCGGACTTTGTCGCAAAGTCGGCGTAATGGAATTTGGGCTTTATTGAGCTCGCAGTGTGGCTGGTTCGTGGGATGTCCGTTGTTGATTCAGTCCGTTCTTGAAGACAGACAGACCGCTTTGCACAAATTGCAAGTTGCACAAATACGAAATTTTTGGGAATGAGCCACTGCGAGTTATCATGCAGAACTGAAGTGATCCAAAATCTTTCTCGATATATTTATTTAGTTTATTTGTAAATCGAATCCATGTAAGGCCCAAATGTGCAAAAATCGTTTTCTGCTCGGCGACGTTGCGATGCTGCGCGCCTTTTCCCAACATTTCCTGCAGCTCTGTATGTATACATGTCTGCATTATGCAAGGATGTGGTCTCAAGATCAAGAACGTCTACTTGAGTTCGGTTTCGAGATCGAAAATTGCGATCTTGGTCTTGAGATTTCGGTCTCGTTCTGGATCTTGGTTTTGCAAGGGTCTTGCAAGGAAGTCGTCTGTATAGCTGGTCTTAGTGTGGTGCACCCCGTTCTAGTTTTACATTTGAAGTTTATCGACTAAACAGCTGAATGATTCTACTTCCGTGCATCAGTTTAGTCTAATGAAGTTAATGTTTACGTCTCGAATTTTTGATGCTCATTCATTTTGGGTCATAGAGATTTTAGTCTCGTTTATATTGCCGTCTGCCATACGTTCTTCTACGCTCTATACTATACAGAGCTCTGCTTAGTGCGTATTTCCTGCAGCACTCTTTTGGACATTGTAATATAATGTGCTGCATGCTGAATAACATAAGCCTATGCATCGGCGAGTCTCGTGTGTAGTCTGGTATATTAGATGTTCTATCAGCGAATGCGCGGCGTGGTTATTTCGTTTACTGAACTGTGTACAAAGCTCACATTGTCCCGGAATACAGACGCAGCAGTGTCAGCGTATAAGTGCATCTTTCCGTCTGTTTACTCTCTGCCGAAACTTGCGGACGTTTAGTTTCAGCCTCTGGCATGTCGAGTATTTTGTGGGCGTTGATACCGCTTATCAGACAGTGACAGAGTCTGAGATATAGGCTTTACTAGGGGCTGCGCGGAAAACTAGCTCGCAGTTGAGGCATTCAATTTGACGTGTATTTATAGGCCCTATACCTTACACCAAGGAGACCTTTAATTCTAGCTATTATCGAGTTGTCCATGCCTTACACTAATGAAGTGCCGCGAACGCAATAGTTCGCATCTCATACGAATTATATAATTAGCATTCGTTACTGTCTTATCGCGCTATACCAGCTGCTGCGCTGCAACCGCTTGGGCAGATCCACGTGTCAGCATGCCATTTTTGGCTCGTTACCTCTCTAAGCGACCCTTATTGTCACGCACCGTGTCTGTACGCTGTATCCGACTCTGTATGCGTGCGACGGACGATGTTGTTCGCAGCTCGGCTGTTGTAGGCCTATATAGCAGCTGCGAACAATGTCGCCTATACCGGCTTGCCACCTCTGTCACTGATAACATCTACACCGTGTCCCAAAAAAACTAAGCAGATTTGTTTTTGTCAGAACTGAGTCAAATTTCCATCGATTTTGATAATTTTTGGCAGAAAGATGGCAAACGATCTAAATATATGCGAGGTGCACTCATTTTCCACCTCACCTAATTTGCGTCATCACCTTACCGTGTTAAACGCAAATGTTCCAAATTGCTACATAACGCCGAATGTTGTTATCTGCAATAAACTTTTAAA
>Ga0209367_1008542_pt1 | contig 13996 bp, 6 predicted proteins | sample WorMetLIZISLAND2_FD_187412 | JGI IMG/M metagenome (GOLD analysis project Ga0209367, IMG submission 187412) | Marine gutless worms symbiont microbial communities from Max Planck institute for Marine Microbiology, Germany - Olavius geniculatus... ... | reverse complement strand
TGCTAAGTTTAAGTATGTGTGTGAAGGTTGATAAATTTGCTTTTATTCTATTTTAAATTTCATTGGCTAGTTTATTTTATTTTATGTGCATGTATATCTTTATTGACTTGAACATTTATCTGTCAGTCTATCTGTATGTCTGCCTGCCTGTCTATTTGTCTGTCATTTCATTTGTACTACCTGAGTGGTGAATAAACGTATATATGGTGATTATGTACTTTATCGCCTGAGTGTGACACCGTACTTCCAGATAGCCTTTGAAGTACAGTGACAGAGTAAGAAAAAATGTCGTAGTTTCCGAGTTGTAGATTGAACTAATAGACAGAACAAGATTAAATACAAGTAACTGTCGTTCGTCTAGTTGTGACAGCGTTAAGAGCGTTAGGTAGATTGTTGAGTTGAGTTCAGTCACGCCGGCCAACTCGGTCTGGCCATCCCTCGGTGGATAGGAGCACTGAGTACATGCGAAAGCTGAAGCGTAGGCCTATACAGGCACACCGCGCGATGCGCCAGCATCGTCCTTGGTTTTGCAATGTAAACTGGTGTCTTGTCTGAGGAATGACGAAACGAAGATTAGTGCCGCTGTATAGGCCTTATGGCTTAAGAAGGACTTTATACTGAGACTGTGGAACATTTGATTTTAAGAGGGTTTTGTCGCCAATGTTTTAATCAGTTACTTGTGTAGTTATGTAAAGTCGAATTTATATCACCACTGACACCATCATCTGATTTATTAAGCTTGTATTCGTTGATGACCCGTGACTTTAAGTTTTTTTCACTGGCTTCGTGACTTACCTGATGCGTATATACTTGAATGTTTGGCGTTTGAGTGCAGACCTTTCGTAGATTTACCTTGCACTATGGACGTCTTTACGCGATCTACAAACATCGTCGTCGTTTATGAACGTAAACACTGCTTTTCAACGCTGTTCTCTTTTGTATACTGGGATGTAATTGTATAACGGCAGGTCTGTGTGGATAGCGCACATCGATCGTCATGAGTCTTCGGATCGTAAATATGCAGGGACTGGCGCTTCGCCGCAATATAAGTCACTTTATGGCAGTCATATATGACGCACTTGCATTATCTATGCTGTAACTGCAATCCGTTTCGCAGAGAACGCTGTATCAATGGGATGGTGTATAGACACCGGCATTAACGACAGAACGTGCATGACGTATCAATAATTCGGTCACGCCTTCGAAACGCTATAGTGTCGTGATTTATTCATTTGTTTTGTCAGTTCACGACACAGCTCAGAGGTAGTAATAGGCTAGTTAGTTGATATTAGTTACGTGGTCATGTTGTGACAAAAATCGTCGATTGCAACTAACTCAAAAATCAGTTGCAGCAGAGAGTCGACCAAATCCGTTATAATCAGTCAGATAAACGTCGGTCACCTGCGACCAAACCTTTTCTGTACAAACAGAAAATCGCGTTTTTCACACAGCAACGACAGCAATGATAGCAATGGTATTTTATCAACGGAAACAGGAAGTTGGAAAATATACTAATTTCCGTTAGCTTGGACTTGTGTGAAAGAAAATTTAGGCGCGGATCTGGACCAGTTTTTTGTTTTCGACAAGTCAGTCAAAATTTGCAGAGAAATTATTATGTATTGAAAAAAATCGATATTTTTTTATTCGGAGAAATTAAGAATTTCGTGACCGTTTTTCGTCGGCCATCTTTACACTTAACAAAAATGTAATGCGGTAAAATGTGGGCACAAGATATACCAAAAAATTTACACCACTTTTTACGAAATATCGGCTTTAATAATGAGCGGTCTGCTTGTTATGTATGTGCGGATGCATATTGATGGACCGAGACTTGTCTGAACAGAAGCTCACATCACAATCGTTCACTGCCTGATTGCGAACGGTCAGTCTCGCTCATTATGTTAGTTTATGAAGGAACGCTTAGTGAGTCCGAAGTTTACAATCTACAAACAATTTCATACTGCGCTATCCATTGTGACGTGTGAATCAGATGCGATGGCGCTGAACCGTCCTGGTTAGGGTAGACTGAAATGAAATGAGTTGATTTGTGTGCGGTGACCAACCGACGCCTGGATGCTATTAGAGCGTTAACCACGAGTCGCAGAAAAACAGAAGATGATCGCAGAGCAAATGCAATCGTCCAGTATGCAGCCGCGACCTAGCAGCGACGGCTGCTGCTGCTGCTGCCTTGAGGCGTTCGTGGTCATCTCGCTAAATTGAGACGTTCGCTCGCTCGCTTGCTCACTCAGTCGGTCGGTCGGTCGGTCAGTCGTCGACCGATTTCTTCACTGTTGGTCGCTGGTCGTTTAGCGCCGAAGCTCTGACTGAGTGATCGGTGTGACGACTCGACGGCATTGTTTACGCTGTGAATGCTTCGTGTGTGGCCTCGTCTCACCCGTGGCACTCGTACTGCGCCACCCAGCAAGCCGAGATGAGAAACCACATTCTTAGTCACGCCGCGGTCTTCGATCAACGCTTCTGTCATTCGTCTAAATTGCTAACGCATTTATCGATGCCGGCCGTCGAACGAATTTCGCCTGCTGCGAGCGTATTGTTTGTTAACGTATCGTGGACATAGGCTTTGATGACGATGCGATCCAATACGATAATATCAACGACATTTTAGAGCTGCAACCGGTTAAAAATTCCTCAATCGATTAATTTCCGAAAATTATTTACGAAATTAATCGATTAATTTCGATTAATTTTTGTAGTCAATCAGAACATTGAAAACTGCAGAATTCAACTACTTATTATTCGCCGTAGAGCAGCACCGGTTAGCGATTTTGCGTCATACCGAATTTCTTAGGTCACTTGTTACAGAATTACGTACGTCGCAGCTTCATTAGTATGGCGAAGGTGATCCGTGTTTTTTTCGGCGCGAACAAGACGCTATCAGCAGAAACGTAGTGATGTTGATGATGATGACGTTGATGTTGCTTCTTCGTGTTCTGCGTCGCGCTGGCTGCCGTCAATGATGTTGTCACGTAATACTTCTATTAGTAACTGCAGCGTGCGTGGTGTTTGCCGCTAACGGTCACAATGGCAATTTGGTTTTTTCATCCGCAGCCGAGAGTCTAGTCCAAGTTAATCCTGACGAGCATTGTGGACACGGGGTGATCGCAGCAGCAGGACAAATTCTAGTGATATGAATTAGCGGTTATAGTTTGCGACGAAGCTGTAGTTGCAATTGCACAGTGGAGTGTGGACTAATTGGCGGCATATACGTGTATATTAACACCGCTTGACTATGCATGTTCGTACATCTGTTCTGTTGTACATCAGTTTTTTCGGCATGTATCAAAACCTATTGACATTTGTTTAAGTTCCAGTAAGAAACGTTGCGCTGGCTAGATTTGAGGTTTAAATGTAACACGAAAGCACAGCTGTCGCCAAGGAAGACGTACTACAGCCCATTCAGTTCATATTAGTGATCAATAGCAACCTTGGCTTCATCCCGCATCTTTTTCGTGATATGGCCAGTTTTTTTGTTGAAAAACGCACATTTTTCCTACCCCCATTTGTTCAACTTTAATATTGAAAATGTTCCCCTTGCACTAAATCGCTGAAATTTTGCGTGCCTAGGTTCTAGGCACATGACTAATTATTTATGTGGAATTTTTCTTCTAAGATTTAACGATTAGCCACAATACATCTGATAGAGACAGATAGACAGGCGACAGTCGTACCACAGACGCCTACAGCATAGCTGTAGCGCTTCAAAAAGTCAAGCTCACAAAATGCCAAAACTTAGCTACGAAATGTTCCACAGGGCCATGGATAAATAGGTATATTACTCGTATATTTACTTTGTGCTTTGTTAAAACTAATCTGTGTTTTAACGACGAATCCAGCAAATATATACAGTTGCGTGTGGCATGGACTAAACCTTATGTGAGTGTAATTACTGTTTCTTGCGAGGAAGGCTAGTTAATAGGTTTTACGTTAGAGGAGTTTTGTCCATCTGTCTGTCTGTATCATGGCTTTTCGATGTTCGTACACTGCAGTAATACTCAGCTAGAGAGTACAGCTGAACACAGAACTTTATTGAGAAGCAGACGGCGATGTGTGGAAAACATGAAACGAGAGATTCCATGTAAGTACCACGCTTTCACTGACCGAGAAACGGCATTACAATGATCACTTATTGCAGCCAGCCGTGTGCATATCATGGTTGGACACCGGCAGACTGGACGGACGTACGGGGGTCGCGGCAGACCGACCCAGCAGTCCGGATATTCAATTCGCGATCCCCGAGGCACTATATCGCTCGTTGGTCCGTTCGTTCTGCGCACGCGCCGCTCGCGGCGTCATTACAGCGTCGCAAATCAGTCGTCAGGCCGTCGGCAACACTTTAAGGCGGAGGCTTGGCGGCGGCGGCAGTGGTCAGTGGCGAGGTCATTGGGTGAGTGCGCCGGCTTGGTCGGTCGGTGCTAAACATAGTTGTAGCGACGACGCGGGACTCATCGGACGGCCACGCTTCCTCGAGCCTTCCAGCCGTTGTCAATACCGATCGATTCGGCGACAAATTCCATCACGGACCCATAATCTGTGTCGCCGTCCGTGCGGCCGGGCGGGCGGACTTGTCGATACGAAGAGTTGGCCGGCGATGTTCTTGTCGTCGTCATCAGTAAGGATGTGCTGGACGGACGGTAGGACAGACGCTAACAACGGCAACGAGCGGCAAGAGTTCGGCACGGATCTAATTTCATCAGAGAGACGACGACGATGACGACTTCGGTCGCTGCCGGCCAGCGTCCGTCCGGCGTGCGTTAAATTGAACGAGCGCTGGAGGCACAATTTACGGATAACATCTGCAGCGCAGCGCTGCTCTCTCGCCCGTGAACGTCACGCAAACATTTTCCACGCAGGAAAAAACAAGAAGCTTAGCTGTCGCAGGAAATATGCGCGATGCGGTCGGTGTACAAGTTAAAGATTGTCGCCCAAAAGCCACAAAAGTTGCTCAAGCGTTACCTTACAAAACGTAAATTTATCTCGAGTGACACCGAAGGTCAGTACCGTTTCGTATAAATTTATATAGTGGGCATACTAAGGATGACAATGCACAAACAAAACTCATCAACGACCAGTGATAAAAGGTGCGAAAGTATCAGTGTTGTCGCTGTAATTACTTTCGCCAAGGAGGTTGTGTGATAACCAGCATTTTTTGTTGGTTTTTAGCAGAATTATATACACAAAAAGTTACAAGCAGATTTGGCTGAAATTTTCATGAAAGTTTAAACTTGGCCTGACCTATATAGGCGATTAGTTCTAGGTGACGATTCGGACCACCAGCATTACCGTTGCCAGATAGGGCAAACTTCTGCTGAGTATAGTGCTGCGAACACAACGAAAAAATGTCATATCTTTGGCACAGGTTTGCGTTTTTCGAGTGCCCTTCTAGTTGACGATGATACTTTAGGACGACATAATAGCAAAATATGAGTATGCGGCAGTAAAAAGCAATGTTTAAACCTTATTTTTAAAGTTTGGTAACCGATATCGGTGTTGCGGATGTGATCGGTAGACTGCTGTGGAGTCGCGGCGTCAAAGCAGACTGCGTCTAAGTGATGGACTGCCGACCAAGACGTGATAATGGCGTGCTTGCTATGCAGACATTAAGAGATTGTTTCTATTAATGACGCTAGTTTATGAGTCAGTCACGCTACACGGCACGCGTCTGTCCTTTGTATCGGCTCGCTGCTCGCTCGTTTGTTGCTGAGAATTTCTTGCGCTGTGTGCGTAGGAATAGAATTGTTTTTGCGCCGGCATGCATGACGGTCGCTGTGATGACGCTGCCGAAGATGCGTCGATGCGTTACGTAACGTCGTTAGCTGGCGGATGTCATTGTTGTGTCGTCACTAGCGCGTGCGTCGTCATCGGCATCCGAGGCCATGTACCGAGCCAAGCCTTTCCCAACCTTAACCGGCCTTGCAGTCTTCTACTCCGGGTTCTGACTCCACAATACCCCACACATGCTCGCAGAACATCTAATCAGCAAACGTACAATGCAAGCTTTAACGATAGCTACAACATCTGCGGCATGAATGACCACAGAACGTCGGCCGGATGCCAACAGTAAACAATTTCTGTGTAGTCGGAAATCCACAAAGAATCCATATTGTCAGAAATCTGATTACTTTCTTCTTCGGCCATGCCCAACCATTTTAGCATTATTTTGGCAAAATCCGTTCACAACTTTTTGCGTTATCTTACATAGAGACGTACAGACTTGGGAACATTTGCTCGTTGTCATAGGTAATAGCAACGAAAAAGTTCACACAGTAAGTTGTAAATAATAAACCGTCCTCTATGCTAGTCGGTCGGTTGTTTGGCTCTGAATCTGTTCGTCCGGAACCCCGGATGCGTGGCGGATGCCAGCGTCTGCGGCGCTGCTTTCTGTCCCTGACGGCCATATCTGCGAGCGTGCCCGAAATTCGTACAGATGTCTGCGGTCGGTGGCCGGGCAGCCAGTGGGTGACTGTGTCGCTGGAGATTGAGCGCCATGCAGTCTCCAGGGCAACACGCAATCGCATGCACTTTGCGTCGTCGTCGTGGGTGGTCGTGCGCGCTGCGCTCTGCGCGACTTAGCGATGACTTTTGATCGGTGGCGTGATGCGGCGTTTCTATGATACGGAGAGACTGACGCAGCATAAATCCAGCAGCGACAACAGCAGCAGCAATGGCGACTCGATCGCAATCCTTGGCTCAACTGATCCGCCACTAAACATTCTGTCAACTGAGCGGCTGCATGTGATCTTGTACGTGCTGTGAGAGACCGTTCTTTCGTAACACTCGGGACGTCGAACCAAGCAACAGCAGCAGCTAAGTGAAAGATGAACTAATTCGTCTCATAAAAAATTATTGCAGCCTACTGAACTGACACGAAAAATTGACTATTACTCGCAGTCATATCCAGCAACTCGATCCGACTTTTAATTATGTTTTGATTGGTTGATTAATGATTACCTCCGCCAAGGAGGTTATTTGATGTTCGTCGTTTATTTATTTGTATTACACAAAAAGTTACAGGCGGATTTGGTCAAATTTTCACAATTTTTTGGCTTAAATTAGGGATGATTTTATTGTGGCGGTGATCCCTATCGGCATCTAGATGGGATTAAAGGATTTTTTTCTATTGCCAGATAGGGCAAACCTCCGTCAAATATAGTGCTGCTACCTGGCGCACACAACTTTTGAAAAATAACATAGCTTTTAATACGTGTGAGTTACACATGCAGTGTGTAGCTACGCGGACGGCCGCATAATCTGTCGGCACTGCAGTGACACATTTTGGGCATTGGCAAAGGTTTGCGTTCTTCGAGTGCCCATTTGGTTGATGGATAACGCGGCATGATGACTTTTGTTTCAACACCTGTCATGCTTGCGTTCTACTACAATTAATGTGCAAATTTTTATTCAAAACTATTTGTTCTAGATACAGACGTAATTACTGCCCGCGGAAGTGACGGCAGTATTTTATTCAGTGGTCGCTAAGTTTTTTCTCCGTTAACACAATAACTCATTAACCGCTACACTTAGCTTAATAATTTTTTTGCGCAAAGAAGTGCCTTAGCAACACCCAGAATCCTATTGAATATCAAGGTCACAGTTCAGATGTCAAGGTATTTTTGAATTTTTGTGTTTTGCGCTCATGATACAAACAGTACTTAGCATTGAATGTCTTCTTCGGTATTGTTAAAAGCTTGCTGTTTATTTACAACGGCTAAATCAATAACGAAGTGACATTAGAATCGTTCTGTCGTGTGAAGGCGGCATTAATATTATGTGATTGCTGCTATGCTAATCTTTTCTGGTCTTGGGACCTGCACCAGCACGAGTTGTTATAATGACGTTTATGCACCAACGAATACACGCAACTGCACATAGGACGACGAACGACAGACATTTGGAACGACACGACTTGGTCTGTCTTGCTGCTGCTCGTAATGACATTCCAATCACATTAGATACCGCATACTTTATTTAGAGGATCTTGTTACATTACGTGATCGTGTCTCCAAGGCAGCAGATGTTGTTGTAAATACGTATTACGTTTGTGTGTGCGTGTAGCGCATTCGTCAGTCCGTTGTTACCAGGCCTACGTCTGGAATTAACTACTTTCTTTACCGCACACCGGCGTTATGTATGCAGCTATCGGGAGATTAAAAGTAAAGGAAAATATGGCGGCATCCAATGGGTGGAAATAAAATTAAGCGAAACGTGAAAAAGTTCCAGGAAAGAACCTGCAGTCGCAATTTTAAGCGACGGAAGATGAAAGATCGCAAAAAAGTTAGTGTAAAAATTAAACGAATGACATCTGGGGTTAAAACTGAACGACCAGAATTGCAGAGAGGATTAGAAATGCAAGACCACAAAATGCGAAACATTAAAGAAATAATTAATTACGTTAGAACATGTTATAATGCTTTTAAAATCCAAATTTAATATTAGTACTTGATACACTGGCTATCATAGCAGAGCAACGAAGCTTCGATCAGCAAATAGGCAAAAACGGCTGTTTGATTCTGTCAGTGTCGTTGCTGTAGCAGTAAATTAATTATGCGGCCATCCTAGTAGTCCGCAATACGGCTCTTGCCTATCTGTCTGTCCGTCCCGTACAAACTTCTGACTCGAAAATAAAAAGTATAGACTAGAAAGCGCTCGTGAGAGTGCATATCTCCGCCAAGTGAAGTAATTTAAACATTACGACGATTACTGCAGCTGCTGCTACTACTACTAATGCTACGCCTACACTACACCTACGACTACTAGGCCTACTACGCCTACAGTTACTACTACATTTACAACTACAGCTAAAGATAATGGAGTCACGACCTTAACTTTTCGTGGTCACGTGACGTCATCGGTCACATGACCATTCGACTCGCGGTGGTCGACTTCCTATGGGTGGTCCAAGAGATATGGCGTCTCAATGTACATGTACACACAAACACAAAAACGACGGACACACACACGGAACGACGGACAGAACGACTAATCGCTTAATCTCCTCCAATGTTCACTACGTTCACTTGGCGTAAAAAAACCGAAACTGATGTGAACGTTTGCCCGGGGCAAGAGTAACTTGTGTGTCAATTTTCAGTTCACACAGTTCAAAGTCAGAGTTATTGTCAGAGTTGTGCATAGCGGTGTGTAGGTAAGCGGACGGCCGCATAATGCGTCCGCACTCGAGTGACACATTTACCCGATTAAATAGGCTTACGTTACTGACGCAAAATACGCAATGTTTATCGGGACGAGACTACAGCTAAAAATAGAAAAATTCGACCTTGCCGAAGAGGGTAAGAGTCAACCGTGTAACGGTTGATGTAACGAACGCTCGTTTTTTGAGTATGCTACGTTAGTCACTCTAACCGGATTCAAGGACTTGTGAGTCGCAACTCTCCGGGGGCGTCTGAGCTTTCTGCATGTATTTAAGAAGAGGCCCACGCAAGATGTGCATCAGCTTTGCACAGACGAGAGAATGAAACGTGACAGAACTTATTACAGCAGCCATCGTTGCCACAACCACAGCGACTACATGATTTCTACTTGTGATCATTGTTTTGATAGCACTTCATTGCAAATTTACTTACAGCCAGACGAATAGACGAGATCGTAAATATTACGGAATATTCGTAAGAAGACATTACGCAAAACTAAACTAAGAACATAACGCCAATTAAGTGGCATTAAAAGCGAAATGCGGCACTCAGTAGAGTGGGTGATAAATCTAGCCAAATTCATAATAAAGCAGAAAATAACATAGTGTGCACAGTCACAGCAAATTAAGATCACAGTGAATTTAGATGAAGCCTGAATGATGCGGGATCGAGTTTATCAGCTTTGGGTACGAGTTTATCTAAGTTGTACTACATCGTTCGTAACAGTGTTCTCGGCACTGCACAAAAACTATGTGCTCATGTAAAGGTTGTTATTCATTTAATTCCGTTTTTTGTATTTTTATTTTAAAACTCAACAACTTTGTATTTATTTATTATCGTAAATTACTGGCAAAAGATCTACTCAGCAGCGTCAAAATTTAATCAGAAATGTTAATTCACCGTTTTGTTACTAGAACAGTATCATTCTAACAGAATTAATGCAACAAACTAAGTATCTGTTCATAATAGAAGTATGTTGCTGTGCAAAAACATTTACACCACGTATAATTGATAGTCTTTTAAAAGTCGCCAAAATATGTAGTTCTTATTCTCGTAGAATTATTTTCATTTCGTTTCCCATTTTCATTAAAACTCGTATGCCTACTGCCATTCCTTCAGGAACCGCTCCATTTGTTCTCATTCCCTAAGCCTATGCATGCATCACTTAGCTACCAAGCGAATTTGACAGCCATTCGAGAAGCCAGCAGCCGCGTGATCTCGTGGTCGTGATGGTCTCACGGAAGAAACTCTTTCGTTTAGCCGACTTGTAATTGCTCTATTACCGCGGTTCGACCAAGCGCGAACAGTGCGTGACGCTTTAGCGTTCACATGCCCTGATGAAGTACCTGTGTCTGCTTACTGATCCGCTACTAATATTCGGCGGTATATAGAAAATTGTCCGACTGTTAATAATTGTGCCACAATGGGCGACTTTACTTTTTGACTTAGACTTTTGCTGAGACGTTCGCTTAGTCTAAACTTCGGTCTAAGTACCTACTTAAATCAAAAAGTGAAGTGATTTCGCTGAGCGAAAACATGGCGACTAACACGGATAGTTTAGTAAATTAAAACAGTCTGGTACCAAAAATAAACGCCGTAATGGTAGTGTGACATTAGTGTTACTCTCTTTGAAGTCGTCGGTTGACGTTAGTGTTACCGGGGGTGGCGGGGGGTAGTGCGGCGACCGCCCATGCGGAGACTGTGGGCGGAGCTTGGGTGCACGACAACGTCGCCGTCGTCGACTCAGACAGTCGGCGACTTAACTCCAAAGCTTGAGAGAAGTCAACTCTCAACTCTATATAGACAGAATACCGCACCGACGTGTGTACTCAGTCTAGTCTCATTGCAAAAGTGGGAAAAATAGGAAATTTAGCCCTGCTACTTTAATAAGTTTCAAAAAGTGTGTCTTGTAAAGAACGAATTCTTCTGTAGAAGCTGAAACATGTAGGCATATTCACGTACATGCAATACAATACAATACAATAGGATACAGAATTTGTGCCTCAGGCAAGGTAACACTAATGTCGCATAATCGTGTCGTCTGTCTGTCATCTGTCTGTAACGCATGTATTGTGGCTAAACCATACGTCGTAGGGGGTCGGCGATGGTACCGTTGGATAGGACGATGACTATAGGCTGTCAGTAATAACTATGTTTTAATCTTCTACGGTTTGGTCGCAATTTTGAATGCAAAGTTTATGCTTGCAGCTGTCACCCACGTGCGCTAAGTTACCGTATCGCATCCTAGCGTTCGTTGTAGCGTTTAATATAGCGTCACTATAGCATGTGATTGACTGTATTCACTCTGAAAAATCGCTGTCTTTCCGCGACCGAAAATCGACAGTTAGCTAACTTGGCCTTCGGATATAGGCAGAGCGGTCGGTTCACGCCAGCGATAGCTGGGTTTTTAAAATTTTATTTGACGTTGTAGAAATGGGCGTGCCGACCTTGAGCAATTTTTTTGACTCAAACCATTCTTGATTTTTGCGCTTAATGTTTAGTAACATCGTTTATGCATTTGTTGTCGGTAACTTCGAGGTGAAAAACAATTCTCAAATCGCAGAGCTGATCCGCAGACTCAGTCGTTCTAAGCAGACTACAAAGCGTGCGATGCAGTCGGGCGGCGTCATTATAATGGATGTCGTTGATTGCGTCAGAGTAACGAGGATGTGCCAGCCAGTCTCAATGACCGTTGCTTGCCGTGCACTTTCGCGGCGTTCGCCATTGGCAGTAACTGCTGTAGAGCCCTACTAACCATCACGGTCCGCTGTGCAATAAGCTTACTCAATATCGACCGAATCAGAAATTTGGCCGGACAGCTAATTTGTCGGCGGACATCACACATAACGTGCCTGCGTCGATACGTTGCTCGTTTAATGAGAGTAATCGAATGCACAAATAGGCAATGACGGCCATCTTTCACGTCTAAGCCCGCGATATCAGTCAATTATTTAGTATTGTTGAAATGCCTTGTAACAAAGCTTTCGACTTGTATATAATAGATATGCCTAAAGTATATTTTTGTGTTTTTCGCCGCGCTTGTTTCTACTGTGTTAATTACTGGTTATCGGTGTCGTTCGCTGTTTGCGTTTCTGTCGCAGGAGCTCATCGAATACGTCTTTCTCGTTATCTTCACGCTAGAAGCCATAATGAAAGTCGTCGCCTACGGCTTCGTTCTGCATCCCGGTTCCTATCTACGCAACGGATGGAATATATTGGACTTTTTTATCGTCTCCGTAGGGTATGTGATGCGTTCGTTACTAGTTTTGCTGAATTTTAATGCCTAACCAGCATTTACGGATATTTGATTATAGTAAGTTTCAACAGTAATTTAAAATATTTCATTTATAAAACATTTGGCAACAATATATTCCGTGGCATACTGTAAAATTTACAGCTAACAATATACGATTAATTTAAAACTTTGCTACATTTTGGCATTTTAAAATGCATCTGTGTTTTATAATTTTTATTTACTATTGTGGCATATTTTATATGTTGATTGTTCTTTTTACTCCTCGCGCGCTACGTTTGTAACGTAGCGAAGAGGAGTATATGAGGTCAGTGTAATATTGAAGACCGACCGACCGACGACCGACGACCGACGGCCGACCTCTGTTCCTGGAAGAGACTTCCTGGAAGAACTTCAAACGGCCATTACACCTCACACGATACTGTGAGTGTTGTAAGGACGACCTTCAAAGTCTATGGGAAAAGGCAAACTTTGACCCTCAGCCAACCAAAAACCCCTGAACCGATCGTCACCAAATTTAAACGGCGTGATAACGTTGTAAACGCCTACCACGAAAAAAATTTTGGGCTCAATCCGCCCAAAGGTTTTTGCTCCCAATATAGGTGAAATATACACCCCTCCTGTTCGAAATTTACTAAACTTTTTTGGTCCTTGAACTCGCCTACAGGCAAATCCTTTAGACCGATTTTTACGCTTAATATGTCAAATGACGCGGTTCTGCGCAAGAAAGTGCCTTTTTATTGTTATAAAATAATGAATTTTATTTTTCACTTATTTATTCGACAAATTCAAAAAAAATACAGTGGCGCCTATTGGAAAAATTAAAAAATTCTTTAAACTGTTATAACTTTCGTTGTGTGCAAGATAGAGTCGTAATTTTTGGTTTTAGGATATGATTTTCGGGGTCGGCCTAATTAACGGTGACATTTATATTTACTCCCGGTTGACCCCGTTGCCATGGAAACAAAATTTGAGACAAAATTGGCTATAACTCGCCTTGCGTAAGAGATTTTTGCGAGATTTTTGCGCCTATAGGGGGGTTGGAAATGTGCCATCGAATGCTGCCAATTGCATTTTTTTCCGACCGACCCCCGTTGCCATGGCAACAAAATTTGGGACAAAATTGGCTATAGCTTGGCTTGTGTAAGAGATTTCTGCAAGATTTTTGCGCCTATAGGTGGATTATGGGGATGAGTCATCGAATGCTGCCAATCGCATTTTTCCCCGACCGACTCCTGTTACCATGACAACGAAATTCGGGACAAAATTGGCTACAACTCGGCTTGTGTAAGAGATATCTGCGAGGTTTTTTGCATCTGTGGGAGAGTTTTCGGAAATGAGCCATCAACTGCTGCTAACTGAATTTTACCCCTACCGACCCTTGTTGCCATAGCAACAAAATTTAACACAAAATGGGCTATACCTCGGCTTGTACAACAAATATCACCAAGATCCTTGCATCTGCCGGAGGTGCGAGTTGAGGGTTTGTCAATTAGATTACGGCAGTCGAAATCTACCACAGTCAACCTTGATTTCCAGGTATAATGTCAGAAGAACTTTGCTGACTGCGTAATAG
>Ga0209367_1008540_pt1 | contig 14003 bp, 6 predicted proteins | sample WorMetLIZISLAND2_FD_187412 | JGI IMG/M metagenome (GOLD analysis project Ga0209367, IMG submission 187412) | Marine gutless worms symbiont microbial communities from Max Planck institute for Marine Microbiology, Germany - Olavius geniculatus... ... | reverse complement strand
ATACTGTTTTCCTACTGGTGATCAGTTACAAAGATATTGCGCTTCAGATATTTCTTACAGTAACCAAGCCACTTATAACGGTTACTTACTACCTAATAGCATGACCACACGCGTTATTATTTATTTCCTTCACCCTCAAAACCCCTTGGTAGGTGCAAGAATCTCGGAGATATCTCGTACATATGTCGAGTTATAGCCCATTTTGTCCCAAATTTCGTTCCAATTGCAACGAGGGTCAGTCGGGGTAAAATGCGATTGGCAGCATTCGCTGGCCCATCCCCGAAAATCCCCATATAGACACAAAAATCTCGCAGATATCTCTTACACAGACCGAGTTATAGCAAATTTTTCCTACATTTCGTTGCCATGGCAACGGGGGTCAGTCGTGGAAAAATGCAATTGACAGCATTCGATGGCCCATCCCCGAAAACTCCCCTATAGGCGCAAAAATCTCGCAAAAATCTCCTACGCAAGCCGAGTTATAGCCCATTTTGTCCCAAATTTCGTTGCTATGGCAACCAGAGAGGGTCCGGGGTAAAATTAAATGACGCCGTTAGATTTGCCATCCCCGAAAACCATACCATAGAACCAAAAATTACGACTCTATCTTATACACAGCCAAAGTTATGACCGTTTAAAGAATTGCTTAATTTTCCCCATAGGCGCCATTGTAATTTTTTCGATTTTTGCGAATAAATACGTTAAATATTAATTTCAAATTTTTTAACCCCCAAAAAACACATCCTTGCGCGAGACCGCGTCGTTTGAGCTATTGCGCGCAAAAATCCGCCGAAGGGTCTGACCTGTAGGTGAGTTTCTGAAAAAAAGGTATATATAAAGCTACAAAAATTTTTGCGTATATTTCACCTATTTGCCGAGAAGCCCCCTTGGGCAGATTTATATGAAATTTTGCATGACGGGTTCCCTCACCGACGCAATCAACCCTGCCAAATTTTATCTTAATCGGGTCAGGGGTTTTGATTCTGTGGGGGTCGAATTTTTGGCTTTCCTATAAGAAAGAGAAGTCGCCGTTAACACAGGGCTTGAATTACCGTTCAGCCTGTGATAGCTAGCTTACCTGCTTCGCCAGCGTTAATAACGCTACGGCACTATGGCGCTCTTAAATCTTCTATTATCATCGTTATTATTAATGTAAAATCCGTAGAATGTCCGAAATTGGTGCAACGTTTCCCAAAGCTGCTACAATGTTCAGTTTGTCAGAAGTGTTGAAATCATTAAACGTCAAAGATTATGCAAATTATCAACTGACTAGTATCCTGCAGTCGCTCGCTAAGCATGCGCAAGCACCAAACTACAAACATTTAATGCTGGAAATTCGATTACTGACTGGCATTATTTGTTTGACGATTATGTTAAGAAATTCCGGCTACACTACACAGACGACCGCATATTATGTCAGCACTAGTGCCGACGTAGGATATTTTCGTTACGAACACATTTCAATCGTTCATGCATTTAAGGCTATTGCGTTTAATTGTTTAATGCAATATAAGATCACGAAATATGAACGATAAACTAGCATAAAATTTGTACCTTGGTATTCGTGTACAATGCGTACCTTTCCGTAGATGAATTAGTGTTGGAATTGTTTTGAGTCAAATCTGCCGATCACTTTCTATGGCGGCAAAGAAGTCTACAGAATAAAGCTCGAAGCGATGTCGACCTATTGCCAGAGACTGGCTCCTATTTACAATAGGCCTACATAGCAGCCATCTGTGTTGTGGCAGGGGCAAAGGAGAGTTAAGCTTTTCGGAAAATTGTCGTCCGAAAATACAACTACCTTCACAACATTTGGGCCTAAAAATCCCCCATTTAAAATGGGGGCAGAATTTAGGCACCCACACTCTTTTGACGAAAATTTGTAGCTGTTTGTCAGAAACTTGCAATTTTTGACCCCTCTACGTTTTTTTAACGCACGGCTGATAGAAGCCATTAAGCGTGATTTTCATCCAACGCAACGTACGCAACGCAGTAAACGCAACTGACGTAACGACCGCTTCCTTCCATCCTTGCGTTTTTGGCCGTTGCGTCAGCTGCGTTCGTTGCGTACGTTGCGCATTTTGCGTTAGGTTAAAATCACGGTTTAGTCGGACTGTCAAGAGATGACGCTGTGAACAGTGTAAGCTTATGGTGCAAGCTGTTCTTCAATACGCAATGCGCGATGCGCTACGGATATATCCCCGCTTTGCAAGATTACCGCACATGAGAGATCTTGAGGTGGGTGCAGAGCGACAAAAATTGAAATACAAGAAGCCCTGCTGTCGCTAGGATACCCGACCGTACTAGTTGTCTTTGTTGTCAGTAACCTTCAAGGTCATCCAAGGTCGATGATTTTCATTTTAACTGAAAGGGTGTAGGCCTATGCCACTTCCTGTTAGTGATTAATAGTAACCTTGGCCGTATCTCTCACCGTTTTCGAGATATGGCCAGTTTTCCGTTGAAAAACGCACATTTTTCTACCCCTTTCCATTCAATCCCTAATTTGAAAATGTTCCAGTGCACTAAATGACTGAAATTTTGCATGTCCGAGTTTAACACACATGGCTAAATTACTCGTGCAAAAAGTATTTTCTTACGACCTAAAGCTTAGCCACAATACATCCGTTACAGACGGACGGACGACAACATGCCAATAGCTCCACCATTAGCTAAGTACGGTCGGATAAAAATGAAAACCGGGCTCTCCGGTTTTCATTTCATTTTATTTTTGTCGCTCTCTACGCACGTTTATTTTGATTGTGTGACGCGTTGTGAAATTTACTTTGCTTAATATTATTAGAAGTTAGAGCACAGAACACGCTAAGGCCTAACACACCAGTTCCCAGTAATATACGTTTAGCCTACACAGGCAACTGTAATCAACTTAGTTTAATCAAGTTCAAAACTACAAAACTATAACGGTAAGTCTGCTTACGTTACGTTATATTACATATTAACGAAGAAAACTCTAAAATACCGATATGCAGTTTTAGTTTGGTACATTTCGTATTGGAAATTTGCATCCGTCTGGTAGTTGACGTGCATGGAACTGTGTCACCTATGACAAATCGCTTTCTCTTTGTGACTGAAAGTCGGACGCTAGGCTTTGGACAAAGGCAGTACAGTCGGGTTTTCCTAGCGATAGCTGGGCTCCTTGTTTTTTCAAGCTATTTTTCGTTCGAATCTATAACGTGCCACGCAGAACTGATCAAGTGCATATGCATAGGCCTACGTCAGTGTCATTTCAAGTCACCGAGCCCTTCAGACAAAACGCATCACAGCCAGAAATAAGTCATCCAGTGTCATAAATGAAAAAAGCATTTAATTTATTTTTGAAGGAAAAAAGGCTACTAAGCTAATACAGAAACAAAGTTATATACAGTGCTAAAAGTTTGTATTTTTAATAAAAGTATACGGTTTCGAGATTCGACAGTTTGGAGAAGTTCTTTGTGTGTACCAACTACGAATTCTAAGGTGCGGTCAAAAACTTTTAGCCTAGACATATTAGACTACAATATTTTTTTCAGCGCTAGTGTAGTCATTTATACCGCCTCACCCCGAAAGGCTGGAAAATATTCCCTAAATTTATGACAAAGCATTTGTTTATGCGACTGACAACAACGCACTACTCTCTGCCGGAGTGATTATTATGCCTGTCCGAGTCGGTCGAGTGCATCAGCCAAGCAACGAGCTAACGAGGCCAATAATTTGTTTCTCGGAGACCGGACACGCCATAGCTAAGCCCTCTGTGCTTGTTCCCATAAGATGAAGCATCTATGATGTGCAGCAGCAGAAGCCAGCAGCAGCGTCATCAGCTTTTTCATCATCTATAGCAAGCGGGGTCGGGAATATTTTAGGCAAGGAAATACTGTTAGCTAAAAAATACTCAAACAGCATATGGCATCGTAGTAAGGAGAAATAATTATGTCCAGACTAAATTTTAAACTGTAGGAGAATTGTTTGAAAACCTTCTTCTTGTCGGAAAATTAAAATTCAAAAATGCAAATTTTGGCGAAAAACGCATATTTTGAAAAAAAAAATTATTGACAAAAATGATATTATTAACATTTTCAACATTAATAATTTCCTTTGTCGAATACTTGGAAATATGCCGGAAATTTGCAGTCGGCCTATCTGTCAGAAAAGTGCAACTCTCTGCCTTCCCTCTACTTTTACATTTTAGGCGAAGTCGTTATAGCGCAAACGATTTTGCCTATAGCTAACATTTCTCCGCACAGTTGTCTGTTGTCCGTCGTCTATCACATTTGTGCATCCTGCTAAAACCGATCCTTATATTTACATTCCATTTCGCACGTGCACTTGCAGAGTTTAATGTCATGTTGGATAAGGGGTTTTGACCCTCGGGGAAAGAGGAGATTTTCGAGTAAAACTCAGCAGACAGAACTTGCTATTGCCTTACAATTCACCAGTGGGCAGCACCGAACAGCAGTTTCGCTTTTGGGGGATCAAACTTACTTCGGTCACTTGCTTTGTACTTTTTTTTACAGCTATCGAGACTGGAACTAACTAAATACTGACTGACAATATCCCACTATCAGCCTCGCTGAACGAAGCATATCGATCATCGGCCGTAGAGTCTTGAGTGTGAGACAGTGTCGGGCGGACGGGTTTGAGCCATGCATTCAGGTCTCCCGGGTGTCATATCTGATTATTACGTCGACCGTCACCCCGGCTTGCCCAGCATCTTTAATTTATCTTGCCCGCCCGGCTTGTCCCTGGCGACCTCACACGTTGTATGATGGAGGACCACCGACTTTGAACAGTCGTGTGTGCAGAACATTGATCCGATTCACAGAAAAACTTCAGATGATCTTAGGACAGTTTTCACACTTGCGGTCATGAACTAATCCACAGAATACTTGCAACATATCTTAAGACATGTCTTAAGACACAATCTTGCAATTTTGTGACAAATCGTGCGGTTGTGTAAAACAAGTTATGTGAATTCACTTAAAGCATATCGAACGATGTTCTTAAAAGATCTTAACGTTGATGATGGTTTTACAACAAACCTCAAAATGAATCCTATGATGTTGTCTGTGACTTCTAGGGACCGATTCGCTAAAAAAACTTCAGATAATTTTAAAGACAATTTTCACATCTAATGCATGTCATCTTAAGACAATCATTTGTTTCACAAAACACTTATAATATATCTTAAGACAAGGCATGTTTTAAGATACAATATAGCAATTTTTGACAAATTTTACGATCATTCAATATAAAGATTTTCAAATGTATGACAAAAAGACAGAACTAAAAATTAAAAGCATAACTTTTTTCCGTCGGTAGAGAAAATAATCAGTCATTTATTTCTCAACCGCCGAAACTCGAAAACATTAGCGATGCGGACAAAAATACATGTTTGAAAGCATAACTGATGGGTACAAGTTGAAGTAACTGCTGTTTTTGTGATAATAATTGAAATAATTTTTTAAAAATTTTTCTACAACCGTTTATGTTTTTCTTATCACGTTTTCTTCATTTTTACTGTATAACTTTACTTTAGTTTATGATTTTTATTTCTGTCGTTTTAACTGAAATCTAAAATGCACGATGCATGAATGTATGCAGTTGAAATAGGACGCACGTTGCATCCTCCATGAGTGATTATGAAAGTTGAACCGAAAAAAGAGTGTTTGAAATCTGAGACGCATCTCTTTAGCTATTGACGGTCAGGTTCTATCATGTTCCAGCCATTGCAACCATAATTACCAACGGCAGTGCATTTCTGTGTGAAAGCTTGATAAAGCTTATTGTCTGACAGGCCATTTATGGACGCAATCATCTTACCCTCTGTGAAGATAATAAAACAAACGGAAAAGAATCTAAAAATACACAAGAAGAAGAAGAAATTCGAGACGTCCACATATTAGAGCTTATAATGCAAATGTTTATAACGTAGCTGCAGTATCAAATTGACGTTTTTGTGACTTTAATGAGTTTTTCTCAAGTGATATCAAATGCAACAATAACTAGACTCATCTTAAATGCAACCCTTATACTTTCATATAACCGTCAACTGTGTAATTCACGTCTTTATTAGATTTTTTCGCATAGGAGTTGCATGTTTTGGTGCACGTTGGTTTAGTGTTAAGGCCCTACAAGAGCAAAGTGAAAGCAAAGAAGCGACAGAAAACGAACACAAAGTCCGAGTCTTATCTTGCCGGCGGCGGAAAAGATGCTATTGATTTTTGCACACCACGGCGACGGGAAAAACGGGAGAGAGAAGAGGTAAATGGGGTGAGCTTGGGGAGACAGACACGGCTGGCTGATGGGTGGAAGTCAAGTTGGGGGACTAGAGGCATTGATTTTATCGCGCTTGGATGGCTTTATCCGCGCTCTCTGATCCGGGAGCGCATTTTCTGCTTCTGATGAGCAACGACTAACGACCGAATGCAGCGCTGATAAAATGTAACAACTTCATCCTCCCGCGGACTGAAAGGGATGAACGCGCCCGGGCGATTTTCCGCCCAGCTGGACACGTGCTGCAGCTTATCAGAAGACTCATGCTGTACAATATAGCAGTCATTTACATGTACTATCATCTGCGCATGCAAAGTAAAACAGATTTTACACAAAAGCATTGCTGAAAGAACGCTGTTTGATTATCGGCGATCTAACTTTCAACTGTTTCAATTAGCTCTTTTGTAGTTTTATAATGATTTTATTTTACATGTACCTAAGGGCCCAGTATAAAATGTGTTTTGAATGATGGACTGATTAGTTGATTGATTAATTAATTGAATAAAAAAACTGATTGACCCTTCGATTGAAAAGTCCAATTTAAGCCGACGTAGATAGATAAACAAAGACCACGATACGGACGCCTAACAAATCTGGAAAACTGTTGGTAAAACACTTCCGGGTTACGAACAAAACCGAATAAAATTTTTTTAATGTTTTTCCGCTGAAAGAGTTGACGGCACTGGCACAAAGGTATGTTGATATGGGGAGCTACAATCGTGAATGCTCGATCTGCCAGTAATACCCCGTTTACACGATCGAGCAAACATCCAGCAAACATCAAGCAGGCCTGATGGAACCCCGCCCCCTGGCTCAAATGTAAGCCTAGGCTTAGCCCACAGCTGATTACGTGTTATATAGGCCTTCCAAATTTTCACTTACAACCCACCCGCCCTCCTAATTAACATGCTAATTGCTCGATGTTTGCTCGATCTTGTAAACGGAGTATAATTAGTCAGAAACAAGACGACAGAGCTATGTATAGTTTTAAAATGCATAATCAACCACAGTGACTGACGTATACACCGCTATATACAATTTGATATTTACAACATTTTGTCGTCAGAATACAATCTTTACTACAACCTTTAGTAAAAGTACTACACAACAAGCGAAGATGTCGGCCCAGTGCCAACGTCATACGCGGCTGTCCGCCTCTATGTAGTCGCAACTCCAACCTAACTATGGCCCATGATCTTTTACCTTTCGAATTAAAAATTAATTCACCGGTTAATCCTGCCTTGCAGAACGAAAGTGCCATTTTTTGTTTTTTTCTGCGCCTTTCTGTTTTTGAGTAATTGCCTAGAGTTTAAAACCCGTGTGGAACAGACAGACAAACGGACATACGAACGGACAGGCAAGATCCGTCTTGCGGCCTATTAGGACAACCGCATGATAACAGTAAAAGATAAATGCATATAGTTGTTGACTTTTCAAATATTTCGATAAGAACAGAATGGTTTTAAAAAATAAACTGAAATTTCAGTCAACACGTCAAACGTCAAATAGCTGATAGAGTATGGAATGTTATAAGTTAATTGCAGCTTTCTACAAGCAGAAGAAGAAGAAGAATTTTTTGCATATATGGCGGATTACGTTAACTTTTGGCACTTGAATTCGTAAGCTTTTTGAAACAGCTAAAATAATGTGCAAATCTCGCAAAAATTTTAGCAAACTCGTAAGATTACATGTGCTAAAGATAAACTGGATTACTGACATTATAATACCAAATGTCGTAAATTGCACGATCTCGCATTTGCGTTCGCAGTTGCAAATTCTACGCAGAACTCACCGTTTGTGCCAATTTAAGTTCTTGCTAAACTAATGTCCGGACTAAAATTAGTAAGTTTTACACGAATTTTGTACACACCAGATAGTGGTGTAACCGACACTTAAACCCCTATTCCACGCTGAGTGACGGTCGGCCGAATACACTGTCGTTCGTTTGGTCACATTCGACTGCACCCGCGGAGTTATCAACCCATGCTACCACCTCAGACACTGTGTTAGAGATGAACGCTAGTACAAACGCGAGACGGTGTAATTATGGAATAAGTTGGAATATTAAGTTCCCGTATACAATTCTGCGGCGGTCACCGGGAAGGCAGTTGTTCTTGAGATGGTCCCCGGTCACACAGTTCGTCGCTACGTGACTGCAAAGTACCAGCTGCTGCTGCTGGTGCTGCTGCTGATGATGATGATGTAAAGTGATGCGGGGATGAGTGATAAGTGATGGATGTTGATTCCACTTCAAGGAAAGTTCTTCGCGCTGTCTCGGCGGCATCCGCAACCGTTACGTCATGCTGACCTGTCACGCATAGCATCAGGAAAAAATAAGCCTTTATCATACGAAAAAAAAGTTTAAAAGTTGTTTGAAGCTTTTAATAGTAAGCCTTTTCGAAGCTGCAGAGCGTCACCTGCCATATGAAATCGCACAGTGTTACCAACCACAAGTGAAAAAAATGAAAATCGGCCAGTGTTTCGTCACAAATAGACCTATATGACTCATACCAACAGCGTGTATTCAAAATTGTATGTAATAGCAGCACAGAAGTTCTTGTACGAATTAGCTGTTGTTTATTGCAAATTTCTTGCAAACTGCGCCAGTAAAACATTAAACATCAAAAATAAGAAATCTCGGTGAAAGTTTGTGCGCCTCGAGTGCTTTCATATTTATGATATACGTCATTGTCAAAACTCGTTTTCACTTTAAAACGTGTCTACATGTCTACATGTAAATCTAGAAAAGCAATGAAGACGACAAATAAAGCAATATTAAAACCATAAATAAAACATGTAGAAAAGATAACAAAAAGATGATGAAGATGATGACGATGGTGATGACATTCCACCTGTCTTAGACTGGAGTTTAACTGCCAAAGCCTTATGCAGCTCGTCAATGTAGCGTATTGTTTCTTCGACAACCGTTACCTGCAACAAGACAAGACGAGAAGCTCAGCTTTACCGCAGAAAACACCGTCAACTATACGCAAGATAGCTCGGTATCAGATTTGGGATCAAAAGGTCGTGGGTTCGAATGCCAGTCAGGCCGCTATGATGCGATTACTACTTGGATGGGTGACTGTCAGTGAACAGATGAACCATTTTGGTATATAACCATCACTAAGGTCAACTCAGCCTTTCATCTCTCTGGGTTTGGTAAATCAGGTAGCGGCTTGTCTGGCTGAGGTTACGTCGTGGTGCGTTCACCCGTGTCGGGTGGCTGGTAACACTCTGTGATCCCATATGGCAGATGACGCTCCGGTAGCTCTGCGGTAGGTATTCCACAAAGAGCTGTACACCACCTTTAACCTTTAATCTTTAACACGATACGATGTGGTCGTCTCGGCGCTGTGCAGGATTCGTTACGTGCGTAGCAAGATATTCGCTCTGCAGAAAACGAGCCGGCAAATTGGACGGACGCGCGCAGCGTATAGCGTTCGTCTGGCGTTCGTCTGCCTCCACTAAATAATAAAGGACGTAATTCCTTCCACGAGTGATTGCCTATAACATTAACCACACCGCAACACGAACATTACTACGCTACCTTACGACGATCAGTAGTCGAGAACTAAAAAGCGATATTTTACAAGGTAAAGTAATGACACAATCTGACGCTCGTCTGCTTCCACTAAATAATGGAAGATGCGATCCCACGACTGGGAAGCGCAGGAAAGCCGCGTCTCGAGTATCGGTCGTCAAATAAGCATCATTACGATCACTAATCAGCAGGCCGCGTCTACGAGATGGGAATACAAAACAGCTACGACGGACAGACGGACGGACGCAAAGGCGCAACCGGGCTAATTTTTCGAGTGCCGCACAACATATGTTACGTAGGTCTACTCCTAGATAGTGGCGGATCCAAAATTTTGGAATAGGTAAGAGGGTAAAAATGTACAGTGTGGTGTCCGGCGAGGAAGCTTTGCCCCTCCTCAATTTTTTTTAAATTGTATGCAGAAATAGTGAATTTTTGTGCAAAATTTTCACTTAGATATAAGATGCATCTAGTTAGAATGGGGGAGCGCCCCAGCCCTCTTTCTTAAATCCGTCACTGCTCGTAAATATGCCTGAAGCGCCCAAGTCCGAGTCCTAAAAAGCCGGGAGTAGGGTGGAGGATAAAAGGAAAGATTATCAAAACTCAGATTCGGTGAGTTTCTCGCCGACATTGTGCGCTTTATAAATGAAATTTACTTAATTACTTACTAACTGCCATTACTATTACTTATGCACACTCAGAATCGGCAGTTTTCACAATTTTAGGTTTAGGTTGCTTTTAGGTCTTGTGCTTCTGTAAAGTTTAAACTTTTTGTTCCGTTATTATGTGTACGTGCATTGCCTAGAAAGGCCGTCCTCGAAATGATCTATACTGCGTCGGGTGGGACGTTAAACCACTCACTCACTCACTTTTGGGCAGGAAAACAGAGAAGTTTATTTTAAACTGTCCAAAATGAGAAAGTTAAAACAGTGCCTTCAACTGGTTAAACTGCAGCGGGGCAATGATAGTGCTGCACTGCCATTGTTTTACTACCTACTACGGTTTTTAAAACGTCGGAGTTAAGTCAACGAACATTTCAGCTACGAAGTTGGTGGGGTTTCGATCGACGGGATTCCGGACGTCGCCGTTAGAATTCAACCATCACTTGCCTCACTACCTACCGATCCACAGACATTCCGAAAGCATTACAGTCGACCAGCTAGACTAATGCGCCAAATAACCGCTGCTGCTCGTGTCCACTGATTGGACCGGATTACATTGAGGTCCGTCCTGGAAACTGGAACGACACGCTTCCACTACAGCAGCAATAATTTAATGTTATCCCGTAAGACGGCGACGATTCGTGTGCTAAAACGAAACGAAAACAATAATACGTAAAATGCGCAATGTCAACTAAGCCCAAACTGATTCTATACACTGTGTCCCAAAAATAATCCCTGTATGTGCGTCTGTTTCAATTTTCCTGGGCTATGCTTCTGCCAAAGATTAACAATAGGCCTCGGATAAAATCTGACAAAGACATATAACAACTGAAAAGGGTCAACTTTTTTGAGACACGGCGCGTATAGTTTGATCACATACCTGACGACTAACAACCTTCGCAGAATGCTATAGGGCGGATTAACTGACTGCAGCAATTAAACGGCAAAAAAGATTGCAGTAGAAGGCTTCGGAAAAAAGTAGTCCAAATTTCTTGACACTAAATCGACACTGTCAACCTTTCGTTCTTGCTTGCCAGGCCAATATTTGCTTCCTCGGCAATTTGAATCAACAGCTAAGGTGTGTTCGAAGCAACAGAAATGTAACGAACTGGGATAAAAGCCGTGCGAAGCGGTTTTCGTTTCATTTCAATTTAGTTCTGTCGCTCTGGCTCAGAACCGTCCGCTCTGGAGATTGATGTCCACGTTCGGCGCTACGCGCTTTTGGTGGTGCTTGCCAGAAATGATGATGATGATGCTCTGTAAGTTTTTTTATTAAAGCGCTACCGATCTGAAGCGTGCAGTAAGCGTTGCTTGGACACTGTCTTTAGGGTTATGACAGTGTCCTATCTGTTTAATGGGTTTGTTGCTCTCAAGCCAGAAACAAACATTGAACCCACGATGGGAATTTTATCACACGCAGTATAGCGATGCGTCCCGCCCCATGTATCTTACGATCATGCAGAATAGATGGGATGAATAGATAGGATGTGCACTCTGTGCAGTCCTTGAAAGGTCTTGCACCAGGAAGGGCGCTGAATTTTTCACGAAATCGTCTTTTTAGCGTTGCCGACAGACAGAGATGCGCGAACTCTTAGTTCGCCAAAAGTTTACACGCCCTGGCCGTCACTATTAGGCCTATTGTGCAATCTGTTTTACCCGATATAAACCGAAAACGTTTTCAAATGGAAAATATCCAGAACTATGATTCTATTAAAAGGGTTTTCAAACATGTGACATCAAAACTCACAATTCAAGATAAAATTTAAAAAGTGAAATTCGAGTGCATTACTAAATGCACAGCTAAAAAACTTATAAACCTAAAAAATTCGAACTTTTGTTTTTTTGGGGAGGGGGGTTAAACAAGAACGCTTTACAAGCCCATGTTTTCAAGCCAATTTTTCAGCCCTGACTTTAGCCTGTGACGTCGATGACGACGACGATGACCTACAGGCCACGTGGTCGCGCGGTGCTTCGCCTAAACCTAGGTCCGGTCCGGTCCGGTCCTGTCGACCATTTCGGGCCATGTCGGGCGACGCCGCTCACCATTCATTGCTAATTGGCAGCTAGGCAGGAACGCGCGCATTTGTCTTCATTGGCGGCTATTGGCCGACAGGCTGTTGACGTCACACGGCTTCCGGTCTAAGCTGGTACTCTAGTCGGTCGTACATAACTCGACACTGACCACTGTATGTGTGTGTGTGTGTGTGGTTCTCTTCCTGTCATGTTTGTCCTGAACGCACGTCGCTTCCTGGAGCCTAGACAGATTACCGGTAATTAGAAGCAATAGACTTCCTGCGGGCGCGCCGACTGCTTTGTTAACAGGCAACTCGGCTCAAGCCTCAAATATATGATTCTAGATGATTTATGTTCGGCCGTCCTAATATAGCCGCACTGTGCATTTTGCTCGTCCGTCCGTTTGTCTGTCTGTCCTTTTCGTCCACCCGTTCCTTGCTCTTTCTGGCTCATAACTCGTAAACGAAAAGGCAATAAACTAACTTGGCGTGAATGTTTCCCAGGTCAGAAGTAATCAGTTGCTAAATGCTAAGTCTCGGCTCAAACGGTCAAAGGTCTGGCGGACGGCCGTTCAGTATGTCAGCACTATTTTACACTATATTCTAAGATACACCCAGGCCAACTCAACCTGGCCATCCTTCCGTGGGTAGACGCAATGAGCACCAGCGAAAGCTGCGGCACATCGCGTGATCACTGGTCAGTCGGTATCAACGGTTGCATGACGTCGGTCTCGAAATTAAGAGTAAACTACAACATTAGTGGCTGAATACGCATTTTTCTCTAAGAAAAAAAGCTGGTACCTAATTAAGAAAATGCTAATCATTGGTGATCTAACCTAGTCTTAGTTTTGACAGCTCTTTTCCGCTTTAAAATGTCAAAATGCTAAGTCAAAAGGAGTCCCTGTTTAGCCTATTAGAAACATTTGTATATAGGTTCTACAAAATGTATTGTTGATCGATTGATTAAATAAAAAAAATCAGCACTTGTGCTGCCACGTTTTCAAACAAATTCGACATGGTAGCCTACTGTAACTGTTGAGTGCGGTGTCCCGACAGAACCGGGAACAACAAAACCGCGAAACAAAGATATAGGCTTAGATTTAGAAAATGAGGTTAAGGATGGGGTTAGAGTTAGGGTTACGAATTATGGTTAGAGATAGGGTTAAGGATAGGGCTAGGAATTGGTATAAGGTTATGGTTAGGGATTATGAATTGGTGATAGGGTTAGGGTTAGCGTTAGCGTTAGCGTTAGGGTTACGGTTCCTTCAGTCGGGTAGTTTTGACGTTCCCGGTTTTGTCGGTACCAGTTTCGACCAAAAAAACCGTTCGGTGCAATGCGTTGATCTGCAATTAAATCAGGGCCACCGGGAATTCCCGTTCGGAAAGCTAAAAATTCCCCTGCTACTACATAAAATTCCCGAAAATTCCCGGTGATCCCATAACATAACGTCTTATAGGCCCCCTACGGGGTCTCAAAGTACGCTGAATGAGGCGTTTGATAGAGGAATGGAGAAAGACAGAGAG
>Ga0209367_1008539_pt1 | contig 14004 bp, 11 predicted proteins | sample WorMetLIZISLAND2_FD_187412 | JGI IMG/M metagenome (GOLD analysis project Ga0209367, IMG submission 187412) | Marine gutless worms symbiont microbial communities from Max Planck institute for Marine Microbiology, Germany - Olavius geniculatus... ... | reverse complement strand
GGGAAGAATGCAATTGGCAGCATTCGATGGCCCATCCCTGAAAACCCCCCTATAGACGCAAAAATCTCTTACGCAAGCTGAGTTATAGCCAATTATGTCCCAAATTTTGTTGCCATGGCAACCAGGGAGAGTCCGAGGTAAAATTAAATGACACCATTAGATTCGCCAACTCCAAAAACCATAACCTAGAACTATAAATTACAACTCTGTCTTATACACAGCCAAAGTTATGACCGTTTAAAGAACTGCTTAATTTTCCCCATAGGCACCATTGTATTTTTTTCGATTTTTGCGAATAAATACGTTAAATATTAATTTCAAATTTTTTAATTTCCAAAAAGCACATCTTTGCGTGAGACCGCATCGTTTGAGCCATCGCGCGCAAAAATCCGCCGAAGGGTCTGACCTGTAGGTGAGTTTCTGAAAAAAACGTATATGTACAGCTATAAAAATTTTTGCGTATATTTCACCCATTTGCCCGGAAGCCCCCCGTAGAGGGATTTGCATAAAATTTTGCATGACGGGTCCCCTCGCCGACGTAATCAATCGTGCCAAATTTTATCTCAATCGGGTCAGGGGTTTTGATTCTGTGGGAGGTCGAATTTTCGGCTTTCCCATAAGAAAGAGAAGTCGCCGTTAACACAGGACTTGAACTACCGTTCAGCCTGTGATGTCCATGTTTCCAGTCAGTTTTGAGATGCATCCAGTCGATAGGGGGGCCGCCCCCTCCCCAGCCCCCCTTGAATCCGCCATGTTGTCATTGTTTCACTGGTGTTTGAATTGCGTGCAGTTATTGTTCATTATCAAAGCTCCGTGGCCTCAGCATTGCATGAATTCTTCCACCAGGGAGAGATTTGCAATAAACGTCAATGGTTTCGGAAAGTTTCGGTGACTGAAAATTTTCTTCCAAAATACAAATTGCTGTTCTAGCTGAAATTCTTTAACCCATGGCAACACTTCTGATTCTTTACATATTAATTTTTTGTGTAACTGACCTACTTATCCAAGTTCTTCATGCTGGACTTGATCTAGAATTGATTACTACAGGTACTTGGATGTTAACAGTATGCCCATAGATCACGTTAGTTTATCATCACTAACAGGAATACAGATTATGTGTTCATCAGATTGTATATGTGTCTGTCTATCTGAGGTTAAAGCCAGTAGCTCCAAAATGGTTAATACTACAGATGTGTGTGTTCCCAGACAGTTTTGATATGTACCTTGACAACCTCTAGAAGCCTACTAAATATCAAGGTCAAGTTCACGTGGTTTGTTTGTATGTTTTCTGTGTGCATTATACTGCGGCTATCTACGGACAGTACTTAGCCTTGAGCGAGGCTTATCGTTCTGCCTTTTCTATTTCACTGTTAACATGATAACCCATAAGCTGCTGCAGACCCGTCAAGAGCAACAGTGGGCCTGGGGAAACATTCCGGTGGGGCCCCCAAACATTTTTTAAGGCCCCTTTGGGGAGAAAATTTTTGAATTTTTTTTAAATGGTGCATTTTGGCGTACCTCATATTTCTGAGCGACGGCGGGGCCCCCAAACGTCGCGGGGCCCGGGGTAGCTTACCCCTCTACCCCACCCTCTCGACGGGCCTGAGCTGCTGCACTTATAGTTTGACGACATTTTGCGTCAACATGTACCTTGACAACCTCTAAAGCGATACTGATATATCAACATCATGGGTAAAAGGTCAAGGTCAAATGGGTTTATACGCAGATTTACCAAATATGTTTCTGACAGATTTGCTTGAACTTTTCATGAAATGCTACATTTGCAAAATGCCACCAAACGTAATTCTGCTGACAAAATCCCGCTGCACAGTCATGCACAGATTACTCTGGATAAATGCAAAATGGACTAAATCCCCGGGATATAATTCCCTCTTCCCTTATATGGATTTACGATTTTTTGGCACAAGAAGACAAACTGTACAACTGTACAGGCCTGGAGTAAGGTTTGCCAATTTCGTTATATGTATTTTTTATATTTTTTTAGTGTTGTTTTGTGATTTTTGAGCGTTATTAGTCTTCAGGTTATATATTTGTTTAATTTATTCAATTGATATTTTCATGTTTTCTATCACAGTGACAAAATGTGTTCAAACTCCCGCTATCTTTCGCAGGGCGCAAGCGCGGCAAGCTGCACCAGAGCTGGAAAAACCCAGGTCTTTTAAAGAAAGTTTTTTCCGTTTTAGTTTTTTAGGCTTTTTCTGGTTTTTACATTTTTTTTGTTTTTGCCAGTAGTGTATAATTAAACACTGTGGACAAATGGTGTATAAAATGTTTTTGCATGGGTCACAATGTCTGTCACGATCATGATTAAAATATGAAATATAATATGTAATTTATTTCACAACAAACAAAACAATTATAAAAACTTTTACAAAATACTTTTGAGGTTTTTACCGGTAGACTACGTGAGACTGCGAAACTACGGTTGTGGTAACCGAAACTAAAGGCAGAAAGCTGATATATCACACCTCACACGATAGTGTGAGTGTTGTAGGGACGACCTTCAAAGTCTATGGGAAAATGCAAACTTTGACCCTCAGCCAACCCAAAACCCCTAAACCGATCGTCACCAAATTTGAATGGCGTGATTACGTCGTGGACGTCTACCGCCCAAAAAATTGAGCTCAATCCGCCCAGGGGTTTTTGCTCCCTATATAGGAAATTTACACCCCTCCTGTTCGAAATTTACTACACTTTTTTGGTTTTTGAACTCGCCTACAGGCGAGTCCGTTAGACCGACTTTTACGATTAATACGTCAAACGACGCGGTTCTGCGCAAGTTAGTGCCTTTTTATTGTTATAAAATAAAAATTAGATTTTTACCTCCGCCAAGGAGGTAATGTTTTTGCCAGACTTTGTTTGTTTGTTTGTTTGTCTGTGTGTGTGTGTGTGTGTGTGTACAAGATAACTCAAAAAGGTATGGACAGATCTTTCTGAAATTTTGAGGGTACGTCGGGAGGCACAAGCTACCAGTGATTCAATTAATTTTGGGGATGATCCGGAAGGAATCCTGGATTCTGGATCACTTTGAAATTTTCGTTACCATTGTGTTAAAGAGGGCATACGGGAACCGCTGCAAAACCGAAGATGGTGACGCCACCTGGCGAACAGCATTGTCTTGGCGGAGGTACCTGCGAGCTATGATTGCTTTCTAGTTCACTTATTTATTCGAAAAATTACAATGGCGCCTATGGGGAAAATTTAAAAATTCTTTAAACTGTCATAACTTTGGTTGTGTGCAAGATAGAGTCGTAATTTTTGGTTCTAGATATGTTTTTCGGGGTCGGCCCAATTAACGGTGACATTTATATTTACCCCCGATTGACCCCCGTTGCCATGGCAACGAAATTTGGGACAAAATTTGCTATAACTTGGCTTGCGTAAGAGATTTTTGCGCCTATAGGGGAGTGTTCGGGATGGGCCATCGAATCCCGCCAATCGCATCTTCTCCCGATCGACCCCCGTTGCCCGTTGCCATGGCAACAAAATTTGGGACAAAATTGGCTATAACTCGGCTTGCGTATGAGATTTTTGCGAGATTTTTTTGCGTTTATAGAGGGGTTTACGAAGATGGGCGATCGATGCCGCCAATCGCATTTTTCCCGACCGACCCCCGTTGCCATGGCAATGAAATTCGGGACAAAATTATCTATAACTCGGCTTCTGTAAGAGATATCTGCGAGGTTTTTGCATCTGTGGGGAAGTATTCGGAAATGGGCCATCAAATGCTGCTAACTGAATTTTACCCCGACGGACCCTTGTTGCCATGGCAACAAAATTTAAGACAAAATGTGCTATATCTCAGCTTGTACAACAAATATCACTGCATTTGACCGAGGTGTGGGTTGAAGGTTTGGCAATTAGATGACGTCCGCCTAAGTCTACCACGGCCAACCCTGATTTCCAGGTATAACGAGCAGCAGCGTAGTAGGAGCAGCAGCAGCAGTAGACACATCCAACGTTCTGTACCGACTGGAGGTATACAGCTTTGCCTTTAAAAGGTAAAAGGTAAAGATACCGATCCTGCTATAGCGCTTTTTACATGAGTCAGGCTCATTCCCCGACTTTTGGCAATAAAACAGCAAATATGTAAAAAAAAGGTACACCCCCTAACTCCGAAGTTATAAGCACTCCTTTGTTGCATTTTAAGCCAATTTTTGACCCCCCTTTAAAAATATTGTAAGGGGTTCTACTGGTTCTAACCAGTTCACAACTGTGCATAAGGACGATGTGATGATATATCAGTCTTCTAAAACAGCAAAAATCATTTGGGTAACTTTAGATGGGGCTATGCATATGGCCTCCTTACAAGCTGATTTTAGTTGGTAGCCTTATCACTAACATTTGATGTTATTTGTCATACTAGGCCTAATATGGGGCCCCCTTACAATTTTTTTCAAAGGGGGGTCAAAAATTGGCTTAAAATGCAACAAAAGAGCGCTTATAACTTCGGAGTTAGGGGGTGTAGCCCGACGAAACTTTGGCACTTGACGCGACTCTATAGGTTGGGGTGTTAACGCGAGTACAACATTTGGGGGCACCGCCCCCTAAAAATTTGGGAGGACAAAAAACGTTCAAAAATCGGTGCGATTTACGATAACTTTCGAGTTTGAGCGCAAATATCTCTGGAACTGATAAAGATAGCGACAATATCTAAACGGCGTTGACGAGAGAAATCTTTTCGGCGCGTTGAACAAAAAAAATTGGTGAAATTCGGTCCACTTTGAACAAAGTTATAAGCGCTCATGTTGACCTACCCTAAGTCGACAATGCGCGTTCGGCGTATGCCAATGCATTTGAGTTCGGGCCACGTGACTTTGGTGCCGAGGAAATTTTACCCCCACCCCTAATTTCCCACTAATCGGACTTAGGGCGCCGGGCGGACTCACGTTGGGCTTTGCCCCAAATTTCTAGTTTTGTTTGTTTGATTTGCTATATAGACTCAATTAGTACATCGTCGTGTGCATCATCATCTTTGTTGCGTTCATCATTTCAATTGGAGCCACCAAAACTCTGCAGTCCTCTCTCATGTAAGTTGTACCGTATTTTCTCCATTAGTTCGCACGGCTAAAAATAAATAAATTTATAAGTGTTCGAATTATTAGAAGTAAAAAAAAATAATTACTGAAAAGCCTGTTCGAATTATTTAACTAGAATACTGAGAACGCGAGCAATGTGGTCTAGTGGTATGTGGCCAGAACAACTGCAACCAGCAGGCTTACGTTTGTGGCCTTTGATCGTCGCGCAAGGAAAGGGCACAGCTAGTGCCATAGCGGCAGGACCGCTGCTATCGTGCGTCACGTGAGCTTTGCTCAAATTACTTGTTGAGGCCAATGCCAAGGCCCAATCTATTTGAGGACAGTCTTCGAAGACTTGGTCGCTGCAAACAGGTGGACTGACAGACAGACCAACGTGTATGGTTCTATTGCCTGCTGCATGCTGCGATGGTGCGATGAAATGATCAGCATCAGCAGCATCATGGGTAAAAAAGTGATCGGGGCAGCAAGTTGTCATTTTCTGACAGGCTGCTGCAAATTGCCATCAGAGGAGATGGATGACGTGTGCTCAAAATTTCAATTTTGCCCCTGTGTTTCTGCCAAAGTGGGTTTTTTATTCTTAAATTTGTTTTTTGGATGAAAATATTATGATTTGAAACAAAAATTCTGACAGCTTAAAATTTAGGGGGGGACAGCTGCCCCTGAACTTCAGTGGCCACGATGCACCTGATTATCGTTGCTCTTACTGGTGTTTGTGTGCAGCAAAATTTACTGCCAACAACAAGTGTGTGATGTTGCTGACACCTGCTGACAGCAGTGTTGACACTGCAACAACTACTATGACTACTGCAACTGACACCGCAACTACAACTGACAACACGTGGTGAGTAGTAGTAGCTGTGTGACTGGCGATAAAATGGTCTGAATACTCTGGCTGACTTTACTGTTTGATTTAGACATTTTTGCTAGGCCAATTCACTGAGTGACAGTTTGGTCTAAATACATATTTTGCCAAGAAGTGAAGCCAATAGTGCTTACCATAAAGCGTGCATATCAAAATTAAATCAAGACTGGCAAGCCCACAGAGCTGCCAGGTGAGCCTTTAAGAAGGAATTTCACTGCGGTTAGCGGAATGCTTGGAGAGATTCCTGTGCTGGGACAGAAAGCACCCCAGAAGCTGCTTGGTAAGTCTGATACCTGTAGTCTTGGTATGCTACAGTTACTGAGTGGACAATGGACCACCACCCTCGAGGAAGCTTACGAACATCTGTTGAAGGTTTACTTCTCTGGGTGCCAAACTGTTAGGGATACAGGTGGTAACCCAACAGATAAATCTAGGGACCTGACTGTATACTGATGAGTTCTCTCTACAAACAGTTGATGAGGTTGTTACCCAAGATAAAGTTAGGTGGGCCCTACAGTCTATGGCCCACTTATAAATCTTCTGGGGTAGATGGTATTTATCTTGTTCTATTACAGCGGGTGGTTCAAACATATTAGTACCAATTTTGCCGGGGAAGAAGGGAAGAGGAGGGCCAAAAGAAATGCTACTGAGTTGGCTACTGGAGACAGATGTCGAGGACATGGATTATTCACAACTCAAGGAGCCAGCACAAGAGTGGACAAGATGGAGTCGATAGAGAATGTGAACCTGCTCGTAAGGGCAGAATACAACAGCAGCAGCAGCTGTACACTCCTGGCACACATTTGCGCAGCATTTATTGCTCTGGTATATATACCTAAAATATGGAGAACCTCCAGGATAAATTATATTTTCAAACCTGGGAAACCTACATGCAGTTGCTAAAGCATTCTGATAAATCAGCCTGACTTTCTTCCAACTCAAGGGACTAGAGAAGCTGACTGATAGATATCTGTGTGGCGGACTTTTATCTGTCATACCTAAGTATACACCCGCGGCAACATGTTTTCCAAGCGGGTAAATCCACTGAAAGTGCCTTACACCAACTTGTTGGTGAATTGAACCGGCCTTACAAGCCAATGAATATGCTCTAGGAGTCTTCTCTGACATTAAAGGTGCCTTTGATAATGATCTCATGTCAGTCTGTAAAACAAGTTGTTGTGTCTCTGGTGTAAATGATGAAGTAAGTAAGTAAGTAAAACATAAGTTTATATAGTGCATTAATGCCAAAAATCGCTAATGCACTGCATTTATTAGTACTCTGAAAAGAAAAATCTCTTAAGTAATCATCCAAAAACAGATATAGTGTGAATAGAATCATGCAGATGTCTCGGCAGTGAGTTTCATGTCATCAGGTTAGCGACAGAGAAAGCCCAACGTCCGCGTGAACTCAGTCGGTAAGACGGCAAAACAAACTGATGACTGGCAGGAGAACGAAGATGATGCCTTGAGGTAGTCGCAGAAACTGAGGTGGAATGTGCAGCGAAATACCGCGGGCCAGTTCCATCCAGACAGCAACGCATAAACATACTGAGCTTACACTTGATGCATTCAGGTGCATCAAGCCACTGGAGCTCAGAATGTATCAGCTGCTTCAGACCGCGGTCGAACTTCCGGGTGCCAATAACCACACGAGCTGCCATGTTCAGCACTCGGTACAACTTGTCAGTGGTAGCTTTTGGAGCCCCGGCAAAAACGATGTTGCAGTAGACGAGTTGAGACATCACAAAGGCGTGCACCATGTCATAGCAGACTCCATACAGCCGGATTCGGATGCAAGTTGGATCTTCAAACTTTGGATTCGCTCAAATCCAGATCCGGACCAGGGGGCCTATTCATGAATTCATGGTCTCACATGCGACATCACAAACCATTTGCAACAGATGTCGCACGTGGGATACAACCTATTCACCAAACACATCGCAAACTTACTGGTCGCAGCACGCATGCGATATTCTTTTCAGTGTCGCAGAACTTTGTTGTTTCCGGATGGTCATGGCCCATTTTGATGAAATGATTTTAATTTTCATTAAAATGCATTAAATGATCGAGTTAAAATAAGAATTTAATGATTATTGTAATATATTTACAGATAGGTTTAGTATGTGTTTAGTGTGGCAGACGTGTCATTATTTATCAGTTAAGGTTCTGTATTTTTGTGTTTCGTTTTCATTTATTGTGCACGTTATCCTGTGTTTTGTAAAGTTGTGCCAACTTGCTCTAAGTGCGCTGGTCAGCTGTACGCACGCACCTGTTTGTTGTGGGCTGGCTTTGGCAGCTGCAGACAAGTGATCGATAACGTGGGCTGCGTGGCCGCTGTGTTTAGCTAATGAATGAATTCACGCTTATTTTGAGCCACGCCTCACGTGCGTGTAGCGCATTGTGTTCAGTTGGGTTGGAGCAAACAGAACACTGCCATTAGTACAGTCGTGTTGAGCTGTTGTTTTTGTATTTGGGACTTGTGTGATGCCAGTGGGCCGAGACATCCATGCAGTTGACTGCAAATTGTCGGCACTGGCACTAGTTGGAGAGTCTCGACAGTAACGTATGGGACGATAGAGGGAGGCCTGGCCGGGTGGCTGGATTTTGACACCGGTCAGGGAGGTCGCCATTTGGAGTCGACGAGTGTTGCTGTGCTGCATCAGCATGGGCCTTTTTACGAGCAGTAAGCAGAGTTATTAAGCAGAATTACTATGCAGAACTATTTAGCAGAATTGTTACGCAGAAGTATTGAATTGGTATCGATCGTATATGATGTTAGTCATTTGATTTATGAAGCAGGGAATTGATCAGCTTGATCTGAGAATATGTGAAGAGTAAAAATTTTGAAGTATTGAAACAGAGCTCACTATTTCGTGTTTTTCAGTGATGGTGTGATATTGCTCTAGGTATTTTTAGAGTATTAAGGATTCCTGTTTGTTTATAGGTGATTGATGCCGGACAGTTGATGTCGGAGTTGGTACAGTGGCTAATACCCCAATGTTAATATCTTTCGAACCCTAATGTTGTTGTTGTTGTTGTTGTTGTTGTTGTTGTAGTAGTATTGCTGGTACATCAACGCCTGAGTTTCCATTTATTTTTGGACAATCGTTGCAGTCACATGTCACGGTAAATATCATTATTAACTGGTGCATAGTTCCATTTGTCATTACATCATATGTATAGATCTAAGGCCAAGTCGCATGAAAAACGATATTGGATAAATATGTGCAGAATATAATACAAACTAGAAATTTGGGGTAAAGCCCAACGTGAGTGGGCTTGGCACCCTAAGTCCAATTGGGGGAAAAATTTAGGGGGTAAAATTCCCCCGGTAGCAAAGTCACATGGCCCGCACTTAATTGCATTAGTATATGCAGAACGCGCACTGTTGACTTAGGGTGGGTAAACATTAGCCACGTAATCTCTGCTGTTAGTTGACTAAAGTTCACCAATTTTTTTATTCAATGTGGGATTAATTGTAATTGATAGCACCATTTGCTGCTTGTCAATATCTCTATTCAGTCTAGCGATATTTGCAGTCAAACTCAAAAGTTGTCGTAAAACGTACTAAATTTTGGATGTTTTTGCCATCTCAAATTTTAAGAGGGCAGTGCCCCTCAAATGTCATTTGTTCTGGATATATTCGCCACCAAACTTTGAAGTCGTCCAAAATTGAGCGAAATTTTGCATATTTTTGGAATCTAAAATTTCTTTTGATCAGGGACCCCTGAAAGTTTGGACTGGCATTATAAAATTCGGCCTAGTAGATCATCTTGCAAAATTTTACGCTGATCGGTCGATGCATCTCGGAGATCTCGCGTTGAACAAAAATATTGTAACAAAACATAAACAACCTAGAAATTTGGGCAAAGCCCAACATGAGTCTGCCCGGCGCCCAAAGTCCGATTGGGGGAAAATTTCAGGGGAGGGGGTGATTTTTCCTCGCTAGCAGTTACATGGCTCGAAGTCAAATGCATTAGCATGCGCAGAACATGCACTTTCGACTTAAGGTAAGTTGAAATGAGACAACTAGAGCTGTCACAGTTGACTGTTAATTAACACGTTAATGCGTTAATAAATTAACACGCGTTAGAAAAATTAATGCGCGTTAAAAAAATTAACACACATGCATAAATTTACAGCAGTAATGCCCCGCTAAAGCGTGGCTACACGTGACGATTTCCTCAGACGAGGTTTATAAACCTCGGAAGGCCCAGTCACGTCGGACAACATTTCGGACGAGGAAATTGGTGCATGTAGCCACGGCGTTACATGTTTAAACTGAAACATTTGCGCAACATCTTCTTTTGTGTCTAATAGGGTGTTTACCCTATTAGATGCTAATGCTGGACGTTTGCTGGATCACAGATGTGATAAACGTTTTCAACGTTTACAAAAAAAATCTTTGTAAACGCAAATATTATTTTGTCAGCGTTTATCTCAATAAAAATCACATGAACGAAACGAAGCAAAATTATGACAGCGATGAAGATAATTAGTGGACAGGACAACTCAACTTAGTTTACACGTAGCTATAAGATTAAAGTGAGTGAATTCTGGGCACTTTTGTAAAACGGTTGTTACAGAACTGGAGTAAGACATTCTTTGACAATGAAAAAACTTTTGTTGGAATTTGGAATTATCCAAATAATAGGCCTAATATTCAAACTTATGCTCTGTGTACGTTTACTTTTAGTTTACAAACGTTTACAATCTTTTTCCTAGTAAACATGTTTATTAACGTTTATTATAATTTTTTTGACGTTTATCACATCTATGTGCTGGATGGTGTAAACACCCCATAAGTTACCTGCGAACGTAAAAAATTCTGAAAACTATGCTCAACAGTCTACACACGTTTTGCGTCAAGGCATAATGGCAACAAGTACATATATTAGAAGTCAGAGAAATAAAAAGGTAAGCAGAAGAATAGGTGACGGGAGAGGAGAAATTTTTCGTTCAAGCAATTAACCGTTAAAATAAAATTTTGTAATAATTAAATAGTAAATAGTCTAAATACATTTAAAAAATAAAAATTATGTGTGTTTTTAAAACTTTTTTAAAAATTTTTTTAACTTTCTATATTCTACAGGCGGGTCCCATAAACGTCTCGGGCCCGGGGTAATTTACCTCTTACTCTCCATCTCCACGGGACTGGGTGCGTTAATTTACGCGTTAATTAGTGCATTAAAAAAATTAACGCACTGCGTTAATGCGTTAAAAAAACTAACGCCTTGACAGCTCTAGAGACAACAGAACTTTTTTGTATGTGGATCGAATTTCACAAATTCTTTTTTGTTTAACAGGGGATTGGCTGTGTTGATCACTTGCTATTCCACTTTTTGACAGCTTGCTTCATTTCAGAGACACTTGCGGTCAAACTCAAATGTTGTGTGAAATTGAACCTAATTTTGAACGATTTTTGCCTTCCCAAATTTTAAATGGCGGTGACTTCCAAAAGTTGTATCGGGGTTATCGCCCCACGTAGCGGCATGTCATGTGCGCTCCCTAGCTCCGAAGATCTTGAGGCTCATATGCTGAATTTTAAGCCATTTTTAGCCCCCTTTGAAAAAAAATGTAAGGGGGTCCCCATCCCCGATGGGGAGTGTGCTAGTAAGACTTGGTCATTTTCTATCGCGTGTAAAAATTTGGGGTCACACCACTTTGTAGGGGTCAAAATATGGTCTTCCGAAAAAGGCGCTTTAGGTGGGTACCATTTTACATCGAGATCTCTATGGTTACTGCACCGAACTTCACCGGACTTGTTTCGCCTAACGTGGGAGGAATCGTCGTAAATTAAGTACTTGATCGATTTTGAATATCTTAGTCTGACCGGCATTATAAAACTCGGCCTTGTACTGATCACCATGCAAAATTTCACGTTGATTGGTTGATGCATTTCGGAGATCTCGCGTTGAACAAAAAAATTGTGGCAAAACATAAACAACCTAGAAATTTGGGTTTAAGCCCAACATGAGTCTGCCTGGCGACCTAAGTCTGACTGGGGGGGGGGAAATTTCAGGGTGTTGGGTGAAATTCTTCCGCTAGCAAAGTCACACGGCCCGAAGTTAAATGCATTAGCACGCACAGAACGCGCATTGTCGACTTAGGGTAGGTTGAAATAAGACAACAGAACTTTTTTGCATGTGGACCGAATTTTCTTTGTTCAATTTTGCAAAACAGTATATTGTCTCCTATTACTTAAGTAGCTTTTAAACCATTGTAACTGTGTACTCAGCGTTCTAAGATTTAATTTATTTTGTCATATCAGTATCATGTAATGTGTTGCAATAAAAAATTTCTTTGTATTTTTTTATTGCAACAGTCCTAATGGACAATATTGTGTGTTCTGTCCATACGGGCCCTAACTCGAAGGTGAATGATACAGAAAGGGTAAAATTGTTGTAAACATTTCTTGTGGCAGGTACAGCTGATGTGTGTTGTTGTAGTACCCATTGTTCTTCTTGTTGTTGTTATAGAAGTAAATATTGCAAGACTGAGTGAGAGAGTATGGAGTAAATGTTTGCAGGCTGTTCCCATGTCTAGTACTGCAGCAACCGATGTGACTCCACCCACTGAGAGTGATGGCTCAGCTGTGCAGCCGCTGTCGGGGTTTTCCGAACCACTTTCTGGGTTTTCCCAGCATCAGCAAGCATCCAATGGTGGCTTCGTGTTTGGCAGCAACCTTGCTAACCGAGTTGTCATGTCTTCAACACTGCCTGCGTTGGAAGCAGTGACTGCCAGCGACACTGCACAGGCAAATACCAACATTAAAAGGGAACTAAGCCATGAAAACCACATGGCTTAGAATTAAAGTATATATTTAATAAAATTTAATGTCGTTAGTGAATGATAAAAGATGTTTTATAAACGAGCTTTTCAATGACATAAATGATGTAGCAACGTCGCGCCATCTGACAGTCTAATGACATGCAGCATACCTTACAGCATTGGCGTGCTAATGACCCATCGCCATCGGCCTCACTGTTCGACTCCCATCATGTAAATTCGTAGATTGTCGATAATGCACTGGTAGCTTCATTTAATGCACATTTTTATCTTTTTTTCATTGACAGATTGTCTGTAGCATTCGATATCTGAAATCTGGTTTAAGTTTTGCTTAATCAATCGAAAACATTCACTACTGCAGTGCATTTGGGGGCAAAAATTCATGTGGGAAAAAAATAATGCTGTTTAGTGTAGTCCTAAGACCATCAGCTGTGCAGCCACTGCAGACTCGACCTGATGAAGACCATCAGATGGCGCCATGTCACGTTGCCACATTTATCATTTAATGGCTATTTTTCTGTCTGTCACGCCTACTAGCCTATAGTGTAATAAACTTCTACTGACTACACGGGAACCCATTAAAAGTTACTGTATACTAATAACGAAGAAGCAACTTAGTAAGCTATGTAAATGTTCATCTGTTAATTAGTTCTTTGAGTAGATTAACACAGTCACTACACAGTGTACGACTTCTTATTAGTGATTAATAGTAACCTAGGCCCTGTCTCACGCTGTTATTGAGATACAGCGACTTACTGGCTAAAAATCGCAAATTTTTTCCACCCCCTCTGATATAGCGCCCTCATTCGCAGTGACCCTTTTCGAATTTATGGCTTTACAGTTCCTGAAACTAGAGTCTTCCAGGCAGCCGATGGTGAAGATTTGGTGATCCTAGCTTGCACCGTTTTTGACTGATCCACCTGTGTGATGGACAGATGGACAAACAGAATTGCGATGGCTAAGATGCACCACTAATGGACTGAATGACTTTAAGGATTTGGTCTTCACATGAGTGATAAACCGGCTTGCACCGCACTGATCCAGCCTTTCTCTTCTGCCATTGTATACAATAAATGTACAAAACATCAATTTATACACTTGTTAACGGCAACATTTAAGGACTTGCACATCGAAAACAGCAAAAATTACAAAAGGTGATATTGCCCACATCACACTGACTGTGTGTCAATGTGCTGCTGAATAATATCACCTTTTGTAATTTTTGCTGTTTTCGATGTGCAAGTCCTTAAATGTTGCCGTTAACAAGTGTATAAACTGATGTTTTGTACATTT
>Ga0209367_1008537_pt1 | contig 14007 bp, 9 predicted proteins | sample WorMetLIZISLAND2_FD_187412 | JGI IMG/M metagenome (GOLD analysis project Ga0209367, IMG submission 187412) | Marine gutless worms symbiont microbial communities from Max Planck institute for Marine Microbiology, Germany - Olavius geniculatus... ... | reverse complement strand
TAGTTAAATATTCTTTGCTAGTTGTGATGTAATGCTGACGTCATAGTGTGGCGCGAGTACAAACTGGTTTGTCACAACCGGTGCTGTAAGTTGCTGAATAGCTGCCTTGCATCGATGGTGAACTTTACCTGTGTCGCTGATGACATTAAACCGTTGAAGTTTTACCGTTGCAGCCACAAAAACGCTTAAAACGATCACTTTCACACACTTGTAAGGACAGCTTGATTAGACCTTGCAGCATGACAGTGCACCAGCACACATTGCTTGTAAGTTGGTTGAGTTTTTGAATCGCAAAGCGCCTGATTTCATGCTCCAGTGTTGCTTATTGCTGATACGATGAAAATTTTTCATCAATGAACCAGATAAAATTCACCATCGAAGCAGAGTAACAAGTGACAGCACCAGTTGAGACAAGCAAGCTTGTATTCACGATGCATTATGACGTCAGCGTTACATAACGACTACCAAAGAATATTTAATTAACAGCCACATTTTGTTGAAACATTTTGAATAAGTATTTCTTCAGCTACTGGTAAAAATTTCATGTAAATTGGTCACCGCTTGACTGACCTATCAAAGAAAGAAAAAGGGTGCCCGTTTTTTTGAAACACAGTGTATAGCGATATATCCAAAATTTACTATTTTTTTGACGATACGATACGATACGATATATCGATATCGAAAACGATATATCACTATTTTCGATATATCGAATCATCACTAGTCCATATGCGACTGCTCTGTGAGATGCCTTAAAGGTTTCCGCACTAACGGTTGCTGATATCAAATAGGCTACATTTAGGCTTGTATATACACTCGACATGCAAATAACATACCACGCAATAATGATGGTAGTGTTACACATATAATATAGTAATTACTTAGTAGGTTTATAATCTTGTGTGCTTTGTTTTACAACTTAGATCACATTATGCGTTACATTTATACATCTTAGTCTATATAACACAAAAGCGTTAGGTAAACGAAAAGTTGCTGACGTTATTTTTGCTCTTATTTTGCCCTTATTTACAGCATATAGGTAACATATATGATGTTTTGTATAAAACGCCAAGCTGAAAAAGTCGTCCATTTTTCATCATGGTAGTATTTAAGACAGATTATTGCGTGACCGAGTGGTGCTCATGTTTTCAAAACTTGTGTGAAACAAATTATAAGTAAATTGGTCGAATACAACTGTGCGCACTTTACCTTGTGATGACACATGACATGCTGCACTGGCATGATGCAGTATCACAGAGATTATAATCTTACATCAGATTTAGCGTTGTTTCATTTATTTCTGTACCAAATATCATCGGTGAAATTTCTATTTTTATTTTTTTCTAAGATAAAATAAGTAAACATATATATTTTTGTATTTGTAAGGGGCTTATACTGCATAAATGCGTCCTGTTTTTTGTTTCTGTTGACTGTAAATCTGTAGCCATCATTGGCTGCCGTTGTTCTAATTGGACGAATATAAGCCGTTTAAGTTAGTCCCGGCTGAAGACTGCTAAGCAAAGGCTGACTGAAAGAGGCCAATTAGCGCGCTGTAATTGACTAAGTTCTGACAAGCAGGTGAATTATTTAGCGATGTCATATACCGGCTTTGTTTAGCTTTAGGTGGCTTTCGCCGCACTTTAACGAGATGGCGACCACCACCTATTGGGCCGTATATTTCATTTGTTTCCGTCTTGCGCTAACGACTAAATTTACTGCAGCTGTACCGTTATTCTTTCGCTGGGTCTTAAATTGATTGTTTTCGTTTATCTTAGCTCATGAAATTTTTATGATTATTCATAAAAGTCGCCTTGTTCTCTTGCAATGCAACCCCCGTTGTGCCGTTAACTTTATTCATTTATTCATTTAGTCGTTTATTTAATGATTATACTCTAATGAAATAAGAGACCAACCACTATTACACTATAATAAAAGTAATCACTGTCAATGAAGAAAGTCATTGTATAATGGTATCATAGTAAAGCGTTTGTCTTTGCGGACTGATATGCGGTTAGCAAGTTGTCTGCTGTGGCTTCCTTCACGAAAACTGTAATGCTGCTGGAGCTCCAAGGAGGAATCACCAGATGCAGCAGTCGCTGACTTTTACAGAGATGGACAGTTAGACGTACTGTTAAAGTTGACAGTGATCCGCACCGAAACTAACAAAAAGCCCAGCTGTCGCCATGATAGCCGACAGTACTGGTTGTCAGTTACCTTAAAGGTCATCCAAAGTCGATGATTTTCATTTTATTTGAAAAGGTGTATGCCGTGTTTTTTGTTAGTGATTATCTTTCACCGTTTCCGAAATTTTGGTTAGTTTTTCGTTATAAAACGCACATTTTTACCCCTTTTTCATTTCACCCCAAATTTGAAAATGATTTTCATTGCACTGCAACGCCTAAATTTTACAGGCAAAACACGTCGTCGCACGGCTAATTATGCGTGCAATAAGTTTTCCTCTGTGACTCGACGCTTAGCCACAATACATCTGTTATACGGACGACGGACGGACGACAGACGACAACCGTGTTATAGACGCCTACAGCATAGCTGTAGCGCGTCAATAAACCGGCAGCAGGTACTGCTTGTTTATATGCCAGACATAAAAGCAGCTTTTTACTTAAATATTTCTGTTCTGTGACTGCTTACAAATACGGTACATGCATGTAGTCCTGTGTAGGCCTAGGCTGCAAGTCTTATAGTATTAAACAGAGATGGCTTAAGACGTCCGGTAATCTTCTGTCGCATCATCCAGACAATAATTACAGCAGCTGCCCGGGCGATGTTTACTGGAGGGGAAAATGAGATAGTAAAACGAACGAACGAGCGAACAGAACTGTTGTACTGTAAGTAAACGTTGCATCACGGACTAGAGCGTATTATGCAGGTGTAGCGAGGCGCATACACTGCCGCATATTCATTCTGTAGCCCGTTTCGAAGCGTGACCAATTTTCATGGCTGTGATCGGCGTTATGTTCTGTTTGGGACGTGCGTTTTATAAGCAGAAGATTCGGGACGCGTTTCAGCCGTCACGCTTTACTGGAATGAGATTATCGCCAGTTATAACACCCCAGACACTGTAGCAAAAGGTAGGAGGATGAGGTAGGCGTACATAAAATAAACAGCACTACAACAGGCAGGTCTCGAGCAGTAAAAAGCTATATATATTACACTGGAGACACCCGAATAGCCGTGATGACTACGAAAGTACTCTGTCATAATGGAGTTGGTCGTATACAAAATAAGCAGCGTTAGCGGCATGTCCATTGCTTGCACTTACCGTGGTACAGCGCCGTGTTCGTTGAGAAAAACGAATTACAGACCTATTGCCAGATACCGTCGTGCAGTTAGGCCAATGGCAGACGTGACATTTTTGGACGTTAATCGAAACAGCTGTTGCAGACAGGTAATTTGTAACATTGACAACGGTGATGGTCATGCAATGAAGACAGGGAGCCAGTAGCTGACGACGTACGCCGCAGCAACGATATGATGCAACGGTGAACTGTTGTTCCTAAATCTTCACTTTTGCCGATTTTCAAAAAGCGCATTTTTTCGTTACAACGTGATAAGTTTGATCTTTTGCACCATGTACGCAAAACTGATTTCATTCGTAGAAAGCAATAAATATTTGGTTATAGTTAAAAAAACGTGAAAAAGTTACTGTAGCGATGTGCAATAAATAGCGATTTACCGAAACGTGATTTTTTTCTCACTAATACCTCGTTTACACGATAAAGCAAACATGAAGCAAGCATACATGAAGCATAGTCTACACAAAGCAAACATATAGCAAACTTAGAGCACACGTCGTGCACGTGTATATTGAATACTTTTGGTTTATTTTTGGTTCATGTGTGCTTCATCGTGTAAACGGGGCATAACTGTTTGAGAAATGCTGCTAAAATGCATCAAATGCTAAAAACGCGAACGGCTTATCATGCGCAGTTCTTTAACTACATTGTTTAACTGCGAGGTAATTGAATTTAACTGCAATGCGTTCTGTATCAGCGTAATACTTTTGTTTTAATCCAGCTGCTGTTGCGTGTAACTAGAGATTGCAATCCCGGAATTGTTTCATTTACACGACAAAAGCCGAAGAGTATATATAAAGCGATCATACGGCTTCTGTTGACGGCTTATAGTCGCCGGTTTCCATTAGGGAGCTCGCACGTGTCAGATAAAATAAAGTGAAACAAAATGAAAAAGCCACAGAACAACGTGTTTTGCTGTATTGCAGCACCTGTTAATCTTTGAGATGAAAATAAAACATTAACTTTTTGCACGTGTGTGCAAAATTGTGCATAAAACTTGTATCGTGGATTGCAAAGGTTCGCGCATGCGCAGTGAAACTGCAAAGAAACAAAGCAAATTGCTTTTATTTTCTTTTATTGTGGTTTTGTTACACACCAGCGGGTCATTGCAAATTGCGAGGAATCAACTGCGACCGCTTGCATTTATTTAGTTTGTTTATTTTTATTTTTATTTACATTGTGGATGCTTTTAGTCGCTGCGATACGACGTGCAACTAGCACGGTATTTGTAAATTGCAATGAGGAGCGAGAAGCTACAAGACCAGCAGCGTCATAACAAATAGAGGACCAGTTGCTCTTCTCCAGATTGTAGCTTGTCTGTTTTTTTTGCAAAATATAATATTTGGGGGCTAAGTCAGTTTTTGAAGCTTCCATAATTTTTCTATCAGAAATTTGTAGCTGTCTGTCGGAGAATTGCGACTTTCCGCCCTTTTTGCAATTTTTTAGTTTTTGAAGCCGCTGAGCAAAAAAAAATATCACACCTGTCAGGAAAACATACAAGAAAACGGGCGTGGTTTATTGAGTCTGCGGAGAACTGCCAGTCACCAAAATGAAAACATAAATAAACTGTCACAACGTTTTATCTTTGTAAGAATTTTTTGTGATCTGCAACAATAGGGTTTACACTGACGCTGACACTGACGCACGCAGTCAAAAAATCTGAATTGCTGAATACAACAGTGAGATATACAACAAAATATGCAACACATGAAAAATGTCTGCAAAATCAAAAAGTGTTAAATGCATATACAAAAAAACTAAAACAAACGAGCAACGAAAACAGCAGAAAAATAGTAGGCTTAACTTTCATGAATTAACAAGAAAAAAACGAATTGGTCAATTTATTTGGTGCTAAAACTTGAAACTGATGAAAAATTATTTTAAATAAAACATTAATTTAAATATCGTGTCGCTTTATTTTAGTATGCATTAAATAACGGTTTATAAACAAACTTTGAGTGATATGAAAATTTGAACCGTTGAACGGTTACTTGATGGCCAGTTATGTCAGCAATATTTGTAAAAAAATGGTTAAAATCTGATAATTTTTTTTCAAATTACAGTCGATACAGTCGGGAATTTTCGGTGAGGCACAGTGCAATAATTTGTACAGATTGGCTATTTGCGTGTTTTATAAGTTTCATCATTGTAAGCTATAGTTGTTCTACTATTCGTTTACGATAGAGAGAGAAACAAGATAAATCTCAGTCGACCATTAGCGCAAACTTAGGCCTATAATATCGTGTGGCGTAGCTGTTAGCGCCTATGCCGACGGCGAATTAACGTAATGGTTCGTAACTAGTGCGTAATGACGCTTTAAGTTAAGACTCCATTAACGCGCTTCGTTGTGAACTTGTACGACAAGTTGTGCGACTTGCTGTAACCTAAACACGCGTATAGAAAACGACGTAAGTAAACTGAACTAAACTGGCATGGTTTAATTTTTGACAACCTAACCAATGGACTAGCAGCAATGCATATATACAGTAGACATTGTTTAACGGCGCCGATGATACGTGACTACGCTCATGTACGCGTCAGCCAATGTTCAGTGAGGTCGCTTTCACCGAAAACTTAACCGCATCATTTAGTTCAGCAGTCCAACTCAGCTCTGTTCAGTTACATCGCTCTGTACGGGCCTTTAAATTTGCTGATTGTTTTATAAGTTGTTGCGGATTTGTTGTACAACAACAAGTCGTAACCAGTGGAATTCGGTTTTTATTGCGTAGCTGCCTAGCTCCATAGGCGGCCTGCAGCCACGTTGCGCGTTTTCCGTTTTGCCTTTTCTGTCTGTCATTATGTCCCTCTGTAACGTCATAACTCCTGTCATAAACAAAACGTTGTGGAAAATTTAATCTTTTTTGCAAGAGGCTACGCGTTAATTTGTAATCCGCTGAGCGATGCTAAAAAACAACAGGAGGACGCCGGACAACGTTCTCTGTCTATCAGCGATTCGCGCAAGTCGTGAAAAATCTGCGCATTCACTCACGAATAGGATACTTTATATCGTTTATCTTGTGAACTCTCTCGAAACAGCTGCAGTTTTTTTATAACGGTCACTGTTACATTTCGACATAGTTGGATTTCATGTCACAGAGCTCTTGCGTAACAAAATGTAGCGCGATTTGTGGACGTAAAGTGTCTGCAGTAAATGTGCAATATTCTGCAATTTTGCAGTAGAACGTTGCTGCCACGAATTAAGTAAGTAGGAAGCATTTTAAGAAAGTAAGTACCGCAAGTGAAATCGATATTAGTGTCCGAAACTACACCCGTAGCTGCTCGTGATTGTTCAGTGGTACAAGTCAGAAGTAACGTGTATAGTGGAGTCACCTTGCCATCTGGCTGTCTGGCGTACCATGTAGGCCTAATTAAAAAAAACAGAAAAATGGCAATTTCACAGATCGTTATTTCTGTTGTTTTTTGTTTCTAACTGATTATTTCATTGGTTTGTAGCTATCGACTCTGAATGACAACGACCTCGAGTCCTGTCAACGACGACATGTCAGTGCCTCACAATGCCAATGAGTCTAACGATTCATTCGACTCATTCGACGTGTACTTCGAGTCGACCAACGAGTACAATCTTCTTCTCAACCTGCACAGGATCATACCGCCGACACTTGTCAGCGTCGGATGTATCGGTAGTGCCTTTACCCTTGCCGGATAATTTTCTCGCAGAAAGTTGTACAAAAATACGTTATTTTAATGCTTATTCTTTTTTGGTTTATTGAAGGTCCGAAGTGCCTTAGCTTCTTCTTTGTAATAGTCATGTTACGCTCGGAGTAGTTTTATTATCTAGAGCAGTGTTGCAGACAGACATTTTTGCCAGATATTTTACCTGTATGGCCTGCAAATTCCAAATGTTGATTTTTCGTAATTGTTTCTGTTTTTATATAAATTTAAAGTGCATAGTTTAACGTTTATTTTAAGCAGTTTATCTTCACAGTATCGTCTGTTTGTCTAATGCAACAGTACAGACAGACATTTTTGGCCAGTTTTTTGGCCGAAAAGATTTTTTCTAAAGTTTATTCTTCTTGTCGTAAGAAGGATAAGATTCTAAAGTGCCTTAGCTTCGTTTGTTTATAGTGCCTTTACCCTTGCGGCAATGCGTCGGTCGTCAGTTCGTCGTCACCCTACGCTCGTCTATCAGATGGTCTGGATCGTCTTCAACTGTCTGACGCTCGTGCTGGGTCGTGGTCTGGACTGGATCACCCACATCTCGGACCAACCTACGGTCAACGGCCTGGCTGACTGGACCTGTCGTGTATGGCAGGCAGCGTTTCTAGTAGTGCTACATGTAGTAGTAGTAATAGTAGTAGTAGTAGTAGTAGTAGTAGTAGTAGTAGCATGATGTCGCAGTTGCACGGTATAGTTAGTCTATGGTTGTGCGGATATATCCGTACTCACAGGTGTGGTTACTGGTTCAAAGTACGGATAACATATCGGTATAAACCCGTAAATTAATGATAAAAACCTTAAATTAACGTAAGCCGTAGGCAGCTTTCGTAGTAGTACTACGTGTAGTAGTAGTAGTAGTAGTAGGGTGTAGTTACAGGCTGTACGGGTACGGGTACAATTTTACGGATGATGATCGGATACGTGTACGGGTACGGGTAAAAAATACGGGTATACACGTAAATTAACGAAAATAAACTTAATTATAAACCAATTTAAGCCGTGTGTGGCAGGCAGTGTTTGGTCTGGTCAGGTACTTCGGGGGCTGGGCAATCGTTGCCATGCTGACTGAACGCTATCTGACCACCAAAAAATCGCAACTCGTCAAAGATTACTGCACCACTTTCTACGCAAAGGTAACGACTGCATGGGTTATTCTTACGAATATTGCGAACACGGAAATAGTAGCAGAGTTGCTGCAGTTTCCGTTTCTGATAATTTGTTTATTGTTCGCCCTCCGGCAATGTGTATGGGCGGAGGCAAGATGCTTTTGAGTGCGTGCGGCGTTTATGCCGTTTTCGATCATGCCACTGTCGTTTGACGCTTCCTCAATGGGGGAAATTCCCAGGAATTTCAGCATAAAACTTGTACAAGTATTGCTTGTAACTAAAGTCGCCGGGTTACATTTTCTCGCTAGGTCTATTTGTTTTCAAAGTTTTGTGGGAAACTCAGAATGAAACACGATTTGTTTGTAGGCCCTATAACAGAGTTTGTATATCGTAATGGCCGTTCAAGATAGCCCGTCCGTATAAAATGTTTCCCCAGTGCGTCTTGTGTAAATTACTTAAGTTGTGTTTAAAGCGACAAAAATTAAATGAACTGAACTTCGCACTTCAACAGCGGAACTATGTTATTTCATTTCAGTTTTTTGTGTAGATTTAAACACATGGTAAAAAACGCTCAACCGATGAAGCTGGCATATTGGCGTATGATGTGAGATTGTGAACTTGTAAAGCATCACAGGAATTTTCTAAAGCAGCATATATGAGTCTCTTGTTGCTTACTTTTTTTAGTCTACCGATGCCCTTTTTGACGTCACGCTGTAATTCGAAGCTTACTCTGAATCCAATCGCGCGGAAACCGAACTCCGTAGCCTATATATTAACACGTAAACATAACCTCGAAGTCACCACCGACAACGGATACGTTTGCCGCTAAATAATGGTAACGTAACAATAAAAACGCCACTGTCATAGCGAATGCAATGCGCGATGCCTTTTTATCTGTCCCATTGCTATGGCATAGCAAGAGACAGATTATAAAATCACTTGCGTCTGTCTGTCATTCTGTCATTCTGTCAGTCTGTCTGTAAACATTCCTACGGCCGCAATTTTAATTCGATTTTGATGTAATTTTGGACAGTTATTCGGGGCCCGAAAAGTAAGATCGAGTTTGTATGGGATAAAAATGTGATAACTCTATAACCCTATTTTACCCCAATTTAAAAAAAATGCATTAGGTCTATGGAAAGCTTAAAGCGGTATAACTCAGTCCCCGTAAAAGATAATTGTGCGCTGTGTTTACCTACGCCCTATTTTCGGGGTCGGCAATCAAACAGTGTTATTTAAATTTACCATCTATCGACTTCCGTTGTCATAGCAACCATTTAAAAGTGGCAAAATTTTGCATTTTACAGCCAATGGAGATTTCAAAGCGGTATAACTCGGCATCCGTGAAAGATAATTGCTAGCTGTTTTCACCTACCCGTTATTTTCGGGCCCGCGCTATCAGATGGTGTCATTTGAATTTCTCCCCTGAGGACTCCTGTTGCCATGGCAACGAATTATTTTGGGACAAAAATTGACTACAACTCGGCCCTCGTGAAAAATAATTTCGCGTTATTATTACCTACGCCCCTATTTTCGGGCTCGGGCTATCCGATGGTGTCATTTACATTTTTTCCCTGCTGACTACTGTTGCCATGGCAACGATTTTTGGGACAAAATTGACTACAACTTGGCCCCCGTAATAGATAATTGTTTCTTGTTTGCACCCTCTCCTATTTTCTGGTCCGCGCTATCTGATGGTGTCATTTAAATTTCTCCCCTGCAGACCCGGCCGTTGCTATGGCAATGACTTTTGGGAGAAAATTAACTATAACTTGGTTCCCGTAAAAGATAATTGCACGCTGTTTTCACCTACCCGCTATTTACGGATCCGGTCTATTCAATGGTGTTATGCAATTTTTTCTCTGAAGACCCCTGTTGTCATGGCAATCAACCGTTTTTATTCAAAGAAAAAATTTGCTGCAGGCTCACAAGAGCGTCAAACGCTGAAACGCAGCTGCTAGGGTGGCAATGGGACAGATACCTCGTTCCACAGAAATTATTTCTAGTCTGTTAGGTGTTTTCAATCGTATTTCCGAATACCGTGCAGGTTATACCGGTGATAAGTAAGTAAACAAGATTACGCTGTGGTTGATAAATTCCGTCCGAAATTTGGGGTGTTTGCCCACGACTAGGTCGCCGATCTTGGATTTCCTAGTAGCGAAGACTCTAAACTGCTAAATTGCATCTTATTTACGCAACAGGTAAGACATTCACACTGCAAGCTAATTCATTGCATTACAAACTGCTCTGTATGCCAGAACATTAGTAGTGCAACCTTTTTTGGTTTTTCGTTATTCTTTTTCATTCTGTTAACTGTTAGGTGTGCGATTTTTGTGCTGCAATTGTTTATTTAATGCCAGTGGCGTTAGACCGTTGAGAAATGGATTGCTTACTCACTTTCTGACTTACGTTACGATAATGTCAGCGTTGGAGACGTACGCACAACTTACAGTGACAATCGCGCTTTGCATTTAGGCCTACGTGCTATGTGCATCATTATCAAGACGTTCGGCGCACGGAACGTATAATTATTATAACACACGCGCTGGTGATTGCAGCGTTTTATTCTTTGACAATTGCAATAATCTAGTTATAGATTATTATAAAGTCAATATCGCACCGTCGCTCGGCAGAGCACGAACATGTATGCTGCCGTATGATTCGATTAACCACATCAAGCAATTTGCGATAGCGATTCTAATCGTATGATAAAAAAGCACCTGTCTCGTTGTCATGGCAACCACTCGGAGGAGAAGGGATAGCCATATGATTAACGGTTAGCCGCGCGTTGCTGGGAAGGATGAGCACGGATGGGGGTCCAAATCCCGGCAGACAAAGGAAATGGACAGTGATGACTTTTAAATAAGTTTTTTTTTCATTAGTTTGTGCTAGAAGTATCTGTTTGTCTGCTAGACCGCATGTCCGTTAATAACGGGAGGTCTTATGTTACTGCTAGTTTGTTAAATTCGAAATCTTCTAGCTCCGTTAGCCGATCCTTGTAAAAATTTGTCATATGATGGAAGTGTGTTTTTTGCTTTATTATTTAAGTTTTGAAATTTATGGATTTCCCCATTTATGAAAAAAAATTTCGGGCGCCGAAACGTGCTAAATTTTGCAATTTCGGACAAGTTTAGACTTCGATCGTGACCATTTTCGAAATGTGTGGCGATATCCAATATCGACTTACGACACGATTGACAGCGATACATCCGAATTCCGGATTAGGGTTGCGCAGCTTTAAGCTGAGAATCGCACAATATGTCAGCACATGTATTTTTAATTTGATTACACACATGCAGGTAGGTTTCAGTGTATTAGGCGAATATAACGAGGCACAATACACAGTAAACCGTGTTGAAACGTACGTATTCCATGGCCGTGATTGACGGCGTGTTTTGCTTGCATAGGCGCACGTTTGATGTACAAACGCGAGGCGCTATCAGTCGACGCGTTTGAGTAGAGCGAGATTATGGACACTTATAACACTAGAAACTACCTCAGCTTGCACTAGTACTGATGTTTTCGTAACTTACGGCAGCAGTCGTGCGCCATAAAGCAAACGACGACGTAGTCTGTGCGATCTGATCGCAGTCGAAGGCAGGGGTGCATTCTGTCCCCTTACCTAATGGCCGAGTTGTTGATGCGTAAAGCACTTGACGGATGCGCAGGAGGGTTTAAGATTGGTGGGAGGTGTATCACCAATCTTCGGTACGCAGATGACATTGTGCTAATCGCTAGCACAGAAAAAGAGTTGCAAGACATTGTCAACCGCTTGCATGAGGCGGCTACTGAACTGGGCATGAAAACAAATGGCAAGAAGACTGAAGTAATGAAAGTTTGCGATGATCTGAAACCAATAACTGTAACGGTAGCTGGATGCACCCTGAGTGAAACCAAGTCGTTCAAGTATCTTGGAGCTATATGTAGACCATTGTCTGAAGTGATATAAGTTTGTACTGCGTACTTACTTACCCACTGCAGACTTTGGTCAAACCTATACCCAGACACCATAGTGAAAGATAGAATTAGTTCCGCACGTCGTTGCGGACAGGCTCTACGCGTGCACTTCATTACATCTGCTGACTGTATTAAAACTAAACACTGATTTGTCTAGATGTTCTTTTGGTTACTCTGCACCCATTATTTAAAACAGTCTTGCCTCAAATATTTAACTGTGTAACACTGAATCTGTAGCTATCCAAAAGACATTAAAAACATTTCTGTTTAATACCGGCTGATCAACTGTCGTCTAGCGCCTGTGTAGCTCTGCATACTGGCGCTATACAAATATGTTTATCATCATCATCATTATCATTATCGTCATTAAGTAATCGGTCATAAAAATAACGCGTGTGCTCGTTTTAATTCGATTAATGCGTTTTCATGTGCTTCAGACGATGATCGTGGGTGTCCTGATTCTACTAATGGTCGTCAATGTTCACTCACTGTGGATCTACGAACTGCTGCCCAGCCAGCAGTGCGGCGTCGACCACCAGCGTCGTGACTTCGAGGCCGTCGTCTGGCCGTGGATATCCGCCACCGTCAACGTCTATCTACCGCTGGCGATCGCCCCAAAGGGTCAGTTCAGGAATCCTATAAGTCTAATCCCTTTAGCGGACCATGGATATTGGAGAATGGACCATAGAGAACGCGCGATCACTAAAGCCGCATCTAAACAGCATACATTATGAGTTCAGTGGGCACCTGATTCGTGACGCAACTTGACCGCAAACGACCCAAAAGTCTGGCTTGCTTTCAGATTGTGGATGGCTGTTGATCGGCCATTGTCAACGTCTATTTACCACTGGTAACCGTCGCTACTCTGTCAGCTCTGCTGGCAGTGGGACCTCGTTTACAGCGTGACGTAAAACTCTATTCACACACGAATTCACTGCATTCATTCTTTTTCTGCTAATGTTTTGCTCGAGCTACTTTGTTTGATTTTTGTTTGTTATTGTTTTTTTTCGCTGCTAGTGGAAGTGATTGCTTGGAAAGTCCCGTCGCCAAAATGTGTCTCTAGCGTAGACACTCACTGGCAGTTGGACCTCGGCCATCGGTCATCTTGCTGACCAGAAAGATTTTTTCTCTGCCGTGCCGCGCTGACATAACTTAAATTCTACATCGTTGCTGTAACAGTTTGCTTGGGTTCTAAAACGGAACAAAAGGCTCGTGGTTGCTTTGGCGAAGCGCATGGTGCGGCTTTATGCGCAATGATGGAAAAACTCAGAGTTACACCAAACTTTCAGATCGTGGTCAAAAACTGGTCATCTTGCTGACCAGAACTGCTTCACTTGACCACGCTGATGTCGACGATGTCCAGTTGTCCCGCGTCTGCGTCGGCGTCGGAGTGCTCTACGTGGCCGTGACCATCCCCGTCATCATCTTCAACTTCCTCGAGTACTTTCTTCCGCGGTGGCCGGCATCGTTCGGCGACCGTGTCGGGTTCTACACGGCCGCTTACGTCTGCCAGCTGGCGAAGCAAAAACACTTTTATCCATCCTTTATAAACCAGTAGTTTCACAAAAGCATTAAAACAGACAACTACGAGAATTATAAGCCTATTATTTCGAGGTATTCGAACATTTCTTGTAAAATAAATGCATTGTAAGCTTACGTTTGCCAGCTGGCAGCCAGTGGCTACGAGGCAAAACACGTTTTTCTAACCTCTATAATCTAGTCGTTTAACAAAGCATTTAAACCGGTTTTAGGTCTAGCAATTCAAAGTATTTAAAAAAAGTTGGCTGTTTGTTAAATACATTGTAAGGTCACGTCTGCCAGCTGGCGGCCAGTGCCTATGAAGCAGGCGGCTGGTTGTTCGTATTGTTCGGGGTTGCGCCGGTGAGGGCAGCCGCGGCCGATATGCTTTGCTGTCGCCCCCGGGACAAACCCGTCAACGCGGGGTCCAGGCG
>Ga0209367_1008536_pt1 | contig 14007 bp, 10 predicted proteins | sample WorMetLIZISLAND2_FD_187412 | JGI IMG/M metagenome (GOLD analysis project Ga0209367, IMG submission 187412) | Marine gutless worms symbiont microbial communities from Max Planck institute for Marine Microbiology, Germany - Olavius geniculatus... ... | reverse complement strand
ATATATATGTTATTTCGAGAGCGGAAACAAAAACGTCAAATGCAATTTGATGCTGTCAGGAACCGACAGCCATGTAGCGCATAGGCGAAGGAACTACAGTCATGTGGTGCAACAAGCTTCCTGGCTTTATGGATCAACCGTGCGACTAAATACACCTATAGGCCGAAACTCCATTTGCTTCGGTTTGTTGTAAATTTGCTGTAAAATATGCTATAGCCCCCTCTAGAACTGTTTCTCAGCTTGTTTGCGTTGTGACATATTTTTTTCTGTTACTCTGCCTTGTTGTGTATGACATTATGTGCTTGTTGTTTGTTTGATTTGTTATGTGTGCATTGCTACCAACGTGCTAAGTGAAACAAATAAATAAATAAATTTTTGGTGGATTTATTGTATTCAAAGGCGGATTTAGGGGGCCAAAAGAGCCATTGCCCCTCCCCAAGATGCCAAAGTCGCTCTATTTTTGCTTTGCGTATGCAATGCGTCATAAATTTGTGCAGTAAAACTAATAAAATTTATACTTAATATATGCATTTTAGAGGGTTTTCATGCCCAAAAACGTTTGCTTTCGGAACTGCTTCCGGCGACCAGCCCATACCCAAGAAGTCCACCTTTGTTTTCGGCTTTTGGACTCAATTGTTGGCCCTTGGGGGCTAATTCGCTTCTTATGACTCCAATTTCTGGCTACGCCTAGGTAAGAGTAAGCAACAATAAACAATAAATAATGCCAGAGGCCTCTACACCATGCAAATCCTCCAGGAAAAAAATAGAGGGGATCTTTTTTGAGAAATTAAGAGAAAGTTGAATATTATTGTTGTTTTGCATTTTTGATATATTTACGATATCTTGCAAGCAGAAGTGTTCTGTGATGCTTAAAATGCACCAAATTTGTTTTTCACCGGGGCTCTGCCACGGACCCCGCTGGGGGAGCTTCTGATATTCCCCAGACCTTTAGTCAGCTAGGGAGGGGGATACCCTTTCCCCATTCCCTACCCCGTCGACGCCTGCGATGCCTCACTTTGAGTTAGGGGGAAACTTGTTCTAAGGACTTAGAGGGATAGACACCCCTGAGTAACGTTCTTTATCGCACGCGAGTTAATCTTCATGGCAGTTCTTATTTCTGGTGCATTTTTATACTGTTTTAACCATAGAAAAGAACGAAATTTAGCACCAAGAGTCCACGAAAATACGCCATTATGATCACAAAGTCTTAATTTTTTTAAAGGGGGCACTGCCACCTTTCCAGACCTCTCCCCCTGTGGAGAGGGGGACACCTCCTCCCCACACTTTACCCCTCTTGGCGCCTTGGGCGTTTCGACTCGGCTGGCGCCTTCGGTGCTCGACCTTGCCCCCCCAACTTCAACTCCTAGATCCGCGTATGACTGTACTGGTATTAAAAGTTTTATCACATGTGCACCTTACAGCCAGTTTCTTCTCCTTTTTCTTTTTTCCTTAGTATACATACCTTCTTTCTCTCTTCTTTTTTCCCTTTTTTTCTTTTTTCCTCTCTACTTTTTTCTCTTTTTCTTTTCATTTTGTATCTCATTGCTTCTTGTACGACTTGTCATCCGACAAATTCACAACAAGTCGAAGAGTGGAGTGTGGGCAGAGCAACGACTGTGGTTGTTTAAGACGCAGTAATCCAACTGAGACCAACCAAATGACAATAAAGCTGTATCAACAAGTACACGACACGACGGGAAACCGAGAATAAAAAATTCAGCATGTCAATTCCTTGTAGCCTCGTGTTGTACTTTTGCTACAGTTCCGTTGTTAACTGCAGCAGTTTAGAACGACGTCTGCTCAATTTGCAGAATGACTGAGAGTTCGACAAACATTAAGAACATTCCTGGCTTAACCTGTCACTTGCGACATCGCCTGCCATGTCTAGAACGGCCTTGAACGTTCTTTTTCCTGTCATATGAGTATAAATACCTTCATTGCGTAAGAATTACAAGGCATGTCACTGTTATTTTTTAAATGACGTGCACACATGTGGTCCAATTTTTGTATAGTATTTTTTTTCATTTGCATTCGTACAGAAATCGTCGCTTCCGATTACTAAGAGCTGGCCTATAAACGTCAAAAAGTTGTTTTATACACCATTTGTAACACGATGAAGCCGGTTCGACGAGATCTTGACGAGCTGGCTTGAAGAGCGCTTGTCGAGCACATGTCAAGCACTCATCCAGCCAGCTCGATACGTGCTTGATGTGTCATGTTTGTTAACTGCTCGACGAGCTATACCATTGTATTCTATGCATTTGAACTAGCTCGACGAGCGCTCGTGCTGGCTCGTCGAGCTAGTTTCATCGTACAGGGGTATTACGGTCAAACCGCACTAAAATCGTTTGCGGCTAGGGTTCCACCTAAACTCCGCTTAGAATGATTCCGAGGTACCCTAGTAGGCTAAGTAGGGGACCAGTCCTTCCCCAAACTTCATCTTGTCGGCCATCTTTTGTCCCTCTCAATGCTGGATATAGATGTACGGCGCTGTTGGCGGGAAATTAAATCTCTGTCGACAAAACGAGAAGACATAAAGACGATGCCGCTGCACGCGGTGCGTGGAGTAGGCCTATAGGTCCGCATCTCAACCGTGCTGCTGCTGCTGCTGATGACGATGATGTGACGTCATTCAATATAAACGACAATGCTCTTCTCGGCTCCAGTGGCGCATTCACGCGTAGGAAGAATTCGCCTAATTTGCAAAGGCGGCGGCAAATATCGAGAACATGCTTACCACTTTTAGGAACTTATGTTAAAACTGGTGTTCTGTACTTTTGACACAACGCGATTTTGTGAAAGGTGTTGTATATTGACACTGATATTTTATGCAGTTGATTAAGTCATCAACGTTAGCCATGGTACCACAGCCTTGGGGTCAATTATTTACTGCCATCAACAAAGTTCAGCACAAAATGTTCGGTCAGCAGGCTGACGTTTTAACGGAAAGTTTTATCAATAGAACGTGGAAAGAAAAAAAACGAAAATGAAGGGAAATGGAACGAGTGGGCCTAGTAGGTGGCATTTTACATAACTGGCAATGGCCATGGTTGCTATATTTTTGAAAATCATGGCGCCAAGCACTAACGAATAGTAGCCGGATTTTTGTTTTTCAAATACAGCCCAGTGGCAACCAGTGATTCAAAAAGTAGCTCAAAAAAAGCAAGACGCTAAAGCCGAATTTTAGGGCGCCAACTGTTGCCACAAGTAGCCTATTATTAACGCTTTTCGCCCAATATGGCAACCCTGTCTAGGGCGGCAAAAGTCTAAAACTGCCACTGTCTCACATTCAGCTGCTACCGTCTGACCCCCGTTTTTCTTTCCCAGTCCGCGCAGTTTCTCAGTTGGCCTTTGACGGCGCCGGTGACAAACGATCGTGTCCGCAACGACGCAATTAGCAATAGGCCTATCTGCTGCTGCGGCCGTCCGTAGCCTACGAGTTATTAGACTCGACGTCATCGGAGTGGGAAAGGCGACGCGACGTGTCATAACTGATGGGGCTAGGGACCTCCCGCGTGTGCCGTGAGATAAAATAGAATACAATTAGACCCAGACTCCACTAATCTGATCTGTCAGGGATTTGTTGTAGACTTGAAACAAACGCGTGCCGTACAATTTGCTGTACACTGCAGTCGACTTGTTGAGCACTTCTACAACTCGTTATGCAGCATACGCTGTACAACAAATCGAAGCAAGTGCAGTTTGGGCTTTCGACCTTACAGCAAAAATAACTGAAGACGGTCGCCGTCGACTCCGCTTGCTAATCTGCTACGCTTTAGTAGCGCCCCGTGCACATGCAATACGTAAGTACTGAAAACTTCTATTGACAATACAATAATGGTAAAAATTAAAACAATTTGGGGAAAATCGATGAAAGGAAAACTGGAATTATGCCAAAAACACTCATACTCTTATTAGTAAATTTGATAATATCACGTTAGTTCGAAGAAACTGACAGGCCGAAAAAGAAGTCTAACACATAATATTTTACACCATGACTTGAAAAACTACTTTCTTTGGCTCTAGAGATCATATAATATATCAAACGGAGAGACGGGCATTACCCAGTAAAGATTTCAACTTCGACCATTTTTTCACTCGTTCATTTTGGAGTCAAATGCGTCGGTTAGACTGATATGATATTAGGGCCCACGTTCTTACTTTTCAGTGGAAATAAATGCGCCTATAGTTTATCCCTAACTACGGCGGCAGTTTCATGGACTGTCAGTTGCTTGTGTCCAGTTGGCTTATCATCATGCCCAAACAGCCAGACAGCAGTAGCAGCAGCATCATTATCATTATCGTAGTCATCATCGACGAGTGTCAGTCAGCACGCGTTTCCTAGAAATGCGGGCGTCTTCTAGGCTAATTCTTGAACAAAAACTGGAATAATGCTGAAGACAAACCAATACACAATAAATTTATACAGCGCAGAGAGGCACACCACAAAGTTTCTGAAGCGTCGATGCTTACTGCACTCCCACATACACATATTAGCTAGATTTCTAAGAAAACGTAAAAAGTGCAAAACAAAGAAGGATCAGTAGGGGAGAAGTGTGTGCGAGTTGGGGAGGTTGTTTTTTTTGTTGGTGCAGACGTCATGAAAGTTCCTGCAGACATCAAGTGTCCGACGGGCGGCCACACCCATCCCAGCGACTGATAGTCTGCATCACCGCCTCATCATTCAGCCAGTCTCGCCGCGACGACGAAAACGATTTCCGGCCGAAACTACGTCGTTGTCGGTCGATATCAATCCTGCGTCGAACCCGGTCAATCGACTGACCACACCGAGACGCATGGAGGTAGACTGGCTAGACAAAATCTTCGTAATGGGCAAGAGACTAAATAGGTCTACTCTATGCCCACACATCAATTACCTACTTACTTCCTTAGTTACTCGCGGCGGGAACGAGTTCTAGATGCTAATCTTTGATTAATTTTAGTTTTAATTGATTGTAATTGTAATAAATTTCTCACTATCGGCGTCATGTTACAAAAAGGTGTAGTTTACTTCTAATCGAATCCGCAGCCAGTGTGCACGCAGCTCAAACCTCAGAAGTTGCTAAATGACTGCACTGTAAATGTCTAAAGGATTTATTTGATGTAGAATTATAAGCTTAACGGGTTACATAGAACAAAATATTCAAACAGTTTGCTATTCTTGGGAGCCTGCCGGAGGCGTGCGACCCATTGCGGTTCCGGGACTTTAACATGTTCCATTGATCGTACAGCCTATAGCTACGGGCGCATAGCCTAACTCGGTTACGCTAGCGCGCCATTGTGTTCTGTGCCGTGTTTTATCTGGAATTCACGCCGCTGACCCCAGTCGCGAAACAATTACCCCATCCGTCCACAAGTTCTGTGTGCGACTAAAGCCCCGCACTCCACTTGCTTCAATTTGTTGTTCATTTGTAATAGTGTCGTATAGCATATGTTGTAACTTGTAAAACGACAAATCAACAACAAGTCGAACTAGTGGAATTGAGGTGACAGTGCGACTGCGTGTAGAACCGTTTCTCAGTCGGCTGTAATTCGATTGTGAACTAGTGTCGTCGTCGTCTTCGTCGTCGTTAGGCCGATGACGATCTCATTGCACGCGGCGTATAGACGTGTACATTTCGGCTCAACTGAAATTTGCATCCTTCACGAAACTCATAGTTATACCCCGTTACATGATCGAGGAAACATCAAGCAAACGTCGAGCAAATGTATTCAAAGTATATACACGTGCTAATCGCTCGACGTCTGCTCGATGTTTGCTAGCGTTCATCCAGCTAGCTCGACGAGATGTGGTAATTAGCATGCTAATTAGGAGAACGGGCGGATTGTAATTGGAAGGCCTATATAACACGTGATCAGCTGTAGGCTATGCTTACATTTGACCCAGGGGGCGAAGTTCCATCAGGCCTGCTTGATGTTTGCTCGATCGTGTAAACGGGATATTACACACAGGTCGGGCATGGGTCGGGTCGGGTACGTGGGGTTAAAAATTTCTCAAGTGGTGTGGCGTCTTAGCCGCAGGAGGGAAACGGCGGGGAAAATAAAATGGCGGTGCACATTGTGCAGCCGGTCGCACAATATGTCGGCACTAAGTCGATATCTTTTTCTACTTACGCATGACAGTGCTTGAGTGCTACTGCAAATCATAAGGAAAGTACGCTTAATTAGAATTATACCTTAATGTTATGCATGCGGACTGATACGCCAGTTGGCACAATTCGTCGAGTTTCGGTGTTTGCTACTTTTTCGCAGCAGACAAGTGAACAAACCAGTATCATTGATCAAAAATTTGATCCGGTTTGGCTGGCAATTGGCGGCATTACTGTGAGTCGCGGGATGGTTTGTTGCAAGGAACAATGTAAATTTTAACTTCGAATTCCGACCCCCTAGATATTTTCGTGGTGAAAAGTTGGAGAAAGAGTGTCTCTGCAACAAACAGGACCAGATGCACAAACAGACCACGCTACTGTAACATCGATCACAGTAGGTGAAATCGTTCTCATGGATGCCGCCTAAAAAAACTCATTATTGGTAAAGTGTCTCACATACTGCGACGTCAGCGGACAGTAGTGTCGCCTGGCGAATACAATTAAAATTATTCTGTACGATTATTATACTAGCTAGTACGAATTGATGTATCACAAACAGCTAAACGTTATGTTCATTATCATATAACTCGGATTGAAGACGACCGCCCTAAATCCCTGCCGTTATCGTTATTATTATTATTATTAAAAACTTCAAGCAATTCATTTAACGTTGTATAAGCGCTGATGTAAAACGGCAAAAATCAAAAAGTATAGGCCCCTATGCACGAACTAATGTATTAGCTTAGACATTTAATCAGTTCTCAGTAGCCAAATATATGCCTAAATGTCTAAGCTAATGCATAATGTTCGTGTTTATACTTTTTGATTTTTGCCGTTTTACATCATCGCTTATGCAACATTAAATGAATTGCTTGCAGTTTTTTATATATAATATTTGCGGTTTTATTAAAATTTGAAAGGTCACTGAACAGTTACTTTGTACACAACAACAACAACTACTACTACTATGCTACCAGCATCTTGGATCTTGTTATTTGTTCAATATAATGGCAAGCCTGTATGTTGGACCGGCAAATTTAGTCTATACATAGGCCTATCAAATTTCATGCAGATGGCTGAAAAGCAGTTATAAGTGATGAACTCGGGGCCGGATTTAGGTGGTGGGAGGCCTGGGCCCAGTGGCATATTTGGGATTTCAGAAAGGGATTGGCTATCGAATTACAGCGTTTTAAAAATTGAGGGGTTTGGTGGGAGACCCCCTGTTGGCCGCGTGAGTCATGCAGTTACTAAACGCGCTGTTGGCGAATGGTGTCAATGTCTACCGCTTGTGTTTGTGCTGCAGGAGAACATTTTGAGCACATGCTGTAATGGAGATGATGTGATGTGACACGTGTGACTTTTTGAGTGATATTAATTGCCAATTGCGTTTGTTACTATTTGTTTAATAATTTTTGAGCCGACGCATACGCTACCCGTTAGGAATTCATTGTTGTCAATGGCCAAACTGTGACTTCTGCATTTCACATGGTAGTGTAGCGTCAACGTTAAGGTGAGGTGGCCAAAACTACAGACCTTAGCGTCAAGTTACTTCTTGATGTAGCATGCCACAAATTATTAAAATCGGTAAATGTTTCACGAAGCTATTGAAAAAATAATAGTGGCATGTTTTTATGGAGCAAGATACATTGAAGGTAATACTGTTTTTCAGTAGTTAACTTGCCAGTAGCAAAACAAAGAATATTTAATTGCTGTATTTAAACACTGACTTTAGTCATGTAAAGAATTTCTTTCAGAGCATTATGCTGAAAACCGCATGACTCTGATGTACGGTTGCAAAATTATGGTGCCGTAAACTTTGTGCCGTTTTTTGGACCACCCTGTAGATATCGCTATAGTTGACGCCCAGTTTGCAGCATGCTCTGCACGGGACTCGTGTGTGCGCGTAGGCCTATGCGACGTACGCTTAAAACGTTTCACAGTTAGCTTGCTTACCAACCGACACGTCCATTTGTAAAAATTTTGTGTGGAGAATAATGTCCCTCCCCTTTTCTTTTTCGCTTATATCTTGTTGAGCCTACAATATGAAAATTTTAGTTCCAGTTCTTGTTTTTCTTTTCGTTGGCGGCAATAACACCTGTCACGTGAGTTGGCTTGAGCGGAAGTTGAGAAATTGTATCTGCAGGAGATGAAACGAGATCGTTATACTATACGGCGAATGAAATGAAAGATGCTTTGCCTGCAGCGGCTGCCATTGAGATACGCTGTACTGATCATGCGCATGCAAACCAGCTCGCACTGCAAGTTGAAGCTACGTCATGTAAACCGACATTTCAACGTAACGTCTAAGACACAGCCTATCAGATATCTTGTAGGCTATATAACCGGTCAGATTTTGTCACCGGTCAAACGCGCCCGGTCATAACCGGTCCAATATCCGGCCTTGACCGTCACCGCCTTGAACAGCCTTAGCCGATACGTACGAGCACCGAATGGTGTTCATAGGCACCGGCTAAGACCTTGTCCCTGCGGCGGTACGACAAGCATCCGTCGGCGTCGTACCGCCGCAGGGACGGCGGCAGCCGAGCAACTGACGATCTCAACCGTAGCAAGTACGGTATCACGGATCCGCCAGTCGGCCAACTGTATCTTAAGCACAGCAAGTGTCCTGGCTATCACGGAATTACCAGTCGGCAAGTTTTGTGCTTGCCTGCAGGAACCTCGAATTTATTACCCATATTGTGCGCTAACTTTTGGTGTTCATTACTGTCACATAAATCTTTTAAAAACGCTAACCCTAACCATAACTCTACACTTAATGTCATTCGCTAAGTGGCGACTGCGATTTTTCGTTTTGACCAGTCAGATAGATTACAGGCTATTTGACCAGCTGCCGGTCAGATAGTCACCGCGAATGTGGCAAGTCATATACGGACATCATTATCTAAACATGCTGTTTCTGATCTTAACCTTGAGTCGCTTCGCTACTCTGATTGACTGATTGATTGATTGGCCGTATCTCCTTGCTGCGCATTTGCGTTTGTCCACTCTCATACACGCCAGCTCCTCAGCTCTGCCACGATTTGACAATTTGCAGCATACAGTGTATAGTGAAAAAAAGCATATGCTATTTTTCTGTCGTACCCCTGTAAAGCAAGAGTTCGGTACCCCTATTCCGAAACTGGGGGTATGCATACCCCCTACTTCCCGAAAAAAACGCTAGTACGTCTACTGTGATGAAAACGAACTGTTTACAGTCAATCCACTGCGACGTGGTTTAGAGCAGCTGAAGCCTCTGCAAGATGTATTGTCGGCTGTTGTTTGCTCGTCGGTCGGTCGGATAAATCGCTCGTCAGTGAACTGCAGCTGCGTGGGTGACCAACTCGAATCCGTTCGTGATGAAAGTGACGCCGCACGACGACCAGTGACCACAGGTAAACCTGCCGGAAATCACTTTTCAGCCACCCACTGGCGAGCGGGACTGCTGCATCGACTTGTCAGACGCAAATGTCGGCCCAATGCTTGCCCACGTGCTAAATAAAAACGACAGCCTATTAGCATTGTACATGACATATATACAGCTTGTACATGCATACAGGTTTTTACTCCTCACGCGCTCGTGTGAATTAAATGGCAGCAGTTTTTTTCGGATGACATTATTGCGCCCACCGGTCTGCCGTCGATCTCAGAGTCAATCAACCTTCGCCGCAACTCTCTTCGGTCACGTCGCCAGGTTACAAGAAGACGTTCCAGCTCACAAAGCAAGGCACTCAACTGCCACGTTGACCTATCGCTCGGACGTCCACCAAGTAGCCAGTGGAGTCGTCGCCTAGGCCGTCCTTGCAACAGATGGGCTGACCAGATTCGGCGGGAAAACAACCTTCCGCCGCCGACCTCTGGAGGCGTGCCGTTGACACCGTCAGTCGTGGTCACCGCTGGGCAACCTACGGCCTCTATTGGCTAAGCGTTAACGACGACGACGACGCTACGTTAGGACATCAATGTGGTGAACATTGACGATTCACCGGCCGACCAGTAAAATATTCGGGATCAGCGGATCTAATGGTCATGTGACCGATGACGTTACGTGACATCAAAGGACCCACCCCCGAAATCTTTGAAGCTTCATATTTCCATTAAGTGCACTTCATATTTAGTTGAGTGCATAAAGCATACAATTATTTTTTAAAATATTAATTTTAGTTTTTTGAATACTAAAAGTTACAACGTTTTTCTGTTTCCGAGTCAGGAGGCCGCAGGAGACAGTATTTGCTAAAGCTATAAAGCATACGTAATTTGGAACTGGGACTTTTTTGACCACGTGGAAAAATTGTTACACAATTTCAGACGATTAACAATAGCCTAACAATCAGTTTCCAAGTGCCGTGCATTAAGCTCTAAAGTACATTTCTGAAACGCTACAACTTCACAAATCAACTACTCAATGATATACAAACAAAATGACAACGACTAAGTCAGATAATTTTACTATTCTGATTCGCATTTTGTTTTAATATGCTGTTGCACTTCTACTAGAAAATTAACTTGCAATAATTGCGCGTTTTTGACCTTTATCTTTAATTGTCCGATTTTGGCACACAAGCCGCCCGTCCATCAATTTAGTGTATGACAGAGTTTCGCGTTATTAACCTCGAGATAAACATCGCGGACAAAAGAGGACAACCTTTTGTACCAACATAAGAACAGGAACACATTTTGTATCACGATTTTTTTGTCCGAATTGACGTAACTGTGACAACAAGACGTCGTGTGTATGCCTGTGTGGGTTTGCACTGCGTGGTCCGTGAACTGTCATGGAAGTTACAATTGTCCGACACTGCTGCAAATTTCCAACTAAAAAAGGTATCGATGCTCAAAATTTTAAATTTGACCCCTAATTTTTTCGACTTAGTGGATTTCTACCCACAAGTTTGTATTATTGCAAGAAAACTGTCCAAGAAAAAAGATGTTGACAGGCTAACATTTAAGACGTTACTGTACCCTTCTCACGCTGGGACTGCTAGTAATGCAGTATTGGCCTAACTGTTTCCAAACACCTCAGTCTGAACTGTGAAGTAAAATGCTGTCAGGACTAGAACTAATTCGATCGAAAAGTATTAAAGCCTTAAAGACTTTGAAGTATGTAGGCTTAGGCTTACATAATACAAAATTGTTCTGATGAAATTATTGTCCCGCAGCTCGTGTCAAGCAAACGGAAGTTCGGACCACGTTGTGCTGTTTGGCAGCTGTTAACAGCACTGTTCCGTAAGTAATTTCGCACACGGACATAATTTGTAATTAATTGAATAATGACATCGACGCTATTACGTGCAGCATGTTGCAGTTACTTTTAGACACAGGTCGCGAAACAGCTACAGGAAGCACATTTCAGATTAACTTGTCGCATGCCGGAAGCTGATCCGCAGCAAGACTGCATAGGCCTACGAGTCGAAATCGCTCTAGCGCAAGCGATCTTGCTTGTTGCTACCCATTTCTCCATAGCGTTGTTTCTTGACTGTCATGTGTCGCATTCGTGCACTTTGCTTAAACAGTTCGACGGATAACATGCCATTCGGTAGGTATACACTTATAGGCTTACTATAAGCTTGCAGTGTCCGATGACCCATTGTGTTAGATGGGGTCCCTGACTCCCAAGATACAGGGAAGATTTAGGCGTTGAACTTTCCAGCCAAAATCTGCACTTGCTCATTTTTGATTTATCAAGAAGCGGCATTGATCAACGATTTCGTCTCTTAAAAATTACTTTGGATTTATTTACTTTGTTGTCACCTGCGACAGCTCCATGCAATCAAAAGTTTCTAAAGTCTTGACGGTACACTCTCACAGAATTCGACAACGCTTGTACATCTAACTCTAACCGAACGTCATATTAACCAGTTCTCGTAACATAGCATGGACTTACATCGTAAACACATATTCAGTGTATTGAAAATACATGACAACGTCGCAAACGAGAAGGGGCAACGCCGACTTCTACCACTTTTCTTGAAGGAAAACAAGCTAAGTGATACTGTATAATTTACAGTAGGCAGCATAACTAATATAACACGTCACAAGTCATTATAATATCTATGTACAACACACGGTATCTATCAATAAAGCAGCACATTTTGCACATTTAATTAAATACTGGCAGTTTTTTAAACATATTTTACAGCCGGTTGCCAATTTACATGGCTATTGCCACCACTGGCATCTTTTTTAGTGAAAACAATACTCGTAAATATAATCTTGATCAAAGTACACAAATAAAAGAATTAAAATTTGTAATAAAACGTTTGTGATCTTATCACACCTCTAAAGCTTCCACACAGTCCGTAATATCTCATAAAAATAATAGTAAAACCTTGCCAAAGAATTTAACGGCAATTTAACAACGTTTTGGTGCCATAACCTTGCTGCGTATTTTTTTCCACGCGAGCAGAAATGGCAATGAGTTCATTATTCACAATGTCAAAATTGTTGCTGAGGTTTATTTTAGCCGACCAGCCAATGCAATATTTTTAAATAATCCTTGTTAAATAGTACAAGGATTTCCATGATTTTCAGCATATGCAATCCCATTCCATGTCTATTTGTGTCAAGGATTATGCTGGCATTCTGACATCGTTACACTTAAATCACGCCATAAAACATAAACGTTTAAACAGTGGCCAAATTATGGATACACCACGTGATAATTTTTTTTTTAATTTATCAACTATAAACAAATAATTTGCGATTTATTTACGGTTTCTGCACGACATTACTCAACTCTGAAGATGGGTGCATTATCGAAAAAGAAGACGAAGAAGAAGATTAAATACCTCGCACATTTTCTATAGTGCAGAAACAAACCCAAAATTCAGTTGAGTTTGATAAAAACGTGTTTCATGACGATCTTATTGCAGTACACATATGTAGAATGCGTCCATAATATTATCTTGCCCACCAATGTTCTTAAACAGCATTCCGCACGTGTTACGTGTTGCTGTAACTTAAATAACGCACACAGTGCATACGCGACATTCAACACTACAGCACACCAGAAAGATATATTTTGCGAGTCGATAGCATTAGCTTATCACTACACACAACTGTCAAAGTTTAAGATCTATCTCCATGTTAGATGTTCTGTCATAGAATCAACAACACACTGACTCCCGCAAATAGCTGTTGGGCAGTAATGTAACTATACTGTAATTGGTGTAGCACTAAATTGTAACTGTACGGGTACTGTACATGTTGTGTTGGAAACTACACTCTGTCCCAGCTGCAGAGTTTCTGACTGAAAATCTTTATCTAAAAAACTCTATTTGTAAATTGTTGTGAGAATTTGTAAAGCAAGTTAACCTTACAAGAGATGGAGATACAGCGTCGTATATACATGGTGTTCCAAAAAAAACGGATACCCAGTTTTATTTTTGGGATAACTTTGGTAATTCAGCACCGATTTTAACCATTCTTTCACTGTTACAAGCAGACATTTATGGCGCGTAAACGTGAGTTCTACCACCCACCGCACTTTTATTGTGTGATCACATTACCTAGCAAAACAGTTCTCAGTTCGTAAGCCCATGATCAAACAGTAATCATCCTTTGTTATTCTGCCCATATCAAACGATTTATTCTAAAAATTATTACTGGTAAACAAAGTAAATAAACACAATAACGTAACAATGACGTCACAAGGCACTACTGCGAATAAGTAAGTAAGCTTAATTATTTTATGCTACGAAATTGATATCTTTATGTGTTTGCTGTTCTCCGAGACCACTGTAGCTTTGACAGTGTTTGTTTTGCTAGGTAATGTGGTCACACAATAAAGGTGCAGTGGGTGGAAAAACTTCACGTTTACGCGCCATAAATTTCTGCTTGTAACAGTGAAAGAATGGTTAAAATCGGTGCTGAATTACCGAAGTTATCCCAAAAATAAAATTGGGTATCCGTTTTTTGGAAC
>Ga0209367_1008535_pt1 | contig 14008 bp, 11 predicted proteins | sample WorMetLIZISLAND2_FD_187412 | JGI IMG/M metagenome (GOLD analysis project Ga0209367, IMG submission 187412) | Marine gutless worms symbiont microbial communities from Max Planck institute for Marine Microbiology, Germany - Olavius geniculatus... ... | reverse complement strand
CATACAGTATGTAATATTATAAATTTTTAGTTAGCAACCGCAGGCAAATCGTTTGCTTAAATCATCGTCATCATCATCATCGTCATATCATCCTATTGAACCTTTTCTAGTGCCCCTATTTCATACTAAAAACAATGGGAGCAATTAAACGGTCAATCACTTTCACCTGCCTAGAATCCAGTTAGGGGGTCTTGGGGAGCGCCGTGAGCTTCCCCAGCAGGGTCTGGGGCGGAGCCCTAGCCGAAATCGAATTGGTGCATTTTAGCGTTAAAAGATTACATCTGGTGGCAACAATTTTAAATATTTTTCGAAGAAAAAACTAACCAAATTGACAAACTTAGTACAGTTTAAACGTATGCTAATGTTTTGTCTGGAGGATTGGGAAGAGGGGGGCTGGGCCCCCTTGTCTACACCACTGGTACAGCAACTGTTGCGAAGTAGAATAAAAATAAAATCATAAATTACACGTATTCACGTAAAACTGAATTAGCATGCAGCTTTCATTTAAGTTCATTTCATTGCAGTGCAGTTCACAGCTGTCGCTTTGTATGTACTTGCATGCTCGCTCAAAAACTCTAGGTCTAAATTAGGCCTAAGTTAAAACTGATAAATGATTACCAAGTGAAACTTTTGTAAAACATTGAGCATTCTTGACTGACAGAAGATCAAGAGACGTCCACAGAAACAAGTCACAATAATGCAATCTTCATGCAACAATTAATATACACAGGTACAGATAATCACATCTGAAGCATCCACCCCAGCAGCTTCATGGCATCACCCAACCCACAGCTCGACTCCAGCACAACACCATAAATAGGGCCTTAGACAAACAAAAAAACTGCATGGGTGGACGTGACAAATGTTGAAAGCTGTAACAAGTGCTCAAAGTTTACATTCTGGCCAAGGACTTTTCTCTGATGACCAAGACCAAGGACTTAGGGCCAAGGTCAAAGAAAAAGCCACTGCTCATTGTCATCAAGGTACCTGGCGCGAAACTGGGCCTAAGTCCTCGAGTACATATCACTGTATAAACACACTGTAAATGCTACAAACTATTCACAAACAAATATAAAACCCATTGTAGTCTCTTCACAACAAAGGTTAAAGAAAATAATATGCTGTATATGAACACGACAAAGACTTAGACAATTCACAAAACGACAAGCAGTCACTGTGAATAATACTGGTCATAATACTATGCTCACAGTAAAAACAAAATGACAGCAGGAAATATTGCACCCGTAATTTTTTTCACAAACTGAGCATCATGTAATGTAAAGTAAAACATGTGTAACAAACTTAGACTAAAAGTTTGGTTATCAAAAAATGTTGGAAAAACTAGTAAGAATATTTTTTGCCTGAAAATTAAAGTTTTGAAATTTAAAACTCCCATTCTGGAAAATTTAAAGACAAAATGAAAATTCTGAGCACCCACAATTCCATCTGTCAGAAATTTGCAATTTTATGTTGGAATTCTGTCCAAAATTTGAATTACATTAGTCGGAAAATTGCAATTTGCTGCATGAACAGACAAAGACTTAGACGTATTACAAAGTGACAGTCAGTCAAAACAAAGCAAAACAAAAAATGACAGCCGAAAATATTGCACATATGTGAAGTTGTTGCAAAGTGATTATCATGTTACGTCACGTTAAACACGTGTAATGAGTGAGTGAGTGAGTCCCACCCAACACAATATAAGTCATCTCAAGGATGGCCTTTCCGTGCAAAATTGTTCACACATATAATAATGGAACAGAAAGTTTAACCTTTACAATAAAATGCAACAGACCCTTTAACTTTTACAGAAAAACACAAAACACAAAAATGACCTACATGTAAAATTGTAAGAACTCGCCATTATTTGAACACGTGTAATGAACATGTCAGCTTAGGCATATCGTAAAATAACAGGCAATCACTGTGAATAATACTGGTCATAATACTGTGGTTCTAATGAAAAAAATTAACAAACAACAACCGAAAGTATTGCACATATAGAACTTGTTACAAAGTCAGCATCATAATATTATGTCAAATCAAGCTTGAAAAAGCAACATACAGTCAGAGAATGGAAAAACTACAGCTGTGAAAGTTAATGCTTAATCATGTGAATTGTCATTACACACTTCAGCAACGGACAGTGGTCAGTCACAAGTGAAAAGTGATGCCTCATCACTTCCCCAGTGACACTTGCCGGCTGACACATTCTTGCAGACTGTGTGGTGCTGCAGTCTTGCGTGGAGGCATGCGTGGCGGTATGCCAGCATGTGCTGGTCGTGTGCATGACTTGCCATAGCCATGTTCTGTTGCTCTTGAGAGTTTCGAAGGACGACCAGAACCAGCCGCACGCCGACCGAAGCACTTCATTGACCTGCGCGCAACTGCAGTTGGCTGGACTCCAATGCGTTTAGTGGCAAAGGCAACTGCTTTGCGCTTCCGACCAGCAATCATTGCTGTAGCTGCTCCTGAGTACTTTCCAAAGCAATGCATGGCTGACAGCAAGCCGCTGGTGGTCTGTATCTTACTAAAATTTGCAATGAATGCCTTGACACCATCCATGTACACTACTGGTTCCGGCTGCAGAAATATGCCATTGTTCAAGAACTTAATGACCAGATGTAAATAGATGTTTTTTTTAAAACAAATGAATCACATCTGTCATCCGGCCAGCACTGTGGTTGCCATGGGTTCTTGCTGTGTCCCCAAAAAAGTATTGCACCAGACTCTTATTGATAACTTTGTCAATATTCTCAATAGATTTTGTAAATTTCAAAAATTCTTTTACTGGCACATTGTGGAAAATGTGCAACAACCACATTATATAATATCCTACTACACATTAACTGTGTTGCTACACTACCGTGTGAAATACAAACGTTTAAACATAAGCATAAATACAACTTATTTCTAAAACAGCACATATGCTCTCACTATTCTGTCTGTCCATCTGTATGTCAAGCAGGTGGATCAGTCAAAATGGTGCAAGCTAGAATGACCAAATCTTATAGTGTAGGCTCTCTGGAAGATGCTGGACAGTTACTGTTTTCATTGGTGGATCCAGAAGTTTGGAATAGAAGAGGCAGAGGGGGACAAAGCCCCTTCCAGAAAATTTTTTAAACAGTGTATGCAGAAATAATGCTTTTTTGTGCAAAATTTTCGCTTGGTCAACAAATGCATCTAGTCAATAGGGGGCAGCTCTCCCCTTACCCCCTGAATCCACCACTGACTGCTTCTCACACGAAAATGTACATATGTTGATTTTAAATGCACTTGCCACGAAACTATTGTTATGCGATTCAGATAGAGAATTTGGTATTTGTATATTAACTTAGCGTGAAACACCCAAATTTTCAGCTAAACTACTGAACCAGAACTGCTATAGGCTTTCGCGCATCTCGTGAGCATTAGCTCAAATTTCTTGTTTTCTGTTAGATGCCAAAACTGTAAAAGTTTATGTTGCACAGCCACCAGCAATTTTTTTGGGCTGGCTAGCTGCTAAGTATTTGAGACAGCAAGCCAACAGCATCAGGCAAAGTTGGCTTAGAAGAGTACGTATGCTATCATTGTAATCTGCATACCTTGAAACTCAGCCGATGACCAACATGGGGATAGGTTTTGCTGACACGAAGTGTTGTCGTTGTCTTCTCCTGAAACTTTTTCAGATACTGCTGTACTGCATCTTTCTCCAACAGTGGCACTCGAATAACGACATCAAAACTTGTGTCATCTGCTGTCGCAAACTTGCAGCAAATGATGTCAGTTGTATCCGGCAAAATATCCTGTTCACACAACAAAATAATATGCAAAGTTCTGTAATTTGGTGTGCAGATATGATCAAATACCAGGTAGGCTGAAGCAGATAGACCCTGCCCTAAGTGGCCGTCAAAACTGCACGGTTGGCCGTGCGCTAGCGCAGCCAGCATATAGTATTGTCATTTAACTTGTTAATTTGTCAATAAATACACTTTGTACAATTATAATAAGTAAATGCAGGTAGGGGCCTAGCTACGGACAGTGATGTCATGAGTCGGTGCGACTTTATTCTGCTGTCCGCAATAAAACGTCTGGTAAAGCTTAAGGGTCACACAGCCACGAAAGCTACGCTAATAATGTATAACCGTGCAATATACCTGCAGTTTACCGATGCAGCTGGACTCCAAGTGCGTCAGACCTTCGCAATCGCATACAGAAATTAGCGCCACAACTGGCAACATCAAGTAAACAAACACAAAGTAGGTCGTAGCTAGGCGTAGTCATGGAGCAAGCCCCGCCCCAAACAAATCGCACCTGGGAAAAAAAATTTCGCCCGTCACTGCTGTTGTAGCCTAAAGATTTGACGTGTACTCGAAAATGAAAACCGGAATATTACGTAATGTGTCAGTCGTTAGAAATGAGTGATAACCGATGATCGTAAAAAATCTGACAACTAATGCGATGCATGTGGGACAACTATTAGGCCTAATTAACGCGTATTAAAAAAATTCAGAAGAGAGCTACCAAACTCGTTTGACCGGTGACGAAAGTTGCCATACAAAACCCGTTTGATATCGTTACAGTTGCATACACTAAAATACAGATGATTGCGTGGTGACATGATTGAAGTTTTTAAGATTGTGAATGATATTTATGACGAAAAAGTTGCACCTATATTACGCTTCAATAAGACTTCAGTAACTAGAGGCAACAAATTTAAATTGTATAACCAAACTTTTATTCACAATTTTAGAAAATATTTTTTCTCAGCACGTATTGTGAATATCTGGAATAGCTTACCTAATTGGGTAGTTGATGTTCAGTCAATTGATTTATTTAAGGTGCGGCTTGATAGATTTGATAGAAAAATTGGTGCCGCCCTGTACGTGCGGCGACGGCCGTCACCGCACGGACACAAACGGCCTTAGCCGGTACCTATGACCACCATGTTGGTGGTCGTACGTACCGGCTAAGGCTGTTCAAGGCGGTGACCGGTCAAATATCCGTCCATCACAAGGACGGATGTTTGATTAGTCATGACCAGGCGCGATTGACCGGTGACAAAATTTGACCGGTCCTATAGCCTATAGGATATGTGACCGGTTGCCAATCAAATATCCGGTGCCAAATTAATTTTCGGTTTGGGCTTTGCCAGAAACGCTCCTTCAGACCCCCTAGTTGATTAGAGATGGGGATAGGCCTACCCCTATTTCCCACCTTAATTTTTACTCCACGTTTAAGACGTCTCGTTCTCGACGCCTACAGTGCCTCGACTTTCGGCACCTATTGACAATGTCGGATCGACGCCACTGCTTACCAAAGATTTTCATTTTTAATTTTTTTGGCTTATTTTTAAATTTTAGCCTGGGTTTGTGCAGTAAACTAAAGCTGACTACTCGCCAGTAGGCCCTTATCAGTAATCAGTAATGGAGATAAACGGATGCAGGCACTAAAAGTCCCTTTATATCCGTATCATGATGTAATAAATTATACTAATAATCTAATCACTTTTTTCGACATATTCCGATCTATCTCCGGTTCCGGCTAATTCAGATTTCCAATCATACATAACTTCTTGTTCTGCCCAAAATCTATCAAGCCGCACCTTAAATAGCTCACAGGCTATTTGGCCGGTTGCCGGTCAAACAGTCACCGCGAATTAATTTGACGTATGTTTAGCATCACATAACACTTCTGGTGCACGAAACGATGATGTAACAAGATTCACTGAGCACGCGTCATTTTTCTGCATTTTTACGCTTTTCCCAACATGAATTTTAGTGAAGGGGTTGAGAGTTGAGACATTCATCATGGCTGACAGCCTTGGCTACACCGAAGAACACGCCGCCGCCGGTAAGCGTTTAAAGTAGCAATGCATACGCCATACGGTAGACTCAAGCAGACGGCTATCAATCAGATTGAATGGTCGTTTGTCTGCTAAATAGCCTAGGCTTTATAACGGACAGATGACAGTAAAATATTTGTAAAGTGATTAAACAGGTTCGTAAGTTATCTTAGAACATTTAACAACACAGAACTGTCCGGTATAGAAAGGAAATAAACGTGCGGAATATGGTGACAGGTTGCTGAAAAAGTACGTCGCCACGAGTAAAATCGCTATCGTCTAAATGCTTGCGAAAATATCGTTGTCCTTAACTGTTATAGAAAAAGTCAAACAGCATACCGGGCGTATTTGCGCGTATAGGCCTACTCGACACGGGTCAGAGACTCGATGGCGCACAGGCCCAGTAATACCCCGTTTACACGGTCGAGCAAACATCGAGCAAACGCCGAGCAAATGTATTCAAAATAAACGTGCTATTGCTCGATGATTGCTCGACGTTTGCTCTACGTCTGCTCGAGGTTTGCTCGATCGTGTAAACGGGGTATAAGTAACAACGCAGCAATGCTGTAATCGCCGCATTGAAGACAGCTGCATTGAAGACAAAATAAGGCCAAGGCTACGTTTCCACGTTTCCGTTATAGTGACATGAAAAGTGCAAACTAGATGCAAAAAGCCCAGCTGTCGCTAGGATAGCCGACTGTACTGGTTGTCACTGACCTTGAAGGTCATCCAAGGTCGATGATTTTCATTTCATCTGAAAGACCGTAGTAACGTAGACCATATATCTTTCACCGTTTCGGAGGGCCAGTTTTCCGTTACCATAGTGCATTATGACGCTTGAAGGTCATCGAAGGTCGTCGATTTATATGTCATTTGAAAACCAATATGCGACTTTCTATTAGTGATCAATAGCAAGCTAGGCCCTATCCTGCACCGTTTAGCCACAATACATTCGTTACGGACGACAGACGGACGACACCCACGACAAAGGGCCGACCTTTAAGCTTACAGCTTAGCGGTCGGCAAAGCCGGCGGAAGGGTGCCCCGTACCCCCCCCCCGGCCGAAGGGGGGCTTACGTATGCTCAGGGGCCTTATGATAGGTATGAAAAAAAATTCTAGTTTTAAAAAAATATATCTAAACTACAAAATAACTAAACATGTGGAAAGTTTACCCAAAATGGACAAGTCTATTACTTTTCATTAATGTATAGTAATCTGTGACGTATTGCGGCCTATAGATGTCATTTTTTTAAAAAGACAACACAAATTTTATCTGATTTTTTGCGTTTCCATTTTTTTGAAAGTGGACAAATTTGCGGCTTTCAGTGAAAGTCCAAAAGCCAAAAGTGTTTCAGCTTCAGGGGGCAAAGCCCCCTGACCAAGGGCTCTGCCCTTGGACCCCGCTGGGGGCTTCGCCCCCAGACCACCATTATAGGGGCCTCACACTTGTATTTGGGGGGCTCCAACTCTCTAGCGCCGGCACTGGCCGTCGACCCAAAACATTAACGAATTTATCAAAATTTTCTGGTAATGTTATTTTGCCAACAGAAAAGCAGATCGCGTCTCTCCTGCCCATCAGTGCGTCATTATCGTCATGATTATTTATTGATGCCACTTGTCAAAAAGTCACAACGCAAGAACGTGCACCAATATAAACGCACTTTAAGTAAAGACGGTCAAAGTTACTAGAGTTGACAACTTCGTAACAGTACACACACACTCACACACGCACACGCACATTAAATTTGTACAGCATCCGAGTTATAGGCCTATACATTTAGTCCGACAAAATGAGTACGGTAGCGTGTTCTTGAAGTGAAACCGTATAGTATGCTATGCGTACAAAGTGTGAAGACTGCGACGTTAAGGGCTACACATGGCGGCAACTGAGTGCCGGAGTGCGTGTGCGTTGCACTCGCTATTAGAATTGTTGTTGACGGTTTACTAAACAGTTGGTCTTCTGTAGTCTGGCACAGTTCTTCTTCCAGTCCATGGGTGTGGCATGTAATAATCGTAACGTTTCAAATGTTATCGCAACGTTGCTCAAGTATCTCCGTTTGTCTATAAACATTTAGTATCTTTTCCCATCTAAAAAAATCCCTACATCCTTGTAACAAGAGTTTTATTTTTTCAGTAAAACCCATTTTATTCCTGCGATGACAGATAGTTGTGCGAAATGTCATGTCATAGCTAGATAATTATTGCATTATACTACAGCCCACGTGTCAACGGCATAGATGTGGCAAACTGTAGCCGTCGCATTGCAAAAGCATCAAGTGTACATGACATCAGATGGGTAGCCTACGTAGTCACAGCGAATGGTACAGCGTGTCATCATCATCATCGGCAGCAGCAGCAGGAGCAGCACTATCACCAGATAATACAGTTATGCCTGGGGTGCATATTGTCGTCATCCTTGCATCCAAAAGGAACAGAAAACTCGTCCTCCAACAGCGACACCGCACCTTTCACGCTGACACACGCATGCACGCGACAATCAACTCAAGCGGCGTTTCCATGATCCGACGCAACGCACGCAACGTAGGCCTACGCAACGCAACTGACGTATAGCTAACTTAACGACCGCGATTATCTTTGCATTTTGGCCGTTTTCTCAGCTACGTCAACTAGTGCGTTTGTTGCGTACTTTTCTTGCGTTCACTGCGTTTATTGTGTTTGCTAAGTACTTTCTTGCGTGCGTAGGGTAATTTACTCCACAAACATAAAACAACTCGCAGGAAGTAAGTCAAGATTCATAACTCTATATTTTGGTCAAACGTTGACAAGTTTTCAAAATTTTTTACGATGAAATCTAACAATAAATCTGCTATAGGCCTAAAGCTAAAGTGGCCATTAAATACTTTACGACACACAAAACGTTTCGTTGCGCTACCCTGTCTTTGAAATATTTGCATCGAAAGTTGATATCAATATTTCAATAATATTGCGATTTGAGAAGCGCTTAAGGCGTGACGGATCTTCACTCATGTTGTTTCATCGTTATCACTTTAGTGCACATCAGTGCTGACTGAATGTTAAGTTTTCAGTAAAGAAAACATAAAACTTGGCCAATATACAGGGTAGGCCAAAAAAGTAAGCTATTGTACTTTTCCATATCTTCGCTAAATATTGACCAATTTTTACAATTTTTTACCAGCTAGTAGACTCTGTAAACATTTGCTACTCAGTGGCATGCACACCACACTTATTGTCAAGTTTTCAAAATTCTTTTACGATGAAATCTAACAATTTTCTGCTTTAGGCCTAGAACTAGAGTGGCCATTAAATACTTTACGACGCACAAAATATTTGCATTCAAATGCATGCTAATAAAATACATGTTACATAAGTACATAAATAAATACACAAATACATGCTAACGCCTTGTAAAATATAAATATCTGAAACGTACAATATCTACAAATGGTAATAAGGTCGAGTAATAAATTTTTAAATTGCATAGATTAGAAATATTCAATAGCCAAAATCTGTGCCAGCCGTGAAAGAACTATACGTACGAGAAAAATTAGACAAAATTTACAACACTATAGGTTCCTGTATATTAAACTAACAAACTTTTTAAAATGTACATACCAGTAAAAGTTATATTTCTGTCATACTCGTATGAGCTTAAGGCGGATGTGATGTCATTGAAAATTATGACGTCATAAAGCATTAAACAGATACGATTTGGAGTGCTAACGCAAACAACACAAATATAATATGCACAGCAATTCTCCCGTCTGTGGCCGGATTTACGAACGTGAGACTCCGGACTATGTGATTTTGTAAAAATCTGACTAATAGGTTCATGAATTTCTTAAGTCAAGTCTGTGATAAAAGCTTGGCTGAAGGGACCGATATAAAACGCCTTATGACGTCACATGTTACAATGACGTAATGACGTCATATCCGTTTTAAGCTGACATGAATTCCGAAGAAACGTGAGTTTTACTGGTACATAAATATAATAAAGTTTTTTAGTCTATCATATCGACTTGCAAAACTTTTTGAACGCCCCTCGTAAGTTTTCATTTTGCAAAAAATAGTGCACAACTTGTAGGGCCGCACAATTAGAATACATTGCTTTGTATGTTCATGCAGTTAACTGAGCAAAATTGCAGCCATCGACCAGCATTAAATGTACATTGAAAATTAGTGCACAGTTAAATTGTTCAAATTATTTGAAAATAATTTTTTATATGTCCTTCAATGTTTTGACACTTATGATAACTCATATGTTAACATTTAAGTTAAATACTGCAAAAATTTACCATTAGACCTTTTGTCCATCTGTAAATATTGTATATTTTTGGATATTTATATTTTACAAGGTAGTGTAGCGACATAATAAGTGTGGTGTGCATGCCTTTGAATAGCAAATTTCTTAAAAGTCCACTGGTGAAAAAATTGTGAAAATTGATCAATATTTAGCAAAGTCATAAAAAAGCACAATAGCTTACTTTTTTGGCTCTCCCTGTAATTATGATGCAGTACTTTTAAGTCTGACACAAAACTGGTGGCCCACTATTTATTGAATTACCCTCTACATACCGGATCTCTTCTAGCGATGTTTTGCTGGTCCGCAAAAATGTTTTGATGTTTTCTTTACTTCGTTTCATGCAATATTTCTGCAAAAAAATTGCAAAAAACTCACAGAAAGATACAGTTAGCGCTAAAACAACATTACCAATAACAAACATCTCAACCAGCCACTACACATCTATCTATTTGGTGGCATATGCACGGTGTCTCAAAAAACTGTGCCACTTTTTTGAATAACTCCGTGAAATATCGGCCGATTTTGATATTTTTCTGCGTACAAAATTAAGAAACAATTTGACGTAAATGACCACAATTTTGGCCACTTCACCTTAATATTGTCCCTACACTACCTTGTGAAATGCAAAAGTCACAGTTTGGTCGCAGACAACAATGAGTTTATACTGTATTGCGCATGCATCGGCTCAAAAAAATCACCGAGACCACAAAATCATTTTAAACTAGAAATACGTTCTGTGAAACGAAATATCTGTCCCATTTCCACGCTATATAGCCTAGCAGCTGCATTTCAGCGTTTGACGCTCTTGTGAGCCTGCAGGCAAATTTTGCCTTTGAATAAAAACGGTTGGTTGCCATGACAATAAAGTCTTCAGGGGAGAAATTTACATGACACCACTGCATAGCCCGGGCTTTAAAAAATAAAGGGTAGGTGAAAACAGCGTGCAATTATTTTTTGCGGGAGCCGAGTTATGGTCAATTTTGTCCCAAAATTCGTTGCCATGGCAATGGGAGTCGGCAGGAGATAAATTTAAATGACACCATCAGATAGCGCGGGCCCGAAAATAAGGGGGTACGTGAAAACAGCTAGCAATTATCTTTCACACGGGCCAAGTTACAGTCAATTTTGTTCCAAAATAATTCGTTGCCATGGCAACAGGGGTCAGCAAGAGAGAAATTTTAACGACATCATCGGACAGCCCGGACTCGAAAATAGGGGGTAGGTGCAAACAGCGCGCAATTATCTTTCACCGCGGCCAAGTTATAGTTAATTTTGCCACAAAATTCGTTGCCATGGCAACAGGGGTCGGCGTAGGAGAAATTTAAATGACACCGTCGGATAGCCCGGGCCCGAAAATAGGGGGTAGGTGCAAACAGCGAGCAATTATCTTTTACGGGGACCGAGTTATACCGCTTTGAAATCTCCATTGGCTGTAATGCAAAATTTTGCAACTTTTTGAATGGTTGCTAAGGGTAAATTTAAATAACACCTTTAAATTGCCCGACCCCGAAAATAATGGGCAGGTAAACACAGCGCGCAATTATCTTTTACAGGGACCGAGTTATACCGCTTTGAAGTCCACATAGGCCGTAAAGCAAATTTTTGAAAAAATGGGATAAAATAGGGGAATGAGTTATCAGATTTTCATCCCAAACAAACTGGATCTTACTTTTCGGGCCTCGAATCACTGTTCACAATTTCATCAAGATCGAGTCAAAATTGCGGCCGTATGAGTGTTTACAGACAGACTGACAAAATGACAGAATGACAGACAGACGCAAGTGATTTTATACTCTGTTTCTTGCTATGTTATAGCAATGAGACAGATAAAAATCTGTAATTCATTTAAACCAAATCGTACAGATATTTAGATCGTACGTCGACGATGTGAAATAACGCATCAACAGTGAGTAAACCGCTCTGGATCAGCGGTTACTGAACGCGCTGTTGGCGAGTGGCGTCAACGTCCACCGCTTGCGTTCGTGCTGGAGGAAGACATTTTGAGCACATGCTCTGGTAAAGATGATGTGATGTAACACGTGTAACATTTTGAAAGATAATGACTGTTACTCGTGTTTGTTGCTATTCAGTTAATCATTTCTGAGCCGACGCATGCGCTATACCCAGTATGAATTCATTGTTGCAAACGGTCAAACTACGACTTCTAAATTTCACAAGGTAGTCTAGTGTCAGTGTTAAGGTGAGGTGACTAAACATATTTATGTCAAGTTGTTTCGTGATTTTGCATACCAAAACTTATCAAATTTAACCAATGTTTTACAAAGTTCTTTGAAAAATAAAAGTGTCATAGTTTTTCTGAGACACGATGTAATATATAAATTCAGTGGTATCGTGGCAAAAAAGGAGGCAGTTATCCACCCTAAATTTTCAGCTGTTAAAAAATTGTCAGAAAATTTTTTTTTACTAAAAATGTTTGCCCAAAATGCAAAATTTAGGACTGAACCGTGTAATTGAGGAAAAAGTTTGAAAAAAATTGCAATTCTAAGCACCATAAATATCCGGTGTATGACATGTCAAAATTTTGTAAAAAAAAATTTGCAGTGTCTTTCGAAAAATTGCAACTTTCTGCCCCTGCATGTATACGTATAATAAAAATCAGTCAAAGTAAACGTGCATAGAATGTTCAGTTTAATTTAAAAACTACATCCTACCACTATATTTTGCAACATTTATTACAATTTCGCAGACTCGCAGTATAGTCACACAATACAAAATAACGAAGTTGAAGCAAATACAAATTAGCAGCAGAATCATTACAGTACCTGTGCAAAAGCAAGAAAGAAAAATTCTTCGTTGGTTATATTAAATGTATTAGGAAGTTGGATTTCTTGTTCGTTTTTCACCAAATCTTTGTACGCCTGAAACACACTGCAAGATATAAGTCGCTTTTCAGAACTAATATCGTGCGGGAAACGTAAAAATGTAAAGCCAAATAATGAAGAACCAGCAAATGTTAGATCCGGAAAGGCCAGAACAATAAAGAACCATTTGAAACAAAAAGCTCAGCTTTCGCTAATTAAGGTGAGCCGACCGTACCGCATATATCCGAAGGCCAGCGTCCGGCTTCCGGTCGTGGAATAAAGGCAATTTCCCAGCGAATGTAGTCCCACGCACGTTATAGTGACGCTGTTATATCGAACGCTACAATCAACGCTAGGATAAAATATGGTAATTCGGCGCACATAAATGATGGCTGCAGACAGAGACACTGCATTTAAAATTGCGGCCAAACCGCTGCAGATAGAGACATGATTACTATTGACGGCGTATAGGAGCTCGTCGTCGCCATATCCAACGGTCTCAACGGCACCATCGCCAACCTCATACAACGTACCGTTTAGCCATAATACCACACACACGATTTGCATAGCAGGGTGCGTAATGACCTTTCAAAGTCATCCAAGGTCGATGGTTTTCGTGTCACCTAAAAAGGGCTTATGCAACTTCCTATTAGTAGTCAATAGCACCCTTTGTCCTACCTGTCACCATTTCTGAAATACGGTGACTTATCGGCTGAAAAACGCATATTTTTCATACCCCATCGCTGTTTCAGCCCAAATTCGATGTTTTGCTTGCCCTATATCGCTGACGTTTCGCAACCGAAGAGCCGTGTTATCGCCCTAATTAATTAAGTAAGTAAGTAAATGATTTATAAAGCGCCAAAGTCTCAGAAAGAATCAGAGCGCATAATCGTGTAATAATGTGTCACGTAAGACCTATAGTAAACGTGCATAAACACACACCAAGTAGACATTCATCATCATCATCGACAACCGTGGGCTCAATGCCCGTTGGTGTCTGACGCCATTCTTACTATCGCTGCCCACCGCTGCCTATCTAGGGCAGCGTGGCTTAACTCCTGCAGGGTTGTCCCACACCA
>Ga0209367_1008534_pt1 | contig 14009 bp, 5 predicted proteins | sample WorMetLIZISLAND2_FD_187412 | JGI IMG/M metagenome (GOLD analysis project Ga0209367, IMG submission 187412) | Marine gutless worms symbiont microbial communities from Max Planck institute for Marine Microbiology, Germany - Olavius geniculatus... ... | reverse complement strand
CGTCACTGCTGGCACGGGCGCCTGACTGGCCTCGTCCTCGCTGCTGCTGCTGCTGTTGTCGTCACGCGGCTGTAAAGATTCCGTATGAGCGCCGACTGAATGACTAACCGCATGCAAAAACTGGAGGCGACGGTTTTTAGTCAACTTTAGCCGCAACAGCCAACATTTTCGCATTCCTACTCAGCCGGTCATTTTAGTTGTCAACGGACAGTTTTCTGGTTTCTACTTAGCAGTAATAATCCGTCAAGGACTATCCAGTCCCTATGTTCAACCGCTGTGTGATCTAGTGCTTAAACTACATGGTCTCGCGATGTCAGGTCTCGCGATGTCCACCCTTGCTACATGGTCTCACGTTGTCCAGTCTCGCGATGTCAGGTCTCGCGATTTCAGCGTCCCCACCATTTCGTAGCATAGTGTAGCAGATCAAGGTCATGGCCTCAATCCACAAGGCTTAGGCACTATCAACGTTTTAAGATACACAAATCGAGGAACTTTTTAAGGATAAATACAGCGGTTGTATTCGCCAGCTGACAGCGTTGTTCTGGCAGTGGTTTTGAGATCACTGCTCGCCTTTAGTTAGGCTTGACAAATCAATGAAACACCATTATTTCGTAGCCTGACTTGCTATATGTACACTTGGTGTACATATAGCTAGTTGCGCTATAGAATCGTGGCTCGCAGCACGAGGGACTTTTTGCTTCGTTGTATATTAGGCCTACTTGCCATAGCGCCAGTACTAACCCGCAGCACGAAGCAAATTAATTGCATATGCACTGATAGTTGTATAACCCATTAGTGCCCAAATTATTTTATCATCTACCGTTAAATTAGGTATCTCATATTATGAGATCGTAGGCATAAATGGGTTACTACAAGGTGTGTTAGTAGTACGTGCGCTGTCTCGCTACAATTAGAACATCGTGACTGTGGGTCAAAAACACGACACTAAACTCTTGTCTCTTCTATCTTTGCCAGATATTGACCGACTTTTAAAATTCTTCAATGACATACTTTATTGACTTCGTTGTTGCAAATGGTCTGCAGGGTATGTCGGTAAAAATTGAAAATAGGACAGCATTTGGCGACGAAATGGACAATAATTTAGTACCATGTTTGACTTACACCGTGCTTTGTGCATTTATAACAGTTTTATTTTTTTTATCTACATTTAATCGATTGTATCGTAAGTTGTAACCTTAGTTGCGTTTGTCAACTACTGCTCAATTAACGAATGTGATGATGATGATGACATACTGTTATTGCAGGCGTGTGGGTCGGTTCATTAGCAACCTGTATGGTCCTGTTGGAGGACATTTGCCTATTTGGCTGGACAACGTACGTTGTTATGGCACGGAGACAGACATTGGCGCCTGCTCACACCGAGGCTGGGCCATTCATTCATGTTTCCACAATCAAGACGTTGCAATATCGTGCGATTCAGCTTTACAGAGTAAAAGCGAACATTAATAACTGGGCTTACGTAATTTTATCAAATTGCATACATTGCATTTTGTCGTACTTTATTTCACAATGTATTTACCGTGTACGACTAAAAATTTGTCATATTTATGAAGTTGTAACTTTTGCAATGTTACATAAGAGTTGTAATCCGTCGAGTTTGTAATCAACTTTATTCATTGAAAAAATTCGATAGCCTCACAAACAAACAAAAAAAACAAACAAAAAACAAAAAAAACACTAATGCATATGCAGAAAATTTGCCATTGCCAGTTTTCTTTTCACACAGTGTGCAAATGAAAAAAAAATTTAAAATCGGTCAATATTGGGCGAAGATTTGCATATAAGTTGAGTGGCATTTTTTTATAACCCACGATGTACAATCCCAAATCTCTGGGATTTGGTGTCACGACTCAAGTGTTGTTTCCATGTAGACAAAGTTCATGTTCCCAAAAACTGAAACTCGTTCATGACGTCCACGTTTTAAATAAGCTTAAGCGTCTTATGCTAACTTCATAATTTTTGTCAAATATCGGCGATTTTCGCTGGCGCTCTCAGCGATAAATATCCATTGATGTTATAATTAATATCCAACTACACTATTATTGTAAAAGTTTCACTGTCAGTTGTAGAAAAATAAAAACAGATTTGTACAGGTTTATATATCCATTAATTGTTGGTACATATTTTGTGTTATATAGTGAAGTTAATTGGGTCGGGAGAGGCAAGACCAAGACGAGGACGTTTGGAAGTTTATTTTAACGGAACATGGGGAACAGTCTGCAGTGACGGTTTTAGTGCCACTGCAGCAAAGGTTGCTTGCAACGGACTTGGCTTCGGGTATGTGCGGTCACTGAAAAACTACTAATGCAATTTATATTATGCTAAATACTTTACAAGACTAGTGTTAATGCTTGTTTGACTACTAAATATATGTTTGTTCTGTTCTTCGTGTTTGTTTTAAAATTGTGTGTTTTGTGTTGCCTGCGCCATGGCGATATAAAGTTTTTAAATATTAATTTCAGCACTTGAATACTTACAAACGGTAGGTCTGTGATGATGGTACTGATGTGGATGAAACTTTTAATATGCCTCTGTATACTCGGCATGCACTAGGCTGTCATTATGTAGGCCTAATGGAATGCAAAAAGGACAATTTCAGACCTAAGCTTATAGCATCATAGCTGGCAAGGTTACTGCAAGGGGGTGAGTGAGTGAGTGAGTAGTTTCTTAACGGCACATCAGCACAAATAGGCCATTCAGTGCCATAAGTGGTTAAAAGCAGCTAAAAGCAGTTAATATATGTGTTAAAAGCAAGGTTAAAAAAACTTGCTACTGCAAGGGCAGTAAGCAAGCAGTCATATAGCAGGGTATTGATTGATACAGTGTACGTGCTTAAAATAATAGACTACGCAAATAGTCTAGATAAGTCTTAAGAGGATGCTGTTTGAAAGTGCGTAACGTCAAACGGTCTGTGATGATGTCTGGTAAACTGTTCCAGCCTGGGCACATGGCGATTACTTTCTTTCCTTGATAAATGTCATCGTGTCAACAGCCTGCCAGGAGCGTTGTCTAAGCGGCGAAAAAAACTGATGCTTTATTAAACATAAATTAAATTTTGGTAACATTCGGGAGTAACACTGCTTGTTTATTTTTTGATTAACTCTTTACTTTCATTTTAAAATTTTATATTTAAAACGAATTGTTTGCTTGCAATCATTTGTGGTGTTGAATTATGTTTTTTGAACAAAAGTCAAACTAAGTCGTTGCATCATGCATGTGACAGGTACGTGGGATATCAACGTAGTGATCAACAGTCCCCTGGGCGTGGACTGATCTGGCTGACCAATGTCGTGTGCTCGAATTCCACATGCAACACCGATCTAAGCAAATGCTCCCACAGTGCGTGGGGCGTTCACAACTGTACTCATGACCAGGACGTGTACATAGTTTGCTCCAACACAGAAGGTACTGATACGCCAATGCCGAAAAACCCTAGGTTTTTTGAAAAAAGTTTGTGAGTTTTCGTTTTTTAAAGATTTTCAAGTTGTGGCTTTTAGTGTACAAGGAGAAGTGGACACAAAATTAAAAGCCAGGATGAACATGAAAGCATTGTATACGCTATTCAGTCGCATCGTTTTTGTTTAGTAGATGGTGTTATGTCATTGAAGATTAAAAATTAAGATTAAAATATAAAAATTAGTATGATTATTATTTCTTAATAGTGCAACAAGTAAAAACAAAAAAAAACTAAAAATTCTGAGGTTGTGGGGTTATTTCACAAACATATGAGCACATATTGCAACCAATTTTAAGTCTTGTGGTACACTAACTAAGACTGAAATACGTTTAAATGAAAATACAGTACAGGGCGGGGCAAAAAACCGGACGTGTTTGAGCGTTGATAACTCAGCGATGGTTAGTGGTGAAGAGACGTGTTATGCGTCAAAAGTTTTAGAATGCTGTAAAGAATAAACGACAAATTTGCATAATGAAGCATTTAAATATTCTTTGCCTAATTTGCAAAAATTATCGTCACCCCCAATTTCTGCCAAATATGATAACACATGGATTTAACATAGATATTTGAGCTTTTATAACTTAGCGATGTTTATTGATGGAAAGGTGCGTAATATGCCAAAAGTTTCAAAATTGCGTACAGAAGAAGTGTACAACTTTCGTGTCTTAGCGTTTAAATATTCTTTGCCTGATTTACACTAATCTGTCCTACCCCTAAAATGATGCTAAATTGTCAGTAACGTGTGAATTTAAGTTGACTTTCATTCAGCATACAGTGAAGTATCAACAATCATTAACACATACGTTGAGTTTAGATAAAATTCAACATAGGCAGTTGCTCTGCTTTTGCATTCATAACTAGCATCAGTCCTTTTAGGCAGCTGATCGATCGCTGGAGTCAATGTGTTCAGGATCAGCTGAGCGCAGCATTCGATTAGCACACGTTTTAGCTGGTCAGTTTCTGAAATTTTGTGACCATGCTATCTGTTGCAAAGCCCCACGCTGAATAATTCACAGAATTTGAATCTGAAATTTTTGGCAGTGAGTATTTGAGTTCAATGAACTCGAACACATGAAAGTGCAGGCAAATGCCTAATTTAGGGGTAATGAAGATTTATGCAAATTAGGCAAAGAATATTTAAATGATTTGCTATGCAAGTTTGGCTCTTTTTTTCTACAACATTCTAAAACTTTTGACATACCACACGTCTTTCTACGGGTAACCATCGATGAGTTATCAACGCTCAAACAGGGTCCGGTTTTTTGACCCACCCTGTACAGTAGGCCTACGTTAAAATACGTCGAGTAAAAATGGCGAATAAGAAGTTGATATTGCACGATTTAAACCTATAATCTGATGTCGTTGTGGATATAATTAATTGTAATTATGCGTGATTCAGTACACTATAAACACGATAGTGCATTACAGTGTCTAGAGCAGTTGCGAAAACAGCTCGATCAGTCTCGAGAGCTTTGCGAACAGCCGGACACGCACGCTGAACGTGTTTAGATTCTGACCAATGCCATTTGTTGCAGTCGGCGGCAATAACGCACGTCATTCCGAAAGGTTTTCCTAGACACCGCACTGCTGGAGTGGGTAAGCGAAGACGTAGCCCGAGGTTATACCACTCCAGACAGTGCGGACTGTACGGTATCGTATTTACAACATGCTTACATGGCCTAGGCTACGCCGTCGTTTGCTTTATGACGCACGACTGTAGCTGAAAGTTGCGAAAAAGTGCCAGTGCAAGTTAAAAGTGTGGAGTCAGCATTTTTTAGCGTGCGCGTGTTTGTTAAATTGTCAGAGAGGCGTTTTGAAACTACACTTGCGGCGACCTCAATTACTTACTATGTGTGATTTGTGGTTGTGTGCTTACAGGATTAATTTGTGTTCCTCCTAGTGAAGCGTGCGTTGACGAATACTCGAACTTCTGCCTTAACGGTATTTGCTGTCAGAACGGGATGATCTCGTACTGCATGTAAGCTGTGATTACGAACTACTTACTTTGTGATAATTACTACTGTCGTGTTATCGAACTAAATAACTGCTATGGGCACCAGAACCCAAAATCAGCTGCATAGGTATACCCCATCTATTTATCTTTGTCTTCTTTTTCGTAATTTTGTTAGGGGTCTGGTAAACGTTGTACGTTGCCGTAGTAGGGTCTGGTAGCGAGCTCCGACCAGCCGTCAACGATTGAGTGCGAAGTCGTGCTGCTGGTGGTGTGTACACTAAGCGGTTACAAAACGGAAAAAATGGCCGGACGCTGCGATGTTTAACTCAGTATTTTTAATTAATCTAATAATAATAGGCCTAAATATAATTTTGCCGCACTGGACAGAGTGGTGGCCACCGTACACTCTATACCATGAGCGTAGGCCTAACTTTCGGAACAGCGGAAATTATGCGCTGAAAAAGAGAAGTAGGCTAAACATTAGCATTGCAAGTGTAACATATTATTGCCTGCCGGCAACCATAGTAACAAATTAGCATATAATTTGTTGTGTTACTTTAGGTGTGGAGCTGGGTATACTGGCCCTCGTTGTGAGTGGCATGATTTAGACTTTTTTGGCGCAGGAGATGGCTTCGGGATTCCGCAGTTCGTAGAAGGTATGTTGTTGACTTCAAATTTGCTGTGCAAAAGTTAGCCGATGCACTATAAATGACCAAAAAAAGAAATTTGACACTTTGCGGAGTGGCTGTGAACATGTTTTATTGGAGAATGAAAAAATCGTATTATGTGTTTTTTCATGTACGTTGACTAAAATAAATCATTGCCTGTCCAATGCAGCGCATTGCATTAGACAGTATAAAATCACCAGAACGTCCGTGCGTGCGTGCGTCCGTCCAACATTTGACGCGCCGTATCTCCATAACGCTGCAGGATAGACGTGTGGTCACAGTGAACCACCAATAGGAAGTGGCCCACCGCGAGTCGAATGGTCACGTGATCGATGACATCACGTGACCCCGACAAATCAAGGTCGTGACCCCATTATCTTTGAGGCGCCATATCTTCATAACGGTGCAAGATCGACACATGGTCACAATGGACCATTTATAGTAAACCGCTGGTGACGAATCAAATGGTCACGTGATTGACGATGCTAATTGTTTAGTTATACACTGTGTCTCAAAAAACATCCCCGACGTTTTTGACTGCAACTTGAAAACCAATTATCAGATTTTGATAATTTTTATTACAAATATTTCTGACACAACTTGCCATCAAATGACCATTCAGTTTTCCACCTCACTCAATGTATGTTTCTGCACTACCTGGGGAAAACACAACCAGCGAAATATCACTTTTTATCGAATGCAATATGATTGCTTAATTGACATAATGCGTAAAACACATGTTGTTCACATTTCTGACACTTTGGCTGACATTTCATCTAGTTGGCCATTTTTAACTGCCTGCACTAAAATTGCTTGAAGTGTTGGCCCATTATCCGAACACAGGCAAGGAGACGCTTTCTCCATTCATTGATAGCAGTATCGATCAAGTTCTGCTCCAGACCAATGCAGGCTGTACCAGTCGCTTCTTGACTTTTCAAACATTTCTTAATTTCATCTGGTAAACATGACAGCTGCATGACAGTCAAACCTTGTAATAGACCGGCTGTTGGGGCTCACAGATTAGAATAGATGGATTTTATTGACGTTTTTTTCAATTCATTTAAACACGTATTATGCTTGGTCTGCTTTCCCCAGGTAGTGCACAAGCAGACGTTAAGTAAGGTGGAAACTAAAACAGTTATTTAATAGCCAGTTGTGATAAAAATATTTCTGACTAAAATTATGAAAATCTGCTGATCTTTCTTATTTCAACACATATTTCGCTTGATCTGCTTTCCCTAGGTAGTGCAGAAACATACATTGAGTGAGGTGAGAAACTGAACAGTCATTTGATGGCAAGTTGTGTCAGGAATATTCTTACCAAAAATTATCAAAATCTGGTAATTGGTTTTCAGGTTAAAGTCAAAAATGTCGGGGATGTTTTTTGAAACACAGTGTAGTAATAGCGAAAGATGACAATAACAATTTAAAATTAAACTTCTTAATTTACCACTAGACTACAACGTTCATTGATTTTTAAAAAATGCCGACATAATGTAAGCTATCGAGATGCATTGGACAGACTCCGTGCTCGTTTGAACATTATCCATTTATCTTGTTCGATCTGTAGCGGGCGGCTTAGCCTCAATTTTTAATGCAGATGCCAAATTGTAACCGGGGGTTTCAAGTTTTAACCCCCCCCCAATTTTTTACTTTTCATAGGAGACCGGCGACCTGTTTGATACAGTGTTAGGTCTACCTAGTGTCACACAAATTCCTCTGCCAACTTGTGTCTTCGACGGCTTTCCCACTTCACGTGAGTTCATGCGACAAACAGAGAGTCAGGCGTACATACAGACGACGCTTTGGTAACAGCAGTTGCAATAGCCAGCTTAGCTAAAACGTATAGCGTTGCCGCCTAACAAATACATAACCTGTGTACGCCAACTAACAATCGTAAAGCGCCACGTTGTGGATAAAGTGGTATTAGCAAACAAAGAACTGTGTATGAGTGAACGATCGATATATACTAATAAAACATTACAATTTCTGACAACAAAAAAAACTTCACAAAAACCGCGGTATATATCTGTTATATTCATTCACGCGAGGCGCAGTGTGCTGGTATCATGGTGTGCTATTTTTTGCTATCTAAACGTTTATTTGAGAACTGCAGACTGCGCCATCTGAGTGAGTTTCACCCACAATCGCTACCGGGTGTCAATAAAGTGCCAAAATGGTTTAACTGTGCCGTTTGACAAGTTATGTATACTGTGTTACTGCGCATTCCATTTTTGCTTGCATTTTTCGTCGCAGACTCGTCTGAATTTCGTCTAAAAAGTTAACTACTTGACAAAATGTCACTCAGTGCACATAATGTGTTACATAGTGTTGTATAATTCTCAGTACCACCAAGTACGTGTAACGTCATGACATGACAATTACAACAGCAAAACGTCGAAAACGGCAAAATCACGTCACGCTGGTATAGACCTATAGGAAGTTACTCACAGCGCACTTTGACTTTTTGATTTGACTGTTTTTTTTCAGTGGGAGACTGGGGTTGGCTATAGTACTTCGAAGGCTTAGCTATGTCGAGTCGTAACATTTCTGACTTTTGATTATGAACACTTACTGACGTCATTTCGCGTCGTGACATTATTAGCCGAGGCTGTGTGTCGACGCGTTTGCGTGTTGTCGATGCTAACAGAACCAAGAACGGTAAGAACAGTGAGTAGTAATTATTCCAGTACAACTTCACCACGTCAGAGTGACGACTTTGCCGCTGACGTCAGTTCTAATTCCATCCCACAGCACGACGCCGCTTTCTCGGGTATGTCGAGCTTGATAGCGTTGTTGGGTTGTTGTTAAAATGCGTAATTGCGAAGTGTGGTATTGAAATAAAATGTAGAATTAAAAATACGGAGAGCACTTGATTGGCCGCTTTGAAAAACCACGTGACGGCGTCGGACGTGCGCAATTGCAGTAAAATGCGAAATATGGAAAACGCGAAACGCTGAGCCATAAACGCTGTGTGCCTATAATTACTGTCAATTAATATAATGTGCTCGAATCACTACCATATTCAGTGATTACTAAAATTTTGCAAAATTAGCAAACATTTACCTTGTTGCAACGTATACTAATGATGCATTAAACTATACAGTAATTTGACTCTGAAAAATTGTGGCTAGAATTTAGTTGACTAAGTCTATGTGGCCTTTCGTAATTAATTTAATAACCTTCTTAGTGGTTTGTTCAATTTCAAATAGTTTGCGGGAAATGCGGGTAGCCTGTTTTCTAATTTAAATGCCAATTGGATCGGTTTTCGGAGCTATTTTTACCGTTTCAATAGTCACGTGAATATTGCTACATTTTTCAATCACACAAACGTGTGTATGCAGATACAGTGCTGACAATCATCCTGGGAGTCGGAGGTCTTATTATTATTGTTCTCTGTGTTGCCATTGCTATCGTCTGCACTTACTTCAGGTAAACTTACTGGGGATGTCACTGTCGTTTATGTTGCTAAATGTTCAAAGTCAGTTTTGGTGTAAGCGGTTAAGCAGTGTTTTTCGTTTAATTCACAGCATTCTTGCGTATAAGCTAACTTTATTTTTCGATAACTCTGTTATTGATGAGAGTGAGTTTTCTTTGTGTGTGTGTGTGTGTGTGTGTGTGTGTGTGTGTGTGTGTGTGATAACTGCTGTCTGTTAAACTCTGTTGTTCTAGTATGCGAAAGATGTGTTAAAATTGTAGAAAGAAAACTTTGCAAAACATCTAGCTGCAAAACTTTACCGGGACAAAATGACTGTTTTGCACAATGTACATGCTGGTAGGCTGGTGGCGTGGCGTAGTTGGTAACGCGTTTCGGCTGAAACGAAGTTACTCTACGCCGGACTCGGTTAGTACTGCGATGGGTGACTGCCTGCGGGCACGTAAACCATCTCGGTGCGAAGCCTGCCAGCTAGGTCGACTCAGCCTTCTACCCTCCGTGGGACGGTAAAATGAGTAGTAACTCATTTATATGGGTTACGGAAGGTGGGGACCTTGGTACAGCTGACTGGGGTTGCCTAGCCGGCCGCTGCGCCAGCCTGTGTCTGCAGGCTGCACACGATGGCCGTGCGGCAGGCAGCTCTGGTTAGTGACGAAAGCGCATTAGAGGCGTGCGCATGCTCGCGACGATGCGCTATACAAATTGACGACCTTTACCTTTTCAAAACAATTTCTCAGTAGCCTCTAGAGAGAAGTCTAATGCAGCTTTCATAGCTTAGGTATAGGAATCCAGTAGAAACGTGTAGACGAGTTGTTACGCAGTAAAACACAGTTTATAGACGAGTTATTTTGAATTTTTTTGTGTGACGCAGAAAGAGAGAAAAGAATCTGCAAAGACGTACAGAAGTGCCTATGATTCCGATGCCGTTGACCTCTTCCCAGAGCAACCAACCCGCCGCCGTTGAATCATCGGGAGACGCGAATCCTGGCTACAGCGGCCGGAAGTCCAACTACTATGATTACATCGATGACGGTGACTATGAACAACCCGTCTGCTATGAACCGCTAGTCGACCACCCAGAAGGTCGTCCGCCAGATTCATCTCATGGCTATGATCAACTTGGGCCGGACTACCTGCGCATTATTGGCTGATTGACGCAACGACGCCAAACATTCGCTACGAGGCGCAACCAAACACTGACTTCACTTTTGTTGAGCCTTTCGCTGAGCGAAACATTAAGCTGAACGCTCAAGTCCGGACTTAGACCAGGGTTCTCGCCATGTTCGTTTACAAATGTTCAATGTTTTGGCTCAGCGAAAGTCTAAAAAAGTTTAAGTGAGTTTGATCTCAGCGAAAATTAAGCTCAAATGGCTTAATCTATTTCTTTCATGCAAATTCGACCAACTCAAGTCAGGCTATTTAGGTCAGAGCTTACTGATAGCTTACTGACAGTTGTGATTGCTGAGAATTGCTGAATGCTGAATGTTACGTGCAGAAATAGATTTTAGTACATCAGCATGAAAGTAAAGTTCGTAGGCTAAATTTTTGGTGCAAACAGTGAAGTGAACTTTGGTCCACTAATAAAAAAGTTGTAGGCGCGCATGTTGACTTATCCAAAATCAAAATTTTAAAAGACTGTATTTTGGCCACCCTAGGTGTTGTTTCCTGAAATTTGTACCCTCGTACCTGTGCTAAGGCTTGCAAACTCCCACCTTACCGAAAATGGGGTCACCAACGATTTTGTACAATAAAAATTTAAAAATAGCTTAAAATTAAGTGTATGCATTTCCAGAATGTTGGGGTTGATTTCACAAAACGTTTTTACGTGATGCGCGTAAGGCCGGTATAATATTAATTTGGGTATAAATTTTACGGAAACCAGCAGCCTTATAGGTTTCATTTTAGAGGGCATGAAATGACGTCATTTCGGACAACTTGAGATTGACTACGTCACTGTAAGTGTCTGTGAAACTGGTAGAGATATCAAAAATCGGGGGGAAACACGTGATCAACTACCGCCCCTCCCACGTTAAGCGAAAAAATGACCAACTTTAGTCAACTAACATAAACGTTATAGGCGCGCATGTCAACAGTCGAAACACGCAAAATCGCGTGCTGTGTAAAAACGAATGCGATTGCCTTCTAGCCACGTGACGTTCCCAAAAGCAGAAATTCAACCCCGCAATTTATCTTTCCAGTCGGACTTACGTCGCTGGGCGTTTTCATGTTGGGCTCTGTCCCAAATTTCTAATTTTGTTTTATCATATTTTATCTCAGATTTCATGTGCGAAGACTTTTAGTATATTTTACTGTAAATGTGCAAACCGCGCTAAGACTGTAACTAAAAGCCCACAGTGTCACGCAATGTACAAGAATCGGCGACCTGTCGTGGGATTTGTTTCACACTGCGGCCAGTCACATTGTCCAGTACGCCACACCTACTTCTGACCATTACGTCATTGGTCAGTCTTTTACGTCAAAGCGGCGCCATCCGCAGCCAATCAGCGGCCAGCGTGTGAACCACGTGGCCGGAAAACACCCACAACGGAACTAGTTTACAGTCGGCGACAATCAGGCGAAGATGTCGACCCGAAGACAAGCTGTAACGTCGTCAGGTGCTTTAAATGATAAACTCGGAGAAGTGACTAAGCCTACCCACAAACGATAACTAAAGGTATCGTGCAGTCGCATTACTACATTAGAGTAAATAAATACCGATCTTTATAAACATTTTACAAATATTGGTGCATTGTGTATAGTTTGCATTTTGCAATATTCAAGTCAGCAAACGCTAAAAATGATCACAATCATTTCCAACAATTTCGAAATTTATAGTTTGGTTTTACTTTTTTCAACTGACTAGTTCTATAGGCAAACGCTTCAAACAAATTTAACAAAATAAAAATAAATAATTCAAGGGGGTGTTGTATATGGTAACTGAAATCTTCAAAAGTTAAACAAGTAAAGTTCGTTTTGATGTTACGCGCATTTACGTGGCAATAGATGTGTGATCTCATACGGCAGGTGACGATCCGCGGCTCTGCATTGGGTTATCATTAAGAGCTATAAACAACCTTTAACATTTTTATATTTTGTTATTTTGTTCTTTATTTCTGGTTTAACTGAAAGTCCAATGCAGGATGCTGGCGAGACACCAAAGCCCGACATCGACAACATCAAGACCTCTGGATCTGACAATACAACGTGAAGTTGGCACGTGCTCAGGCCTGTGCCTTACACAACGGCCATTACTTCGGTGTCTTCAGCATACCCGCTTCCCCATTCTTCAGTCTCCCTTTAACAATCTGCGTCACAGCACGTCTCTTGAAGCGATCAGAGATCTCAAACATTTGCCGGGAATACTGCTGCCACCTGGCGAACACAACGGACTCAATTCGTCGGAGTTAGAACGTCGGTTTCGCCCGTACGCGATCGCTATGATGCAAGACTGCCACAGGTCCGAGGAGGTAAGACCGTAAAACTATTAACAATGCGAAACATATTTGTACACCGTGGGCCATAAAAACGTGCCACTTTACTTTTGTCCATAAACCTATCTTCGCCAATTATTGACCGATTTTTAAAATTCTTTCACTAGCACACTCCGCAGACAATTTGCAATAACGTGATTCTTATATATCCTACCACACAGTAAATGCGTTTCTACACTACCTTGTGAAATATAAATGTAAACAAAAACTAACGATAATAACAAAAATGAAGTAAATGAAAAAAATGCTTCAGACCAACATTGCGATGAAGATTCGTATGACACTAGATTGTGTTATACCTACACAGTTTAATGTCATACAGATCATTCACTGCAATGTTGGTCTAAAGTGTTTTTTTTAAAATTTTACCAAAATGTTTGTTTGTTATTATCGTTACGTATGCATATTTCATTGATATTCCACAAGGTAGTGTACAGACGCATTTACAGTGTGGTAGGATTTATAATAATCACATTATCGCAAACTGTCTGCAGTGTGTGCCAGTGAAAGATTTTAAAAAATTGGTCAGTAATTGGCATAGATATGGACAAAAGTAAAGTGGCACGTTTTTTGGCCCACTCTGCATATGTGATATGTGATATTTCATGTCAACTATGAAATGTCGACTGGAAAACAAGTTTTGTCGTCAGTTGCGTTAAATGGTGAGCTTAAAAAGAGATTATACTGACAAACGATAATTGAAGATATCGCACAGTCACATCACTATGATCAATTTAATAGACAAAACTAGAAATTTGGGGCAAAGCCCAACGTGAGTCCGCCCGGCGCCCTAAGTGCGACTGGGGGAAATTAGGGGGGGGGGCAAAATTTCCCAGGCATCAAAGTCACGTGGCCTGAACTCAAATGCATTGGCATACGCCGAACGCGCATTGTCGACTTAGGGTAGGTCAACATTAGCGCTTATAACTTGGTTCGTGGTGGACAGAATTTCACAATTTTTTTTTGTTCAACGCCGAAAGGA
>Ga0209367_1008533_pt1 | contig 14009 bp, 7 predicted proteins | sample WorMetLIZISLAND2_FD_187412 | JGI IMG/M metagenome (GOLD analysis project Ga0209367, IMG submission 187412) | Marine gutless worms symbiont microbial communities from Max Planck institute for Marine Microbiology, Germany - Olavius geniculatus... ... | reverse complement strand
ATACGTAGCTGCTAGTCTATATAGCGTGGCAATGGGACAGATACGTCGTTCCACAGAACATATTTCTAGTTCTGGGCAAATTTTGTTTTGTTTCTCTTTGAACACGATAACTTACGAACCGCTGCATTTAGTTTGATGGAATTTTGCACGAACATTGGAACATGTACCTTCAACTACTTTGACAATCTCTGGAATCCCATTGGATTGGAACACGACAATAGCACAAAATACAACATTCTTCACTGTACGTGTCATTAATACATGGAACAGGTAACCAATTCATGTTGATTTTAGTTCACTATCACGCATTAAGCGAAGTGTCACGTGTCTGAATTTTGATGGTCTTAGGTTTTAAATTTTAATGTCATTTAATGGAACACGACAATAGCACAAAATACAACATTCTTCACTGTAAGTGTCATTAATACATGGAACAGGTAACCAATTCATGTTGATTTTAGTTTACTATCACGCGTGACAGACGCGTGTATTTCAGTTATGTTTATTCACCTCAGTTAGCTTGGTAGTTTAGTTAGATTTTCTTAATTTGTTATCCTTGCTGTGTCAGTTATCTGTGGGCCACTGTTAGTGCACTAATGGGCTTTGTGTGTCCGGTTCTGCTGTCACATGTTGTACTGTGATGTGTGTCTTGCTTTATTATGAACAAATAAATAGAGATGAAGATAAAGTTGCTTGGCAAAAAACATAGCCTTTTTAAGCATTTCAACAAGTAATAACGCTGTTAACCGATAGTCAAAATGTTTTTAGCATGTTCATTCAAATTATAAGTTATACAGAATGTAATACCAAGTAGCTTAGCAGATGCACGACTCGTTCGATTCTTGTTAAACATGAAGGTAACGATGAGCGAACGAGTGGCGTGCAAAAAAAATTATTTCTTCAGTCTTCACATGATTGATAATTATGTGATTATTTTCAGCCCAACAACGTAAGTTTTGAAACTTTGCTGTCGGTATTTTCTAGTACAAGCAACGTGGTATTATCAGCTGGCCGTCGTCATCTGCGTTCTGCTGTTTGTGGACAACTCGATCGCCGTTCCTCGTTACAGACTTACGACAGCTGGCAGAAGAGCATTCTCTTTCGCTGGCTCGTCAGCATGGAACAGTCTCCCGACGTATATGAATGATTACACACTTAATCTGGACTTTTTTTTAACGTTTCCTTAAATTATTTTTGTTTTAGATGTACTGATAACGCATTCAGCGCACTAGAGATTTCTTCGAAATGATAGTGCGCTATATAAATGTTCACTTATTATTATTATTATTGAGCAATGTGTTAATTTAATTGCAAACAAATATTCTAGATTAATTGCCATAACAGTGTACTTATGTCGTTGAAGACTACTACTACGAAGATTACTATGAAGACAATGAACAAGCAACAACTGTGGAACCGTGTCCGAGCGACATGTTCACCTGTGGCAACGGAGACTGTGCACTCCAAGCATGGAGATGTGATGGCGACTTGGACTGTGAAGACGGGTCCGACGAAGAAGGATGTCGTACGTCGCATTCGCTTACTTACTTATTTTACTCGTCGTTCTGCTGTCAGTCATTCACAAATCTTTAACTCTGGTACACACATTTTTGAACGAAAAGCATTGTGATCGCAATTTTATACCTTATTTCGCAGTTATAGTTTTGCTTTTACACCACGGTGGCCATTGGTCTTGCCATGCGTTTGTGAACGTATATTTTTAACAAGGTTATTTTTGCAGAGAAAAAACGATTTGCATCCAGTGTCACATGCAGACATTTTCCTGTACGGCTTCTTTCCCAACTAGGATAAATGTCGCTCTGACGTTAAACTAAATTTATAAAACGACCTGAAAGTGTGGTGGGAAAAATGCCACACACTGCAGTGAAGAAATATCCGTCTATGGCTTGGCGAGAAAATATCCGCAGGAAAAAAAGTCCGTTCTCCGTTTGCGTCATAGAGGCTTAAGAGATGCCGTTTGATCGACTGAAATAATCTGTGATCGATGTAATAAGAAACGATTAACCAGCAAGTGGGTGATGTGGCTCGTGACGCTGCAAGTTTTGCAACGTGGCGCAGACGTTGCGTATACCGCACAAGCCGTGGTGTAGTCAGACAGACAAACACAGCCACAGACACTGCTTGACAACAAGGGTTGCCTATTAGCTTGCAGCGTCGCGATGATTGCAGCGTACCCTGTGATTAATGAGTAAAAAACAGCATCATTATGGGTTAGCGAAGTCGGCGGACCAGGAAGCTGCAATTTTCCGATCGATACAGCTGCAAATTTTCGACCAAAAAAATTACCTGTAATGAAAAATTTAATTTTGCTTCTAAATTTTTTTGACGTGGGTTTTTAGCCCCAATTTTTGCATCTTTGAACAGAAATCCTTCGACTAAAATAAGATTCTTCGTACAATTTATCGACAGCCCCAAATTTAAGGGAGAAGGCATTTTACTGCTTGTCATGACGCCACTGGTAAGTGGGTGATTGTGCGTGTGCAGCGCCACTAGAGAACTGTCCGAGCGAGCTGTTCCAATGTGACAACAGACGTTGCGTGGAGTACGCGTTTGTCTGTGACACTGACGACGACTGCGGCGACAACTCGGACGAGGCCAACTGCGGAAGTACGTGTATAAATAAAATTTACAATGTATACCGTGACGCAAAAATCAGATCTTTGTTACACCTTTAAATAACTCCATCAGCCTTGGTTTTAGTACAAAGAATCATCATGATCAGCTCTTAATAGCATTTGCCAATCGTTTTATTACGCGCGAAAGCAGAATGCTTCGCGCGTCTTTGCCATCGTCTGGGCGTCCGTCCGTCTGTCTGTCTGTCACACTCGTGAGCTGTATCAAAACGGTGCAAGCTAGGATCACGAAATCTTCACTATAGGCTGCCCCAAGGTCTCTAGTTTATTGTGACAAAATTTCGTGCCACTGGGTGCTGGGGTTCCCCTCGAACGAGGGCGTCGAAGAGGGGTACCCCCCTAAAAAGACGTCATTTTGCCGTTATCGGCTCGAATAATGTGAAAACGGTTGCAGATAGGTACATACATGCTGTTTATCATAACAAGCACTGCTGACAGGCTTTTCGGATTTATCAACATCGATGACCTTGAACCCCTCAAAAAGGGGTTTTTAGTGAATTTTTCACAATTTTTGGATGCAGCGCACATTTCAACACTGAATTGCGACGAGATGGCTGGAGATAGACCAGGACAACCTGCATATGAAATTTTCAGCATTCAACGTGGATTTTAGCTGTTTAAGTCCCGACCCCCTAGGTTCAAGGAGGCCGGCGCAGGCGGGCGTCAAAGACAGCTACCCTCCTAAAAAGTGGCTATTTTACCGCAATTTTCTCGCGTAGCGTAAAAATGGTGGCAGATAGGTACATACATGCTACTTACCATAACAAGCACTGGTGACAGGCTTTTTAAATTTATCAACATCGATGACCTTGAACGATCTTGAACCCCTCAAAAAAAGGTTTTTTATTGAATTTTTCGCAATTTTTGAACGCAGCGCACATTTCAACACTGAATTGCGACGTAATGGCTGGAGATAGACCAAGACAACCTGCATATCAAATTTTCAGCATTCAACGTAGATTTTAGCAGTCTAAGTCCGGACGCTCTAGATTCAAGCAGGCCTGCACACGTGGGTGTCAACGAGAGGTACCTCTGTAAAAAGTGGTGATTTATACTCTGTGCTTGTCTAGCGTGTAAATGGTTGCAGATAGGCACAGCCATGCTGTTTATCATAGCAAGCACTGATAAGGAGCTTCTTACGAATGTCAACATCGATAACCTTGAATGACCTTGAACCCTAAAGATATTGATTTAACGTGATTTTTTGGCGATTTTTGGCTGCAAAGACGAATTACGACGAAATGGATGGAGATAGACTAAGATTACCTGCGAACAGGAACTGCTATAGGCTTTCGCGCGTTTCGTGAGCTTTGCTCAAATTTCTTGTGTACGCTTGACGTAAGATATGTACTATTAGCAAAACTAATCCCTACTTACCTACTTGTTATCGTAATCGCAATATGTGTATATTATTTCTAACAACAAATGCGTTTTGACATTTGCTGTAATAAAGAAATGAATGAACGAATGAATGAATGAATGAATGCTAATTTGTGAAAAATACACAAAAATGTCAAGAACAGAGTACGCCTACCAGCTAAAGTTTTCCTATGGCACCCGCAGTAGAGTAGAGGCAATTGCACGGTATAATACTCCCACTAACAACATTGTCGGTCACGATATTGTAAGTCATTAAGCCATAAACATTATGACGTTAATTACCAAACCATTGCTTAGCGAAAAAGTGATAGTGAAACTGATCAGTCATCGGCCTACGTTACGGCAGTCAAACTACTGTCGCTTTACTCGGACGCGGGCCCGGTGACGTCTTTTTTTCGTCACGAATGGTACAGCGGTTGCGAAAAAAACGTGACAAATAAAAAAACATCTTTGCGCCGGTTTGTAAAGGTGCGTACAGAGCGACTTATATTAACTGAATTGAACTGACATGGTTTAGTTTTTGACGAACTGACCAATGGGCAAGCAGTAATGCATTACAGTAGGCACCGTCTAGCGGCGTGACTATGCTCACGTAGCGTCAACCAACGACCAATGGGCTTGCTTGGTCATTTTTCAGTTTGTTAAAATTTAAACCGTGTCGGTTCAGTTTAGTTACGTCGCTCTGAACACGCCTTAACTTTCTGGTCGTCGGTCTGATGCAGTCAATGCGACCTGTACGTCGGATGAGTTTCAATGCACGAGTAGCGGAGCCTGCATCCCTGCAGCACTTGCCTGCGACGGCGCCATGCACTGTCTTGATGCTTCAGACGAATCCAGCTGCAGTCAGTATAATACACCGTTCACACCTACGACGCAACTCAACTCAACCCAACTCAACTGCTCTAGCAAACAACGCGTGGTCTGTGCACAGCAGCGTGACGTCACAATGTTAATGACGTCATTGTATTGTTGCCCACAATCACGGCAGTTGAGTTGAGTTGAGTTGCGTGGGCAATACGAGTTCACACCTACGACGCCGACGCGACTTAACTGTCGAGTTGAGTCGCGTTGCCGTCGTAGGTGTAAATTGATGACTGCCGACGTATTTCGGTAAAAAATTTGCAAACTTAACAAGTTTATATTATTATTTGTTCGGTGTGACATGTGCCAGAACTGTCGCGACCCAGTTTTCATTTCTAACTGTTTATGCAGTGAATAGTGATAAAATAACACGATGACGTCTTATAGTTAAAAACTGGGTCACGACTGTTCAGACTCGTTGTCGAGTTGTGTCGCGTCGCGTCGTTTATTCAGTTCGCACATGTATTATTGACTCTAATTTAGCTAAATACTATTGGTTTATACTATTTACTTAATCATTGCGAATTTACCTCAAAAACCCTTGGTTTTGGCCTTGACCTAGAACACATTGTGCTATTTCTGCGTGGAGGCGAAAGTTGTGGAGGAGTTCTCAGTTCTGTTTTTGACTCTGATTGCATAGTTTTTTTCAGAAATCAGGACCACATCTGGCGTGTTGCGTTGTGCTGTAAAAGATGTGACGACACCGGAACCGTGTCCGGACGGTCTGTTCACGTGTGGAGACGGAGGATGCGCTCTGCAGGCGTGGACATGTGATGGAGACTTGGACTGTGAAGACGGCTCCGATGAAGAAGGATGTCGTACGCATTATGCATTTAATAATCAATTACTTTGTCATTGTACAGCATCGCTTTCACTTTTTTTAGTGGACCTACTTTGTCGTACCTAAGAAAAATAGTTCGATTTATTTCGTGATTTGCGCAGTCATGTTTTTGTAGTAGCGTGTTAGATAGCCTAGTAACGACACAACAAAATGGCTATGCAAGATAATTCGATATTTGATTGCTTTAAATTTATATTAATTTATTTTACGTTTTATTGCGCCTTGGCATATTCCATGTACGCTTGATAATGTTCATTTAACTATTACGCACGTGCTTACGGCAACTTATTATGTTCAGCTCCGCCGCCTTCCTGTGGTCCGGACTCGTTCGAGTGCGCTAACACAGGCCGGTGTATTCCAGCACGATGGATCTGTGATGGAGACAATGATTGTGGCGACATGTCTGATGAACAGAACTGCAGTAAGTATAATATATTCGTACTCAGTGGCGTAGCCAGGATTTGGACGTAGAGGGCATTTGAGGGTAAGGTGTAGAGAGGGCTGTTCCTCCCCACCAGATGTGTGAAAATAAAATGCTTCGGTACATTTCGGCACTATTTTGAGTAACTGAGTAGGCTCTTCATATAGTAGAGCACGTGCCCGCAGTGCCCGCCATGGCTACTGCAATGCTAGTACAGGTAGCCTACACACATTGTTCTACAATATTCTTACATGTTTGCTGTTAAAGCTGTTCTAAGTTTGCGTCTGACAAACCTTCGGCAAACTGACTGTTGGTGTCACAGTGACTGTTATACGACACACATATGAATCTTCGCTTTTCTTTGCGAATTCGTCGATTTTGGGACACCGTGGAGGGCAGCCGCAAACGCATTTAGAAAAAAGGCGATGTAGTTCAGAGTCTGCATTATTATGCCGGACTGTCGGTATCACATAAAATAGTCTCCCCCGTGAAAAAAAATCAACCGAAAAAACATAATCACAATGTTAAATTCTCTCCCATTGTATTAAAATCCCGCTGGCTCCATGAAAATGTCTCTCCTTTATTAAATACTCACCTAAGTCGGTGTGATAAAATCGCCCCGTGTAAAAGGTCTCCTCCTGCAAAGCCGAAAAGACTTTCTCCGTGACTTCTGCAATGGTGCATTGACACTACCGGTAGGATTTCTACCAAAGAACAGCGGAATGTTGAAAGTGTATGTCAGTGTGAATGTGTGTGGCTGTGTTCAGCATGTCGCGAGGATCAGTTTCAGTGCGCCAACAGCGGTCGCTGCATCCCAGGAGGCTGGGTCTGCGATGGCGATAATGATTGCGGCGATATGTCTGATGAACAGAACTGTGGAGGTCCTACCACGCGTGAGTATCTTTGTCTTTTGATGACAGTAGCAATAATATACGATCGAGACGGCGACAATTATTTAATTTACGGCCAATGCACACCTACGACGCCGACGCGACACAACTGTTGAGTCGCGTCGGTGTCGTAGATTTAAACACACCAGTCGGGTCATTGGCTTAATACTGACATGCTGTGGCTAATACATGTAGCATCACTGGTGACTGTTCATTGGCGTTAGCGAGAAAACTAACACTGTTAAATAGTCGCTATTTAATAGGCACTATTTAACTAGACCAACACCAAACATAGCACCATCTGCCAACTGCTTAAAGCTGGATGAATATTAAGACTAAATCTGAAAAAAACGTGGACACTACCTAGGAAGAAGCCGAACTGACGACAGACAGAGCAGAATGGCGTCAACATTGTGGCCCAATGCATCCACTAGGATGCCGGTTGAACTAAGGTCTAAAATGAGGCAGAGTTGAAATGTACGCTTCAACGTAAAGCACAGAGAAATGAAACGTAAAATAATTCTAATAACTACGTGCATATTGTATTGTGCTGGCTGCAGGTCCAACCTGTGGTCCGGACTCGTTCCAGTGCGCTAACACGGGCCGGTGTATTCCAGCACGATGGATCTGTGATGGAGACAACGATTGTGGGGACATGTCTGATGAACAGAACTGTGGAGGTCCTACCACCCGTGAGTATCTTCGTGTTTTGATAGCAATAAAATGCGAGTCGTAAATCGAGACGGCGAATATACGGTCATTTCACACTTACGACGCCGACGCGACTCAACTATCGGCGACAGTCGGCGACTGTTGAGTGGCGTAGTTGGGAACACAGTTATCGTATCACTGGCCTACTGCTGACATGCTGTCCGCTATAATAGTGTCACTGTTCGACGGCGTTATTAAAAAAACGAACTGCAAAGCCTCGGCCAACGTTACACGAGGCACGATTTAACTAGATCAACACCAAACATAGCATTATATCATATGCCAGCCTAAAGCTGGATGGACATCATCAGACGAGATCTGAAAGAGGTGGACACTAGCTGGGAAAAAGTCGAAGAACTGGTGACAGACAGAGCAGAATGGCGTCAATATGTGGCTCAGTCTATTTACCAAGATGCCGGTTGAACTCTAAGGCGTACATTTCAAGCGTATTTGAAATGTACGCTTTAACGTTAAGCAGATAGAAACTAGAAATTTGGGGCAAAGACCAACGTGAGTCCGCCCGGCGCCCTAAGTCCGATTGGGGGAAATTAGGGGGGAGGGTAAAATTTCCCCGGCATCAAAGTCACGTGGCCCGAACTCAAATGCATTGGCATACGCCGAACGCGCATTGTCGACTTAGGGTAGGTCAACATGAGCGCTTATAACTTTGTTTGTAGTGAACCGAATTTCACAAAGATTTTTTTGTTCAACGCGCAAAAGATCGGCCTTGTCAACGCCGTTTAGACTTTGTCACTATCTTTATCGGTTCCAGAGATATTTGCGCTCAAACTCGAAAGTTGTCGTAAATCGCGCCAATTGTTGCACGTTTTTTGCCCTCCCAAATTTTAAGGGGGCGGTGCCCCCAAAATTTGTACTTGCGTTAACACCCCAACCTAGAGACACGTCAAGTGCCAAAGTTTCGTTGGGCCACACCCCGTAACTCCGAAGTTATAAGCGCTCATTTATTGCATTTTAAGCCAATTTTTGACCCCCCTTTGAAAAAAGTTGTAAGGGGGGCTCCCGTCCCCGGCGGGGGGTGCGCTACTAAGACTTGGTCATTCGCTAGCGCGTGTAAAAATTTGAGGGCGCAGCACCCCCTAGGGGCCGAAATATGTTTTTTTCCAAAAAAAATGCGCTTAGGGTACGTCAACATGAGCGCCTATAACTTTGTTCGTGGTTGACAGAATTTCACAAAAGTTTTTCTGTTTAACGCCGAAAGGATCATACTTGTAACGCCGTTTAGATTTTGTCGCTATCTTCATCGGTTTCAGAGATATTCGCGGTCAAACTCAAAAGTTGTCGTAAAACGTACTAAATTTTGGACGTTTTTTGTTCTCCCAAATTTTAAGGGGGGCGGTGCCCCCAAATTTCGTACGTGCGTTAACACCCCAACCTAACGACGCGTCAAGTGCCAAAATTTCGTCGGGCTACACCCCTTAACTCCGAAGTTATAAGCGCTCCTTTATTGCATTTTAAGCCAATTTTTGACCCCCCTTTGAAAAAAGTTGTAAGAATGTTGTGTATAGGATAATTAGATGTCAGCAGCATTTTGTAGCAACAGTTGAAAAGCAACCGCTGATTGACATAACAGCAGACACATAGGCCTAAGAAACTCTCGCGCGGCGTGAATTCATACAACACAATTTGCCTGCCTGGAATTGTGGAACTATCTACAAATCAACTTTAAAGTCACGCAAACGATGTTGCCTTTTTACCTCTTTTATGAACAGTTCATAACCATAATGTCATTGTTACTAATGACCACAAGAAACGCGTACAGTAGCCTACTGGCAACGCGACACAAGCGAACTTCATAGACTGGCAATTGTTATCAAGGCCATAAAATAATTAGTCCTATATTACACGACGTACCTCGAAATTTCAGCCAAGGCATTTCTTGTATTAATAATTGCCGTAATGCCAAGAGATGACTGATTCAAAAACAAAGGCCTGGTTCGAACGCCGCATAGGCCTACGTTTCCCAACCATGGAACAGAGCGGATCTGTTCTTGGTATACTGAATCCGCACTCTGGCGAACTCTGACAAAAAAAATACATTTCCGTTACCACGTTTGCCCAATTTGGTAAATTCTGTGCTTTAGCTAGCACGACAAGTAACCTCAGCGCTTAGTGTATACGCTGGAAATACTCTTACATCAGTCTCACCACGCAAGATAATCACTGCGTTCTACCTCACGGAGACTATAACACTTTTCGCAGTGTACTCCGTATAACCTGAAACGTTTGTACTATTCTCGGCCTGTAGATCTCCATCCGTGCTCATTATACGTCTTCGATGTTTACAAAATATTCATGTATTCAGTCGCTTCCCATTAAAAAGGCGAGACGTCTGTCTGTCTCCTAGGTGTTTATTAATCACCTTCGGTAATATTGTCGATAAACATTCGACTATAGGCTATTTGCAATCGTTTTCACGCTACACCAGATAATTGCGGTAAAATAACCACTTTTTAGGAGGGGTAGCCGTCTTTGACGCCCGCCTGTGATGGGCTCCATGAACCTAAAGGATCAGGACTTAGACTGCTGAAATATACGTTTTTTTTTGAGGGGTTCAAGGTCGTTCAAGGTCATCGATGTTGATAAATCCGAAAAGCCTGTCACCAGTGCTTGTTATGATAAGCAGCATGTATGTACCTATCTGCAACCGTTTTCACATTATTCGAGCCAATAACGGCAAAATGACGTCTTTTTAGGGGGTACCCCTCTTTGACGCTCTCGTTCGAGGGGAACTCCTGCACCCAGTGGCACGAAATTTTGTCACGATAAACTAGAGACCTTGGGGCATCCCAAGTAAAGATTTCGTGATCCTAGCTTGCGCCGTTTTGATACAGATCACGAGTGTGACAGACAGATAGACGGACAGACGCCCAGACGATGGCTAAGACGCGCGAAGCATTCTGCTTTCGCGCGTAATAAAATGAAAGTTTGGGAGCATATTTAAAGTAACTATCAGTGATTTGTATTCTGTTGGCTGCAGGTCCAACATGTGGTCCGGACTCGTTCCATTGCGTTAACACAGGACACTGTATTCCAGCACGATGGATCTGTGATGGAGACAATGATTGTGGCGACATGTCTGATGAACAGAACTGCGGCGTATCCACTCCTCCGCCCGGTAAATTATCAGTCGCGACTAATTAGTAACTACTCCTAATTATACTAAGTAGTTATAATTATAACTAATTATAACTACTTTTACAGCGCTTTCTAAAGATTATTAAGATTAGGCCTATAGTTACAACTAAATACCAACCACTTGAAAAACTAGACCCACATTTTATTGTATCGTAGAAAACAAAAAACTCAGCTGTCGTCAAGATAGCCGACTGTACTGCAGGCAACAGAGAATCTACTTGAAAGCTATAGGACATATTCATATAAACAGTAAGGATAAAGGTTTATTTCCACTACGGCTGCGCGTGATTGTGTGATGGTTTATGTCCTGGACTACGGAGTCTTTGATGCCCCGGTTGACGATTTATTATGTCCTTGGTAGGGGAGAGGGTAGCCGATGCCGGAAAAGGCAGACCAGTGAATCGTGATTGGGCAAATAACGTAACCAATAAGCATCGTGGACTTAATAAGTGTATTGGATTGGATTTGCACGACCGGATTAGTCGGTGTCAACAGTCGATATGCGAATTACTTCTTGCACAAACAAGTCGCCTAACGCTACCTGCCACGTGAATCAACTTTGACATTGTAGGCCTAAAAGTTGTCGTGCACAGACTGGCTACACCAGATAATTGCGGTAAAATAACCACTTTTTAGGAGGGGTAGCCGTCTTTGACGCCCTCTTGTGCTGGGCTCCATGAACCTAGGGGATCAGGACTTAGACTGCTGCCATGCTAGATTTACTGTGTCATAAAATCAAGGCTGCAAAAAATCTCAAAAGTCCATTTTATAATTTTTTTCGGCTTTACGCGAGACAGCGTGTAATGCTTAGCGCGCCTTAGCTATCGTCAAAGTGTCTGTCTGTTCGTCCGTTACATTCTGCAGCCCTCTCAACACGTTGCAAGGTAGAATTACGAAATTTTCACTGTGGGCTGCCACAAGGACTGTAGTTTATGTGACAACAGGTCATGCCACTGGGTGAGTGAATTTCCCGCGAACGAGGGTGTCAAAGAAGGGTACCACCCAAAAGTTTTTATTTCAAAGGCTAAAGGTTGAAAGTGGTGGTGTTACAGCGCTTAATGAAAGCCCATTCCAAAGCTACGGATCGTTGCCTGCCGTATAGGATCACACAGTGTTACCTGCCACCCGACACAAGTGAACACGCCCAGGGCTTGCCATTGGAAGCGATCAATCAATCGATCGCCTAAATCGAACGCCTAAACACCCATCAGGCGATTGATTTTTCGATCGCCTATTCGCTGGCCACGCTCATTGGTTGCCCGATTTACTTATTTGTGATCGATCAATTTTTGGCGCAAGGGCTATAGCGCGTATTAGCTATGTAATTCTATATGTCTGTCTGTCCGTTTGTCTGTCACGACCCGTTACCGATCCAAGACCAGGTGAGATAGAGACTTCATGTTTTCACCATACGATAGCCAATTTTGTCTTAAATTTCGTCGCCACGGCAACGGGGGTCAACCGGGGGTAAATTTAAATGTCACCGTTAATGAAACCGTCCCCGAAAACCATATCCTAGAACCAAAAATTACGACTCTATCTTGCACACAACCGAAGTTATGACAGTTTAAAGGATTTTTAAATTTTTCCCACAGGCGCCATTGTAATTTTTGTCGAATTTTTCGAATAAATATGTGAAAAATAATTTTTTTTTATTTTATAACAATCAAAAGGCACTTCCTTGCGCAGAACCGCGTCATTTATATACACCTTTATTCGTCAAATGACAGCCATGAAAGAAACATAACTAATAACGATAGATAATAATAATAAAAAAATAATAATGCTGACAAAAAATAAGGTTCGTCAAATGACCATTTCACAACAAGCATGAGCCTATTTTCTACTAACCGAGATTAATTTCACTCTTGTGACAAATTGCTCGTCGCTTGAAAACATTGCACAATAAATTTTCAGAACAAATAAAACGTTCGAGGAAACGCGAAGTACGAATAGCGACACGTTGGCTAACAGGCAAAAAGCCAAAGAAATTCTGACACTCCAGCACAATGTCATTATTCTTAGTACAGAGTATCTTCATAAAAACACGTGTAACTGTGAAGTCCAGTGAATGTTTGTGGCGCGATGTAACCGGGCACGCCTCGATTCCGTACAGCATTGGAGCTATACATTTTGTGTCTAACAGATTTACAACCACCTCCTCGGAGGCGAAACGGCCAATTTTGCTATAAACTGCATTAAATGATGAAAAAATTTCTTCTTTGCATCTTCAAAGGTACATCTAAAATATCGGCCTCTAACAAAATACACACCCAGGTACTTGCACGTGTCAACCCACACCAGCTGGGCACCGTTACTCAGCGTTAGGCTGGCGCATTTAGCGTCAGACCTAGGGCCTATGCGCACACAGACAGTTTTAGACGCATTGATTTTCATGTCTATTTCTTCTATCGCCCTTTCACACACTCTGATCAATCTTTGTAACCCGTCTACAGACGGGCAAAGCAAAATAATATCATCCGCGTACATAAAAACAGATACACACATATGACGAACATAGCATCCGATAATACAATCTAAGATTTTGTTAACGATATCATCAACAAAAATAGCAAAAAAGTAGGGCGAGAACACTCCGCCCTGTCTCACACCTGCAATCAACTTAAAAAACGGAGAATCACACGAACCCCATCTAACACACGTTTCCGATATACCAAACCACAGAACAAAAAGATTTAACGTATTAAGCGTAAAAATCGGTCTAACGGACTCGTCTGTAGGCAAGTTGAAGAACCAAAAAATGTAGTAAATTTCGAACAGGAGGGGTGTATATTTCACCTATATGGGGAGCAAAAACCCTTGGGCGGATTGAGCCCAATTTTTTTTTGGTGGTAGGCGTCCACGACTTAATCACGCCATTCAAATTTGGTGACGATCGGTTTAGAGGTTTTGGGTTGGCTGATTGTCAAAGTTTGCCTTTTCCCATATACTTTGAAGGTCGTCCTTACAACACTCACACTATCGTGTAACGTGTGATTAACGCAGCGCGTTCACTGTTATGCTGAACACTGTGCTATGCTCCGCTCTCAACAGTATAGTCTCCGCCTTTTACTCACAGCGACCACGAACATACC
>Ga0209367_1008530_pt1 | contig 14012 bp, 10 predicted proteins | sample WorMetLIZISLAND2_FD_187412 | JGI IMG/M metagenome (GOLD analysis project Ga0209367, IMG submission 187412) | Marine gutless worms symbiont microbial communities from Max Planck institute for Marine Microbiology, Germany - Olavius geniculatus... ... | reverse complement strand
CGTCATTCAATGACAGCAAAGAAAAAAAACAAAAACAAACAACAACAAGCAAGAAACGGAAACTAGGCTAAATATATGTGATATTAGAAGGAAACAGAAAAATTTCCCACAAAGGACAATATAGGCCTATGAGTGCTGGAAATCTCAAGGCCTAACAACCTGTGCTTCCGGTTGCCGTCCGTCTCTAAATAACTTGCGTCCCTAAAATTTTATTGAAGTTTAAAAAATCCGACATAAAATAATGCAATTTATTGCATCCGTGCAAATGTCTAACATTTAAACGTATTTTAACCGCAAATTATATTTTTTTAAAAATTCCGCCCTTGTCTCTATTTTTTATCAAACTGCAACCGAACGCACAATGTTTCTTAGATTCAAGGAAAAATTTTCATCTTTAAATTTTGTACGTTTTGAAAGAAAACTTTCCAACAAGCTAAAATTTAAGGGGTGTAGATGCCCCCCTTGTCTCGGTGTCGTGGTCATCAGGCGATCATCTGACTCCGAGTCGGTAATCAGTCAAGCCTGCTACTGCTCCTTTACCGCACATTGTAGCTCGTTAAGCGGCCAGATAATTGCAGCGCCATTGCTTTTACATCAGCCTAATTTCAGCGCATTTTACTTCGGTTTGATTAACTGAGGCGGCGGCCATGCAGACGCCGACGCTTATGCTTCTGTGTCGCGCCGTGGTGATTAGCCTATATCAAGCTTATCAGAAAAATGTAACACGTCATAAATCAAAATTACTTCATCGAACATAATACAATAATTAAATTTAAGTTATAATTAAAATGCCAGTAAAAATTCACAAACATGATTTTACAATGCATGTATATTAGCAACACGTCTGTGTTGAATGAGGCTCGATCATGCGGCAGTATAGGTTTAGCCTACTGTACTTTTTTTATTAGACTGCAGAACCTGAGGTACAGGTACGCGCATTCAACGGTTAATAAAACGGCCACTTGACTAGAAAAGAATTAAACCATTAAACGATCGTCGATGACGTCATTGCTTAGCGTTTTATCCGTGCATCTTATGGATGGAAATTTCTAAACCACATTCCCGATGTGTCCCGCTTTTCTCCCATGCGCAGATTCTTTTACGCCACGTTAAGACGCACCCAGAGTAGAGAGCTGCACGGTAATGGAGATGGCGGTAATGCCGCGGATTTTCCACGCATGAATCTTGCGGTAATACCGCGGTAGCCAAGGTCTGAACTCTGAAGTCTGAGCTATGAACTAAAGATCGCCCACATGCCTCCTGAAAAAGATGGAAAAGCAAGTCACAGCAGTGGACGAAACAGGGACAAGTTGCTCAAGATTTGCTTGGTATCCCAGCAGCCAGTACTTGGTCAGAGAGATCGTTCTTCACAGCTGGCTGGACTGCGAATGAGCGGCGTACCCAGCAGCTGATCGTGGTGATGGTGTGGATGGACTGTTGTTTCTCCATGAAGTTGCATGAACTAGTCTATGCCTATCTGCACCTATTAAAAACACTCGAGTGTAAGAGTGTTTTAACTTCTCGGCAATATCATTGAATTATTTTATGGCTTACTATTTAAAATGTTATTAACATAAAACAAAAACAACAGACCGAACTCAGTTCTGCTCGCCTGGGAATATCCGGATTTCTCTTTCTAGGTCTTTTTCAGTCTTTTTCATGCAAGACTAGATAGTTAGGTTCCGGATTGGGGAACTCAAATATCTAGTTTTGTATGAAGAAGGCAAAGATACATTTTGTGTTAAAGTGCTTTACGGTGACGGAATGGGGATGGAAGTAACTTGTCCGGGGATGGATGGGGATGAGGACAGGGCTTAGCAGGGATGGTTGGGGATGGGTTCCAAGTTTGCAGGGATGGATGGGAATGGGGATAAATTGTCGTCCACGTGCAGCTCTCTAACCCAGAGCGAACGAAATAAACCGAATTGAGATTTCAGTTTAGTTTTGTTTAGTTCATTTTAGTCGCTTTGTATGTACGCAGCTTCTGGGCGCTAAAACAGCGGAAACCCTTCGAACGATAGGAACTTACAGCCAACCCGAACCCCATTTGGGGAACTCAGGACCCTGCCCAGGTCCCGTGTATACTTGGTGTAGAGGAGTTCATTGCTCCTCCCCAATAACTGCACCTTCGCAATCGGCATTCGAATTCGATTTTTGGCCCCAATCGAGGTTTAAATTTTGGCCAGATATACTACATTGGTTCGGCTGTTCGGGTCATGCATTAACCTTCCCCAACAGACTATTTCTACCCTCCCTCTCAGATGCTTTGGTGGACGAGATAAAAGCTGGTCATATAGCGAAACGCTTGATGACGAATAACGATGACGTCACTGAATTGACCATAATCGTCAGCGTGACGTCACGGGTGGATCGGCGACGGTCGGCACTGTCCCATAATGCGCTGCAGCAACTGCAGCGTCGTAGCCGAGGCCGCCATTTAAAGATGGTGTCGGCGCGGGGGCGGCGGGGGTGGGCTTCCGGTCTGTCACGTGACCAGAGTACGTGGGCGGCGCCTGCAGAACGCACGGTGGAGGCGGCATCAGTCGATAGGGCGTCTGATGGTAAGAGGAATAGTTGGCGATTATGACGTCATTCTGCGGGAGTTCCCCGGGGAAGTCCACTTCGCCGTTGTTGGCTTTGACGTCGTCGGGGAACTCCTCGGCGGTGTGCAGAAGCTGCTGCTGCTGGCGGGCTGACATGATGTTAGTGATCGAGAACGGATGGGTGAAATTGGCAGCCGCGGCGTGTTCACCAGGTGTCGCTGCTGTGGCGGCGTCGTGCCGCAGCCGCGCTCCGACAGGTGGCAGCACGCTGTAAGCCCCGCACCCGCCCACGCCCACGCCGAGGCCGCCATCTTGATACGTCACCATCATCATCATCTGCTGCTGATGCTGCTGCATTATGACGTCACTGCATGACGACGACGATGACGTCATGTAGCATTGCTCCGCCTGCGCAGCAATAACAATAAATAAATAAGTAAGTGACTGCGTAACTAAAGCCAGCGACACACGAGCCCAGCATCCTGGCCGAGCATCCTGGCCGGGCACCTGGCCGGCTACCCGGGTTCAGCGACACACGAGCCGTTTTAACCCGGCCAGGACACCCGGCCCGGGTATCCTGCTCGTGCGTCGCTGACGCCCAACGAGACAGAGAAAATCATTGCAATGCAATGCTTTTTGTGGCCGACAGCCGGACAGTCGGCTCGTGTGTCGCTAGACCTGGATGCCCGGTCACCGCTCAGCATAGAATTTTATTTCGATTTACATACTATGAAATTAAACAGTGCGTCTTCGAGGGAGATTTGATTTGTTTGTAAGCCTACACTAGTTTACATCTAATCGGGTCGTCTAAAAGTATGTTGTCCTCCGATTCTGAATATACCCTACTTCGTACGTACTACAAAAGCTGCTTTCTGGGAGAATCGAGAACGTGTAAAATGTTGATAGAATTGTATCAATCACACATTTGTCTCTGGGATATGAAAATCGCGGACTACAGAAATATTGCAATAAAGAAAAAGCCAAGGAAGAAATAGAAACGCACTTTGGACTGTTAGGTGACTTATGCGTCATTGCGTTACATATATGACAAATGTAAAATAATTATTAAAACTTCCTTGCTGACGACGGCTGTCTCCCGGCCAGGTTGCCCGGCCTGGTACCCGGCTCGTGTGTCGTTGGCTTAACTAACTAACTAACTAACTAACTAAGTCAGTAAGTAAATGAATCAACTGATAAAACGATGGAGGTTTTTTTGTGCGGTTGTCCTAAAAATAGGCCACATTACGGGTCTTGTTCGTACGTCCGTCTGTCCGTTTCCTATAGGCCTACAGGCTTTTGATTCGAAAAGTAAAAAAACGTCACAAAAAAACAAAGTTAGTGTAAACTTTACCCATGAAAACAGTTTAATGGGTGTGCCAATTTTCAGCTCAAAATTTCATATGTCAAGCGGAAAGCCGAATATTATGTCGGTACTGGGCTAACATAATAATGTTTCTTGTTCAAAATAAGGCAACACAAGTACTGGATTTCACCTGGTTACAACAATCCGTTTACTCTGAAACCAGTAAAGAGCGTAATGTAAAAACGCCGCAAATAAAAAAGTCAAAATTACGGTCACAATTACAAAGCTGTTTAGGTAAGATTGCTTATGTTGCTAATATTCGTGAGAAGAAATGGGACGAATAAACTACAAAACCTGATGGTGATGATGTTGAACATTCTGCTGTTGAAATACTGTTCCAAACGCACAAGCTTCGCCCAGGCTTGACGACTCCATCTTGAATGGCACCGATAAACCGGAAGTAGACTGGTACGATGACGTAATGGCAAACTGTCGCGATGGTTCCAGTGCCGTCTGAAAATCACATGATGCATGTAGTGTCGGTATAATGCAGTATATCGGAAATATCTATGCTTCATAGAAAGCTAGAAATATACGTCGGCCCAGAGCCGACATACTGTGCGGCCGTCCGCCTATAGGCACGTAACCCTTACCGTAACCCCGAACTTTTACCATTTGAACCGAAAAATTAGCCCACCATTTATTTTGTACCACGGAGCAGCGCCTACGTTTAAATCAAACTCATAACTGTTTTCTGCCCCTTTCAGCATTTGGGTTAAAAGTTCGTACGGGACGGACAGACAGGCAATACTCTTATTGCGTTCTATATTTAGGACGGACGCACTATTAGTAAAAAGCAGAAAAACGAAACCACTTAGCGCATTCCGTTGAAAACATCCAATGCATTGACAAATTGTTATAAACAACAATCAGTAATTATGACAACAGACAAGCAGATAAAATGAATCATAAAAAGTAACAGAATAAAATGCATGCTCATATTAGACATAAATGTACAAAACATCAGTTTATACACTTGTTAACGGTGACATGCAATGAGTGACACATCGAAAACAGCAAAAAATCTTACCGTTTGCTGACGATACGCGTACTGAGACAGCGGACACGTCGTTTTGTCGGCGTTCTGCGAAGCAACGGTGGCAGCGCTTATACTTCGGTACGATCCACCACCGAAAATAGACCCGTCGTACGTCACGTGGTTGCCACCGCCCACGACGACGCCATTTTGGTTTGCGCTGATGCCACAGTTAGCGAACTGACGGCGACGCTCATCTTTGCACGGCGTTCTTCTGTCGCCGGTAGTGACGTCATTGTCGTTCAATTTCCGGTTCCCGCCACCGGAAATAGATTCGTCATAGGTCACGTGGCCACCGCCGCCGACGACGACGCCATTTTGATTTGCGCTCACGCCGCAGTTAGCGAACTGACGGCGACGCTCGTCCTTGCACGGCGTTCTTTTGTCGCTGGAAGTGACGTCACTGTCGCTCAACTTCCGGTCGATGACGTCACCGTTTTTCAACTTTTGGTTTATAAAATCATGGTTGCTCAACTTTCGGTTGATAACGTCACCGTCGCTCAACTTCCGGTTTCGGTCCCGCGACGTCACACTGTTTCCGGCGATCGGATAGAGACTTTGCAGCCGACCGTTGGGCGTGGTTCTCCGACGACCGAAAATGACGCCATCGTCGTTCAACTTCCGGTTGATGAGGTCACGTGACTCGGGGGCGGAGAGTCTTCCGGTGGTGTTGGTTGCGGCTGCGGCGCGCTGGGCAGCTTTCTGCGCCTGTCTGATGGGACACTTGAAGCGCTTCTGTCGGCGCAGATAGCAGCCGTTCTCGAACATGTTGCCGGAGTCAGGGTGCAGCGTCCAGTAACTGCCCTTACCTACAGCAACGAGTACATAAATACAGACCACACACGATCAGTGTCAGAATTAAAGCGGGATCGATAAAAAAATAATCATAGACAGCAGGTTTGACGCTATGCTTTCTGTTTCGTCGTGTTCACCGACAGAAAATTAAGAGACCAAAGTGGCGTAAAATGTTAGTAGCGTATAAAACGGTTAGAATGCTAGACTTATGACCAAAATGACGTGAGTTCGACTTCCGGTCGGTACCTGCATGGACGGGTGGCTGTCTGCGGACAGGTAAACAATTTCAATAACCGACTACCAAGGTAAACTCAGCCTTCTATCCCAATTGCAGCATATTAATAATTTGCTATCGTTCTGTCTTTTTATCGTAATGAGCAACGACGAACAGTGTCATCGTGCATGCAGAGATTTTTAAAAAGTTTGAAAAAGCAGAAATTTGCAATTTTTCGACAAGCTGCTGCCAATTTCCGACACTAATTATAAAGGCCAAAAATTTTTAACTTTGTCCCTTAATTGCCGAAAAATGAAAGATTTTGTATATCTGGACAAAAATTTGGGACTTTTTTCAACAAGTCAAAAGTTGTGGGCATGGGCAGTTTCCCCTCCTCCTGTATTTTGTTCTCCATTGAAAATGATTGCGTTTTTTTCAAAAGTCGGATCGATCTAGATCTACCTGCGAGGAAATCTGGATCGCAGATCGTTTCGCTCGGAGCTGATTTAGAACGAATTTAAGCAGGCAGCTCAGGCTGCTCGGATGTTTGAAAAACAAAATTCAACCAATGACCGACCAGGTCGTTCGGCTGATCGCGGCACTTTGACGAAGCAGTCGTTGAAGGACAGACTGTGCCGGATGGAGTTCTGCCAGCGCTGCTGGTTAGCCCGGTAGTACGGAAACAGGTCCATGATGATCTGATAGATCTCGCTCAGCGTGCACATCTTCTGCGTCGAGTTCTGGATCGCCCACGTTATCAGAGAGATGTACGAATACGGCGGCTTGGCGTGCGTGTAGTTGCGCCGGTACGACCGAAACCGCGTCGCCCCGGCTCCGTCCGACCCGGAACTCGGCGGACCGGAACCGGAAACGGTCGCCGCGAGGCCGCCGGCGCCGGGGTGAAAAATGGCGTCGGCGCCGGTCGAATTAACTTCCGGTGCGGCTTTTACGCCACAGCCGTTGAAAAGCGACTCGTAATCGAAACTGTGGTGTTGTAGCATCTGATGATATTGGTGGTGGTAGTGGTGACGATCACGTGACATCGTAGGCTGGTACTCGTGGCCGCTGTACGGCGAAGACGCGTCCATCATGGCGGCCGCGCTCGTGCTGGACGCGTTATAAACGTCCTCCGCGACGTTCGACGTCGCCGATCTGCCGATGACGTCACACGATGACGTAATACTGCTTCCGCCGAACATTTTCGATTCTGATAAAACAACCATATACGCAAAAAACAGAAGTTGTACAGAAAGGTAATGCGTGAACGATATTTGAAGACTTCTAGAATGTTTTCCGGCCTTCTTAAGTGCACTTTGTATAATTTTTTTCATAAACGTTTTGCAACTAAAACAACGCATGCATGCTGCAAAAGTTTAGGCTATCTGTGCGTGCGTTGCGATCTATTCATGCTATTTATCTCTTGCCGAAGTATAGCTAAATTATTTTTGAGGAAAAATTGCGCGAACTTTCTTAATATAGCCTATAGGGCCTACCTGTCGCAGCATATACGTCGTCACTGTAATGTAGTCGGTATTTTGGTAAAATTCAATTGAAGTAATACACTTAAATATAGCTCACCGGTATAGAATATTGTAAATGCCATCATTACGGCGGGGTCAAAAATCGACGTTCGAGCACATATGCATGCAAACAGATCAAATTCAAAATCGAAAAAAAATCATAACCTTAATCATACTTGCGGTCGACATATCCTGCAAAGTTCGCCAACAGTAACGCCGCCAATAACAGAGCGCCGTGTCGCAGACTTTCTCCATTAATTGCGCGTTATTTAGAAGGAAAATTTCAAGAAATAAAATTATTATTTTTCTGTTGCTGTTGCGTGCAGACATATCGCATATATTGCGGCAAGAATGCGCTCCGCGCTTCGACACATAGGCCAACGTCAGCGTCGCAAATAAGTATTCTTTGCGGCACCGAACAAGTTGCGCGCGCCAAACGTCGTCTGTCGACACACTCCGCCGTCGGTCGCGCACTTTGTGCCGCAAAGAATATTTACTCACAACCGTATAACACGCGCGGTCTATAGCCCCATATCTCGACGGCGGACGTCGACTGCTAAACCGGTCCGTATAAACGGCGCGCGGGGCGAATCGCATGGCAAACAAGCGCACAAGCGCACACACATAATGTACACAAAGAATATACAAACAGATTCGCGGCCGCGCGCCAGTCCCCGGCCATGTTTTACCTCTTGCGACAGGCGTCTGGTCCGTCCGTCCGTGTGGATATCTGTTGACGATGTGTACCGTACGTCATGAATGCAGCATAATGTAAAGCGCAGCCGGTCTCTATAGCTCGGTTGTCAGCGATCACTGCAGTGTGTGTTTGTCTCCTTCAGATGACTCTGTTCATATATGCACAACGTCGCCAATCGGACTCCGGACGGACGGCGAAAAAGTCGCGCGAAGCCAAGATGTGTACTCAGTGTCCACGGTCGACGTAGTGATGACGACAGCGAGCGCAAACAAACGATCGTAGGCCTACCGCTCGGTCAGCGCGCGCTCTGAGTCGCAGCAATCTGTCAATTTGCGAGCCGAGCGCACTGTCCGTGCTCTATTTGCCGAATCAATAAACGACCGACCGACCGACAGACGACCGTCGGGCGGCGGAAGGGGTCGGGCCGAAAACGCCGCTAGCCACGCCCACTTCCGGCCGACTGGCCGACAAGTGGGAGGAGCCTCGTGATGCCGATCATTTGGACGGACAACGATCGAAAAGCTCTGTGGATGGATGCTACATAGAGAAACCTATCTAATTCCAAATATACTGTGTCCGGAAAAAAGTAACCCCATAGACATTATGCGACAGAAATGTCTTTTCTAAACAAATCTAGATAAAATTTTAAACACTTAATTCCACATAAATTGCTAAATATATCACCAAATTTCGTTAAAAATATTATTTCTTAACGGAGTTATTATGTTGAATATCGATAACAAAATATCTCCATTACCAGTATAGCGTTACATAAGCAAAGCCCTCTATTTGTGTAACTTTAACAAACAATATCTGATTCTGGCAAAAATTTGCATCAATAACGCGTCCTTTATTGGCAATCAAAGTGCCAAATTTCAGTTAAATCTGCAAAAGCAAAGTTACAGTGGCTTTTATGAGATGACACCAAACACTTCAGTTTCAGTTCTTTGTAGATGACGTCAGACACAAAGTCCTGAAACTGAAGTGTTTTGAGGCTGATCTCACATAAGCTGTTGTAACTAATGTTTGCTTTGGTAGATTTAACTGAAATTCAGTATTTTGATTGCCAATAGATGGTGTTGGAGTTACGCAAATGTGCATTAACAGCGGGGTTTACTTAGCCTATTTAACGCCATAATGGTAACAAAGATATTTTGTTATCGATATTCAATAATTAATAACTACGTTAAGAAATAATGTGTTTCAACAAAAATTGCTGATCGTTCTAGCAATTTATTGTGAATTAAGTGCACAATTTTTTAGATCCGTTCAGATTTGACATTTTTATTATACGATGCGAACTTGCCATTGATAAGAGCGAATTTCAACAAAACCAAAATTAACAAATGCATTATTTTATTTCAGGTTAGAAACCTATGAAATTTAAAAAAACATGCGAGAAACAAACAAAATGCAACTTTTGACAGTCTGTAAAATAAAAACAAAAAAATACTACAACAAAATACAGGGCAGACAAACAAGAAATCACTCTGGACAGAACAGACTTAACACAGTTTAGCTCAAGTCGTGGTCCAGCTACGCAAGCATGCGGCGTTGCCTAGGGCCTATAGCTATATAATACGTCAATATTATTCACGTCATCGTTAAACGTAAATCGGTCAACAATGAAAAAAGGTATATATACCATAGAAAAATTTTCGTTATATTTCACCCATTTGCCCAGAAGCCTCCAATGGACGGATTTGCACGAAATTTTGCACGGGGGGTCGTCTCGCGGACATAATCACCTGTTTCAAATTTTGTGTCGATCGGTTCAGGGGTTTCGGATCTGCGCGGGGTCGAATTTTGCCATTCTCCCTTTACTTAGCCGGTCGCCATTAACACAGGGCTGTGCTACCGCACGCCTGTGATCAGAGCAAAAAACTTCAACAGTTTTCAAACCTATGTAAGGGCGATATGAGTCAAAACTCGAAAACAGCAAAAATAGTTTTGGGGCGATATTATCGCGTGTTGAATTTCAGACTGGCGCTTACAAGACGAGCCATTCTCAATACTTGAAAAATATTACTGTAGGCCTATATCCTAAACAAATTTCGTTGTAAATACTTTTACTAGATGCCAAGCTAAGCTAAGTGAAAGCCGTTTTCGAGTGTTGACTCATATCGCCCTCACATATAGCATTGTAAACTGTGAAAGTCGCTTGTGAGAATGCGTATGCCTATGTCCGTTATGTAAGTTTTTACTCAATGTAATTTAACGCACAGTAACTTTTAAACTTAAGATAAAAATAATTCAATTTTTTCTTTCTTAACAGTAATTACGGCCTATATATTGTATAGTTATAATTTTCTGTTACTGGCACGCTGCCAGCGTTGCAGTTGGTGACGTCACAGGCAATGCATAAACTGCTGCTGGCTATACTGACGTTAGAGTCACTATGACGTCACGCCACTGCGCGCACACACAGACAGAACGATAGACTAAAATTCAGACATGCCTGAACGTGTCTTTCTACCATGGGCATTGGCATTCGCTGCAATATACGTGGTGTCAGCACGGACTCGTGTACTACATTGTTTCGGCTTGCGACTTCTGTTTTTGTGTTATTATTTCAAGTATTTAGAATGGCTAGTCTTGTAAGGGCTAGTCTGGAATTCAACAGGCGGGGTAGTATGGGGGCAAGGAGCGTTCATTCCTCAGCCAAGTCAGCGCCAAGCTTATAGGACGTTCACACGATCCAGCAAACGTCCAGCATTAGCACGTGTATTTTGAATAAATTTGCTGGAAGTTTGCTGGACGTTTGGTGGATCGTGTAAACACCCCATTAAGCAACCGTCTCTTAAGTCGCACCAACCGACCCTTTTCCTTTTTAAAAGTTTTTTTTTTGTTCTCGATCCTGTACTCTTTTTTCTGTTCCCTTTCTATCAGTCCGTACTCTTTTTTTCCAAATCTTTGAAATGCAGTTAAGAGATCTGGGAAATCGTTGTAATTAGCTCGATCCCAGCTGGGTCCTCAAACGAATTTCAAACATTCAAGTTTAATTTGGCTATCAAAACGCATCACAAAATAACACATTTATAGTCATTATATAAAGTGCAAATGACTACGTTTTGTTTATGTGTTAAGTGAAAAAATTACTTGCGTACTTTATTGCGTTAATTAGGCCTTACGTTTGCTATGCACTTTTTTTGCCTGCGTTGCGTTGCGTACGCTGCGTTGAATAGAGTTGCAGACGGTGTACCGTTACGTTACATTTTTTTGTATTTTAGAAAATCGGAGTACCACCTTCACGACTTTGTTTACTTTTTATTTTGTTGTTTATTTCTGAAGTTTTGTACTAGTTATTGTTGCATAAATTTCATTTGACAGAGATTTTAGCGTGTTAGTATTGACTAGTTATTGATATGCATTATACGTATAATTGGATAAATTATTTTTCGTGGTTATGAGGTAATATTTGCGCTACACATTCGTTGGCGCTATGCGAATCCGGTTGCTACATAGCGACCAAGGACGCCAAGATCGATTTTATTGCTCATTTTACCGTATTCGTAATGCTTTGTCGGCATTGACAGTGTCTGCACAAAATTGTGTGAAACGACGTTATTAATGATTATTTTAAGTGCTACACGTTGGTGGGTGTGTAGTCAAACCTGAGAGTCTTTTCGGTTTGCTAGTCTTAACTCCATTTGAGCCTCAGACTACATTTCTGTATCAGAATAATTTATTCTTTTTTTCTATAAATTGAGCATTAAAGACCTTTCTGTTTGCTCCTGCATTATAGCGTTATGCATAGATTAACCCAGGAGCATATACATTTAAGAATTTCTGTTTGTATGCAGAATGTTGCTTTAGCTTGGCAGTGATGTGATAATAGCCAGGATGCCTTCAGTGCGAGGTGATGGTGATGATGATGATGATGATGATATTTCTGATTGTACCGATTCATCAACTTCTAGCTCATTCGAAGATGAAGCGGAAGATGGTGGCTCAGAAATACCCTCCGAGTTCGACGTCGTAAAAGGGTTGGTGCTATGAAAAAATATTTGATTAATGGCTGAGGAATTACTGAACTACTGCTAACTACTGTGACATAGTCGTTGGCATAGATTGAGATTGATTCACAAATTCACAAATTTTTACAAATTTCAAAAGTTATGGTTGTACTGGAGATGTGCAAAAATGAATTTATTGATTTTTAGAAATTTGATTAAATTTGTTTTTAAAGCAAATTTTAATATGGTAAGTGTTGGTTAGTAACGAAGTAGTTCTACTTCGTTACTCTACTTAAGTAGAAGGTTTTGCTTTCTACTTCTACTTAAATAGTTTTTGTCAGGCTACTTTCTACTTTTACTTAAGTAGATTTTGGAGCTACTTTCTACTTTTCATTACAAAAAGTAGATTTTTTTTCTCACAATATAGTTATCTCATCAACTACTGCAATAGAACTGAAAACGTGTTAAAGTTTTAAAAAAATATTTTATTTTCAACTGATAGTAGTAGTGATAACCAAGCTCCTTAAGATGTCGTTGCATCATAACGTTTTGCCCTTCTGTAGTATCTTGACATTTAAGACTGTAACACTCATTCTGATTGTTTCATGTAGGCTAAGCATTACGCATCACCATATAAATTTTACACAAAAGTACTAAACTATTGACTAAAGTTTGATCTCATTTTACTATTGGGGATAAGTGGAGGTAAAATGACTGGTAAATGGCCAGTATCAGTATGCCTCTATAGACGTAGTGGCGTACCGTAACTAACCATAACTCTGACCATAACCAGTTAACCACAAAATTCACTCAAGCCTTCTGGCAATTGAACCTGTGAGAACTGCATTGCTCATGTATACAGTGGCTGCATAAATTGTGTAGAGCAAAGTTTGAGTTTTTAAACTGAAAATCTGTAGTTGTTTTATTTTTGAGTATTTTCCATCTTTTTGAGTACAAAAACTGTATATTAAGTCTTTGACACTCAAGGTGTAAAATTGTGCTTTAGGTAAAAATGAGCATAAACTTGGCACATATGTAAAAACGTTCCAAAAATTAAAAAAAAACGTTTTACAATGTCAAATAAAAAAACGTTAGCTTCAATTTGTCCAATCTTTTACCTAATGCTTAATGCTGTAAGTACAGAATGGCTGAAACTAGGGAAGAAAACTTATTCAATTTTTATTCAATCGTGTTGTCATAAGACCAAGTATCACCAGACTAATTAAGTAAACTGGAATCACTATGGCCTATTAATTTATTTTTGTGCTTTTAAAAGTGCCTCTCAAAGTTTTTGATGAATTTTTTAATGTTGTTAAAACATTTTTAAAAACGTTGAAACAAAATGGAAAAAAACGCTAAAACATAAAAAAGTACCAAGAAAAAAGTAAAAACGTTTATTACATCTGTGAAAGTTGGTACTTGCACAAATGAGACTAGAAAGAGAATATTTTAAAGGCAGATGATATCCATCCAGATTCAGTACATATTTCACAGCCAGAAAAAGTGCTGTCAGCATTCGTTCAACTGTATGGCTTTAAGCCTGAGGTCAGTTAAGTGTCAGTATTTTTTTATTTTAGCTGCAGAGAAAAGCTGTTCAATATACATTTTAGTTTTGTTTGTATTTTGTATAAAAACTACATGTTAGCAGGGGCGGCGATTATAGGGTGGATGGGGGGGACGCGTCCCCCCAAAAAATTTTGGTTGGGGGGACGCAAATGCAAGCGTCCCCCTCAACAATTGCCACTTTTAGTGAAAAAAATTAGACTTTTTTCCCAAAACTGAAATTCTCAAGTGCAGCTGCTTATATAAACTAGTAAACAACGTGTCTGTCAATCCCAGTGATGTAGCTGTTAACTTTTTACTACAGCCTTGCTAGCCTATGTGGCTA